>ENA-OQCP01000253-OQCP01000253.1-human-gut-metagenome-genome-assembly--contig:-NODE-253-length-23766-cov-2.080206_pt1 | contig 23766 bp, 39 predicted proteins | sample MGYA00242760_ERZ504583 | MGnify/ENA primary metagenome ERZ504583 (study PRJEB26092, sample SAMD00036308) | human gut metagenome | host: Homo sapiens | study: EMG produced TPA metagenomics assembly of...
GTCAGTAAGTGACCATAACCTCCGGCCAGTGAACCATCGGTGCAAATACAAAGTCAGATCGTGTTTTCCAAGGGAAAGGGTTCCGCCGTTATCTACGATGATCTGATGACCTTCCAGATCCAGGTCAAAGAAGTTCTGCATCATGGCGAAGGCTTTTTTGTTGGAAACAACGATGGTGTCCGGATAAGCTTCAGGAAGTTTGCGATGTTGGCTGCGTGATCCGGTTCCATATGCTGTACGATCAGATAATCCGGTTTCCGGTCACCCAGAACTTTCTGGATATTATCAAGCCATTCGTGAGTAAAATTTGCATCTACCGTATCCATAACCGCAATTTTTTCGTCCAGGATCACATAGGAGTTGTAGGACATGCCGTTCGGAACTTTGTACTGGCCCTCAAAAAGGTCAACCTGATGATCATTAACGCCTACATATTTGATGGTATCTGTGATTTTCATGAGCGATTCCTCTTTTCTTTCTATGGTGGATTTATTTATATGCTTCAGTGATTTGTTTGTTTCTTAACTTTGATAAAAATATAACAGAAATTGATGGCAAAAACTGTTGCAAATACAACAAAACAGGAAAAATTTCCAGACTTTACATTTTTTTCGTGCTGGTATAAAATCAGAAACATGCAGCAAAATAAAATGCGGATAGTTGCTTTGAGAGTCCTCTTACATAGTCTTGTATACAAAGAGGAAAGTACAGATATGCGGAAGAGTATTTTGCCGGTGGGAGGAAAATTTATGGAGCATATCACTTTATTTACGGATATTTTGCCCGAAGAACAGGAAAGAATGCGTGTCTGCTTTAAAGTCCGGGAGAAAGTTTTTCAGAATGGAGAAACCATCATGAATATTCCAGCTCCATGAAAAAGATCGGTCTGATCCAGGAGGGAAGAGCAGTTCTCTACTGCTGTGACGAGGATGGAAATGAGTATGTCATCGATGAACTGAATAGGGACAGTGTATTTGGCGAACCGTTTCTGCTTCCGTCAGATTCCCAGCATTATTATGTATGTGCTACTACCGTGACGAAGGTGCTGTTTATTGATTATGAGCATGTGATCAAGCGCTGTGAAAATGCCTGTCATCATCACAGCCAGATGGTCAGTAATCTTCTGCAGATGACAGCCCTCCGTTCCAGGCAGCAGACGGATCGGATATACATGCTTTCACGATCCTCCACCAGAAAGAAGCTGATAGCTATCTGCATTCTCTGGCTGCGGAAAAAAATGCCGGGAAATTCAAGCTGCCCATGTCCTATACTGCACTGGCCCAGTACTTAAGTGTGGACCGTAGTGCCATGATGCGGGAGATCAAAAATCTTTCGGATGAGGGTGTGATCCAAAGAAATGGACGGAATGTGGAGCTGCTTAAATAGAGGAGAAGATCATCATGAATGTTACAGTAAGAAAATACGAAGAAAAAGATCTTCCGGATCTGATCCGGATATGGAATGAGGTTGTAGAAGACGGTGTGGCTTTTCCACAGGAAGAATGCCTTAACGAAGAGACAGGAAAAGCTTTTTTTTCAGAACAGACCTATACAGCTGCAGCAGTAGATGCGGAAAGCGGAAAAGTTTACGGACTTTACATTCTTCATCCGAATAATATCGGAAGATGCGGTCATATCTGTAACGCCAGCTATGCGGTAAGCAGAGATTCCAGAGGACTTCACATAGGAGAAAAGCTGGTATCCGACTGTCTGACCCGGGGAAAAGAGCATGGTTTTGGTGTCCTGCAGTTTAATGCGGTTGTGGCCTGCAATGTTCCTGCAAGACATCTTTATGAGAGACTTGGATTTACCCAGCTTGGCGTGATCCCGAAGGGGTTCCGTATGAAGGATGGACATTATGAGGATATCTGTCCGTATTATCATGAACTGTAAAGAGAATTTTTGAAAAGGATTTTTTAAAATGAAAAAATCTTTCAGATCACTGCATACATGCAGCATTTTATACGGCAGCAGGTCATGCCGGGAGACATCTGTATCGATGCAACAATGGGAAATGGCAATGACACGGCTCTGTTAAGCCAGCTTGCAGGAAAAAGGGGACGGGTTCTGGCTTTTGACATTCAGAAGCAGGCACTGGAACATACGAAGGAGCGACTGAAAAGAGATAACTGTCCGGAAAATTATCAGCTTCTTCTGGAGTCTCATGAGAATATGGATGTTTATGCAGAAGAAGAAACCGTGTCCTGCATCACCTTTAATCTGGGATATCTTCCCGGCGGAGACCATTCGGTGGCGACCAGAGCAGACAGCAGCAAAAGAGCGGTAGAAAGCGGACTTAAGCTTCTGAAAAAAGGCGGACTTATGACACTTTGCATTTACAGTGGCGGGGATACGGGATATCAGGAACGGGATGAGATGCTTGCGTTTATCCGTCAGCTGGATCCTCATAAATATCTGGTGATCCTGTCGGAATATGCAAACCGGCCTAATGATCCGCCCATACCGGTGCTGATCATCAAACTGCAATGAATACATAAATCGGTTACTGTCCGAAATACAGGACACAGAGCCGGAGGGAGCTATCATGAATGATTACATATATTATTATCTGCTTGCAGTCAATATCCTGGCCTTTGTGCTTTTCGGAGTTGACAAGCAGAAAGCCCGTCGTAATAAATGGCGGATCCCGGAGAAGACCTTGATCTTAAGTGCTGTCATCGGTGGCAGCGTCGGGGCGATCCTTGGCATGAGATTTTTTCACCACAAAACCCGAAAAGCCAGATTTGCAATTGGTGTACCGGTGATACTGCTGGTGCAGATTGGTGTGGTGTGCCTGGTACAGTGGGTGATGAAGTAAAACTATGAAGGCAATAACTATAAATGCAATAACCATAAATACAATACCTGTCTGAAAAAAATAAGACAGCTGTCACAGGACAGAGGAGAGACCAATACTCCACGCCTGGGGCAGCTGTTATTTTTTTTCATAAAAGGATGCTCAAAAATTCCTTCTTGACAAATACTTTTATGATGATATAATTTGATAATCAAAATATTTTAAGATAAAAGATAATTCAGAGAACAGCAGTACAGATTTATACAGACTGATTTAAGACAGATATCATGGAGAAAAATATGACAGGTAAAATATGTGGAACCGGTTCGTGGGCACCGGACAGAGTGTGGGATAACAACGATCTGGCAAAGATGGTGGAAACCAGTGATCAGTGGATTCGGGAAAGAACCGGTGTGGTACAGAGACATATTGCAAAAGAGGACGAAGATACTGTGACGATGGCAGCGGGGGCAGCATTAAAAGCTCTGGAAGACGCAGAAATGAAGGCAGAAGAAATCGATCTGATCCTTGTGGCAACCATTTCTCCAACAGAGATCATGCCCTGTGTGGCATGTGGGGTGCAGGAGCGGCTCGGAGCGGAAAAGGCTACCTGCTTTGATCTGAACGGCGCCTGCACAGGATCTCTTCTGGCACTGAACACTGCGCAGGCATACCTGGCCCAGGGAATATATAGGAATGCCCTTGTGATCGGAGCGGAAAAACTATCCGGTTTAACGGACTGGACAGATCGTGGCACCTGCATTCTTTTCGGGGATGGTGCGGGAGCAGTCGTGCTGAGAGCAGAAGAGGGTGGAAGCTATGCACAGGTAACCCATTCCATTGGAAAAAAGGCGGTGCACTTACCTTACAGAGCAGAAATCAGATCCGTTATGAAAATGATCCGAAGGCAAAGGAAACTTACATACAGATGAACGGAAAGGAAGTGTTCAGCTTTGCCGTGAGCAAGGTACCGGAGGCTGTGAAGGAGCTTCTTTCCCGAGAGCAGGTTTCCTGTGAAGATATCAGTTATTATCTTCTCCACCAGGCAAATGAGCGGATCATCCGTTCCGCAGCAAGGCGGCTGGGCGAAGACATTTCCAAGTTCCCTATGAATATGGACAGATACGGCAATACTTCTTCCGCAAGTCTTCTTATCCTCCTGGATGAGATGAAAAAAAGTGGAAAACTGCAGCGGGGTGACAGAATGGTCCTTGCAGGCTTCGGCGGCGGACTGACGTACGGAGCAAGCCTGATCGAGTATTAAAGCCCCTGTTAATGAATTGTTAAAATAAGGCTATGTAGTGAATGCGGATGTTTTTATCCGCTTGATCCAAATAAACCGCGGATGCTTTTATCCGCTTGATTTAATTTTCCGGAGGTAAAAGATGAAACAAGAGTTACAGAATTACTTGGTATTGAATATCCCATCATCCAGGGCGGTATGGCCTGGGTGGCAGATCATCACATTGCGGCAGCAGTATCCGAGGCAGGCGGCCTGGGACTGATCGCAGCGGCAAACGCACCGGCAGAGTGGGTGCGTGAGCAGATCCGTGAGGCGAAAAAACTGACAGATAAGACTTTTGGTGTAAACATCATGCTGATGAGTCCAAGTGCCGATGAGGTTGCGAAGATCGTAGTAGAAGAAGGGATCAAGGTAGTACAACCGGCGCCGGAAGCCGGAAAAATACATGGAAGCATGGAAAGCAGCCGGAGTAAAGGTGATCCCGGTTGTTGCATCTGTAGCTCTTGCAAGAAGAATGGAGCGCTGTGGCGCAGATGCAGTGGTAGCAGAGGGAACCGAGTCTGGCGGACATATCGGTGAGACAACCACTATGGCGCTGGTACCGCAGGTCGTGGATGCAGTAAAGATCCCGGTAATTGCAGCAGGTGGAATTGCAGACGGTCGTGGGATCGCGGCAGCCTTCATGCTGGGTGCAGAAGCCGTACAGATGGGAACCCGATTTGTGGCAACAGAGGAATGTCACGTACATGAGAATTACAAACAATTCCTTCTGAAAGCTAGGGATATCGACACAAGAGTAACCGGCCGTACCACAGGTCATCCAGTCCGTACCTTAAGAAACCCTATGACAAAGGAATATCTGGAGAAAGAAGCTGCAGGTGCATCCTTTGAAGAACTGGAAATGCTGACACTTGGTGGCTCAGGAAGGCTGTTGTTGACGGCGATGTAAAAACCGGAAGCGTTATGTCCGGACAGATCGCAGGTATGGTAAAGGATGTACCGACCTGTAAGGAGCTGATGGCAAGACTGATCAGAGAGACAAAAGAGACTGTAAAGAAAAACAGTTTTCTTGTGGAGGAATAATAAATGGGAAAAACAGCATTCATCTTTCCGGGCCAGGGTGCACAGAAGGCCGGAATGGGAAAAGATTTTTATGAGAAATACGATACAGCAAAGGATGTTTTCGCCTCTGCCGGTGAGTGGCTGGATCTGGATATGAAAGCACTTTGCTTTGAAGAAAATGACAGGCTTGACCTGACTGAATATACACAGGCTGCACTGGTCACTACCTGTCTTGCCATGGAGAAGGTGGTAGAGGAGATGGGACTTCATCCAGATGTAACTGCAGGATTAAGCCTTGGCGAGTACTGCGCTATTGAAGCTGCCGGCGGCATGGAGCTGAAGGATGCTGTTACTACCGTGAGAAAAAGGGGAATCCTTATGGAGCAGGCAGTTCCGGCAGGTAAGGGAAGCATGGCAGCAGTTATGGGAATGGAGACAGAGAAGATCGAGGAAGTGCTTGCAGACATTGCAGATGTAAGCATTGCAAACTACAACTGTCCCGGCCAGATCGTGATCACAGGCCTTGCGGAGGCAGTTGCGGAAGCCTCTGAAAAGCTGAAGGCAGCCGGAGGAAGAAGAGTGATCCCGTTAAATGTCAGCGGACCGTTCCACTCCGCAATGCTTGCCACTGCAGGAAAAGAACTGGGAAAGGTTCTGGAGGGTGTCACACTTCATGAACTTAAAATCCCGTATGTGACAAACGTGACCGCAGAGTATGTGGAAGATCCGGCGGAAACAAAAGCACTTCTGGAAAAACAGATTTCTTCTTCCGTGCGTTGGCAGCAGAGTGTGGAAAATATGATCCGTCAGGGAGTAGATACATTTATTGAGATCGGACCGGGAAGAACCCTTGCCGGATTTATGAGAAAGATCGACAGAAATGTAAAAGTATATAACATCCAGACCGTAGAAGATGCAGAGAAGGTCTGCCAGGAACTGGTATAAATATTGGAAAAAAAGATAAAGAATCAAAAATAAAGCAGGCATAGTGCAGCAGACAGAAATGCCAGGTAACAAATGCGGATCACGGATGACCGCATAACATCAGAAAGGAATTCATATGTCAGAGAAAAAAATCGCAGTTGTAACAGGCGGTGCACGTGGGATCGGGAAAGCCATCGCCCTGGAGCTTGCAAAAGCAGGAAACCTTGTAGTGATCAATTATAACGGCTCAGAAGAAAAGCCCGGGAAACAAAAGCAGAGATCGAGGCAGCCGGCGGCCAGGCAGATATCCTGCAGTGCAATGTGGCAGATTTTGATGCATGTGAAGCTTTTTTCAAAGCTGTTGCAGAGAAATACGGACGTGTTGATATCCTGGTAAATAATGCCGGAGTTACGAAGGACGGACTTCTCATGAAAATGAGTGAGGAAGATTTTTCCAGAGTTGTTGACATCAATCTGAAAGGAACCTTCAACTGCATCCGTCATGTGTCCAGAATGATGCTGAAGCAGAGAAGCGGCCGGATCATCAGCCTTTCATCGGTGGTAGCCTCGTGGAAATGCTGGACAGGCCAATTATGCGGCATCCAAAGCCGGGATCATCGGTCTTACAAAATCCGCTGCAAAGGAGCTGGCATCCAGAGGGATCACGGTCAACGCCATTGCACCGGGATTTATCAAAACAGACATGACGGACGTGCTTTCTGACAAAGTAAAAGAAAATATTGCGGCATCTATCCCCATGGGAAGCATGGGAACAACAGAAGACGTGGCAAAGGCAGCTGCATTTCTGGCATCAGACGGTGCACGTTACATCACAGGACAGGTACTTCGCGTAGACGGCGGAATGGCAATGTAAAGAAGGCTCCCCGGAGTCAGGAGGATAGATTGATGAAAAGACGAGTAGTAGTAACAGGACTTGGAGCAGTAACACCGATCGGAAATGATGTGGAAGTTTCTGGAACGGAGTAAAAGAAGGAAAGGTGGGGATCAGACCGATCACCCGTTTTGATACGACCGGATACAAGGCAACACTGGCAGCAGAGCTTAAAGATTTTGTGGCAAAGGATCGCATGGATCCGAGAACTGCAAGAAGAATGGAGCCTTTTTCCCAGTATGCGGTAGCAGCTGCACTGGAAGCAGTGGAAATTCCGGGCTTAAGATGGAAGAGGAAGATCCGTACATGGTAGGCGTTATCATCGGCTCCGGTGTGGGAAGTCTTCAGGCTACCGAGACCAATGAGAAGAAGCTTATGGAAAAAGGTCCTTCAAGAGTGGATCCGCTTCTTGTTCCGAAGATGATCACAAATATGGCAGCCGGAAATGTTTCTATCGCTACCGGCGCAAAAGGAAAATGCACCAACGTGGTAACGGCATGTGCGACAGGAACACATTGTATCGGAGATGCTTTCCGTGCCATTCAGTATGGTGATGCAGATGTAATGCTTGCCGGTGGTACAGAGGGAGCTGTTTGCCCTATCGGTATCGCAGGCTTTGCAAGCCTTACTGCACTGAGCACAAGTGAGGATCCGCTGCGTGCATCCATTCCGTTTGATAAAGACAGAGGCGGTTTTGTTATGGGCGAGGGTGCAGGTGTGGTTGTTCTGGAAGAGCTTGAGCATGCCAAAAAGAGAAATGCCAATATCCTGGCAGAGGTTGTGGGATACGGTGCAACTGCAGATGCTTTCCATATCACATCTCCGGCCGAGGACGGAAGCGGCGCCGCACGTGCTATGGAAAATGCCATGAAGGAAGCAGGTGTTGCACCGGCGCAGGTAGATTATATCAATGCACACGGAACCGGAACACATCACAATGACCTGTTTGAAACAAGAGCTATCAAGCTTGCGTTTAAGGACGCTGCCAAGGATGTAAAGATCAATTCCACAAAATCCATGGTGGGCCATCTTCTTGGCGCAGCAGGAGCTGTTGAGTTTATCGTATGCGTAAAATCCATTTTGGACGGATTTATCCATCAGACAGTGGGAACAACAGAAACAGAGGAGGAGCTTGATCTGAACTATATGATCGGCGCTCCGGCAAAACAGGAAGTTCGTTATGCAATGAGCAATTCCCTTGGATTTGGAGGACACAACGGAACATTGCTTGTAAAGAAGTATGAGGAGACTGAAGCTATGGAATTTAACCAGATTCTTGAACTGATCGATCACGTATCTGCATCAGAGCTTACTGCCTTTACATATGAGACAGCAGATCTGACCTTAAGTATGGAGCATGGAAAGCCACAGATCATCCAGGGGGTTATGGGAGAAACTGTGGAAAACATTCCGGCAGTAGGAATGACCGGTGGAAAAGTCCGCAGGGCAGTGAATACAGCACCGGTGGCAGGCAAAGATCCTGTGGTACCGGCTTCAACAGATGAAATGGCAGTGACAGTGACAGGAAAAACTGTGGCAGAAGCACAGGGAGTGAAAGGTACTGAGCAGTCGGAAACCGTACCACAGAGCGGGGAAGATCAGACAGGCAGCCTGGTAACATCTCCGCTGGTAGGAACCTTCTATGCTGCACCGTCCAGGATCTTCCGCCTTACGTTCAGGTGGGAGACAAGGTAAAAAAAGGACAGGTTCTTGCAATCGTGGAAGCTATGAAGCTGATGAATGAGATCGAAAGTGATTTTGACGGCGAGATCGCAGAGATCTATGTGGAGAACGGACAGCCGGTAGAATACGGTCAGAAGCTTTTCCGTATCCGATAAGTACCTTCAGATCAGAATCAGAGAATAAGAAAAATTATTGTTTCAGGAGGATAGAGAATGAAGCATCTTGATGTAAAACAGATCGAGGAGATCATTCCACACAGACATCCGTTTCTGCTTGTGGACTATATTGAAGATTATGAGCCGGGTGAATTTGCTGTCGGATATAAATGTGTGACCTTCCGCGAGGATTTTTTTCGGGGACATTTTCCCCAGGAGCCGGTAATGCCGGGTGTTCTGATGGTAGAAGCGCTGGCACAGGTGGGTGCGGTAGCCATTCTTTCCCTGGAGGACATGAAGGGAAAAACCGCTTATTTCGGAGGCATCAACAAGTGTAAATTCCGCAGAAAGGTAGCTCCGGGAGACAAGCTCCGTCTTGAAACAAAGATCATCCGCAGAAAGGGTCCTGTAGGCATTGGTTCTGCAGTGGCATCTGTGGATGGCGAGGTTGCCGTAGAGGCTGAGCTTACATTTATGATCGGGTAAGGTGATTGTATGATTCGAAAGTTACTGATCGCCAACAGAGGCGAGATCGCGGTGCGTATTATCCGTGCCTGCAGAGAAATGGGAATTGCCACAGTGGCGGTTTATTCTGAGGCAGATGAGGAAAGCCTTCACACACAGCTGGCGGACGAAGCAATCTGTATCGGACCGGGGCCATCTGCACAGAGCTATCTGAATATGGAACAGATCATCAGTGCAACCATGGTTTCCGGTGCGGATGCCATTCATCCGGGATTTGGCTTTCTTTCTGAAAATGCCAGATTTGCGGAGCTCTGTGAAAAATGCGGGATCACATTTGTGGGTCCTCCATCAAAGGTCATCCGTATGCTGGGCAATAAAAAAATTGCAAGAAGCACCATGATCGCAGCTGGTGTTCCGGTAGTTCCGGGCAGCGAAGGGGATGTGGAGGATATTGAAACCGGTCTTAAGGAAGCTGAGAGAATCGGTTATCCGGTGATCATCAAGCAGCTCTTGGCGGTGGCGGAAAAGGCATGCGTGTGGCAAACACACCGGAGGAATTTCCGGAAGCCTATGCAACCGCCAGAAAAGAGTCTGAGATGCTTTTGGCGACGGTACCATGTATATTGAACATTTCGTGGTAAATCCGAGACATATTGAGTTTCAGATCCTTGCAGACAGCTTCGGAAATGTGATCCATCTGGGAGAGCGTGACTGCTCCATCCAGAGAAATCATCAGAAGATGATCGAGGAATCTCCAAGTGCTGCAGTTTCTCCGGAATTAAGAGAAAAAATGGGGCATGCGGCGGTGACGGCGGCGAAAGCAGCCGGTTATGTAAATGCGGGAACGATCGAATTTCTTCTGGAACCGGATGGAAAATTCTGGTTTATGGAAATGAATACAAGGATCCAGGTGGAGCATCCGGTGACAGAGTGGGTAACAGGTATCGATCTTGTAAAGGAGCAGCTGAAGATCGCTTCCGGAATGCCTCTTGAGATCGCTCAGGAGGATGTCCGGATCCAGGGACACGCCATTGAGTGCAGGATCAATGCTGAAAATCCCCAGAAAAATTTCCGCCCTTCGCCGGGAACTATCCAGGGAGCGCATTTTCCGGGAGGAAACGGGATCCGTGTGGATACCTGTGTGTATAACGCTGTAAGATCCCGCCATATTATGATTCCATGCTTGCGAAGCTGATCGTTCATGCAGGTAACCGGAAAGAAGCCATTGCAAAAATGCAGAGTGCTCTTGGTGAGGTGATCATTGACGGAATCGATACAAATATTGACTATCAGTACGAAATCCTGAAAGATGAGGATTATCAGTCCGGAAATTTTGACACTGGCTTTCTTGCCAGCCATATCATTGCGGGAGTGAAGATCAATGAGAATTAAGCACATGTTCAAAAAAACAGTCAGGGATATCCGGGGTGAAGAACAGGAAAACATTCCGGAGGTGCCGGATAACCTGATGCGTAAATGCAACGCCTGCAAAGCGGCGGTTTTTGTAGACGAGGTAAAGCAGAATCAATACATCTGTCCCCACTGCGGAAATTATTTCCATGTACCCGCTTACCGTCGGATCAAACTGATCGCAGATAGAAAGAGTTTTGTAGAGTGGGATGCTCACATGGAAGAACAGAATCCCCTTCAGTACAGAGGCTACGAAGAAAAGCTCCAGGGGCTTCGTGAAAAGACAGGGCTTGATGAGGCTGTAGTTACCGGAAAGTGTACTATAAAAGGGACACCTGTGGCACTTGGTGTCTGTGACTGTCGTTTCATGATGTCCAGTATGGGAGAAGTCGTGGGGGAAAAGATCACGCGGCTTTTGAACGTGCCACAGAGGAGAAGCTGCCGGTAATCCTCTATATCTGTTCCGGCGGTGCCAGAATGCAGGAGGGCCTGGTTTCCCTGATGCAGATGGCAAAAACCAGTATGGCCATCCGGAAGCACAGCGATGCTGGACTTCTTTATGTGCCGGTCCTCACAGACCCGACAACAGGCGGCGTGACGGCAAGCTTTGCTATGCTGGGAGATATTATCCTGGCAGAGCCGAAAGCGCTGATCGGTTTTGCAGGTCCCAGAGTGATCGAACAGACCATCGGGCAAAAGCTTCCCAAAGGCTTCCAGAGAGCGGAATTTCTTCTGGAACACGGCTTTGTGGACAAGATCGTAAAGCGTGAGGAGCAGAGGATCGTATTGGCGGATATTCTGAGATTACATCAGGATAAAGTCCTGAATAATGTACAGTCCAATAATACGGACATTAAAAATGGGTTCAAGTCTGACAATCAGGAATCGATGAAAACTGTTGAGGAAGATAATAGGATCTGGCCGGACTTCGTTCCATCCGGAGATTTCACTCCCTGGGAACATGTTCAGCTTGCCAGAGCCAAAACACGTCCTACAGGAAAGGACTACATCGAAGCGCTTTTTGACGATTTCATGGAATTTCACGGAGACCGTCACTGCGGGGATGATCCGGCAGTGATCGGTGGTGTGGCATTTTTCCACGGACAGCCGGTAACTGTCCTTGCACAGGAAAAAGGAGAGGGTACAAAGGAAAACATTACCCGGAATTTCGGAATGGTATCTCCGGAGGGGTACTGGAAATCCCTGCGCCTGATGCAGCAGGCAGAGAAATTTCACCGTCCGGTGATCTGCCTTGTAGATACACCAGGCGCATTCTGCGGGCTGGAAGCAGAGGAACGTGGACAGGGTGAAGCCATTGCAAAAAATCTCTATACACTGGCAGGTCTCACAGTGCCGGTGCTTTCCGTTGTGATCGGTGAAGGTGGAAGCGGAGGTGCCTTGCCCTGGCTGTGGCAGATGAGGTATGGATGCTGGAGCATTCCGTTTATTCCATCCTGTCCCCGGAGGCTTTGCCTCCATTCTCTGGAAAGACAGCAAAAAGGCAAAGGAAGCAGCAGCAGTGATGAAGCTCACAGCTGCAGACCTTTACCAGATGGGATGATCGAGCATGTGATTCCGGAAGCAGAGCCTGTAAGCCGTGAGAACATAAATGATATCGCAGGTTATCTGGAAAACGGAATTGCGGATTTTCTTGAGAAATATGGCGAAGAAGAGCCGGAGAAGCTTCTGGAACATCGCTATGAACGTTCCGGAAAATGTAGAAGCAATAAGTGCAGTGATTTTGTAGCCCGCAAAGTAAAAATCCAGTGGAAAAAATGCCATATTTATGTTACGATGGCTTCATAAACAGAGAACCGGAGAAGCTTTTTGCTCCGGAGAAACAGGAGCGGGTAGAGTGGACAATCGGGAAGTTATAAATGACGTGCTGGTGAATCTGTTCAATGAGATCCTCCGACTGGAGGAGGAAGCCATCATCACAGATAAATATAAAGATATTTCCAACAATGATATGCACATTATCGAGCTGTAGGTCTTGGAGGGGGGAACATGTCCTCCATTGCAGCCAAGCTTAAGATCACCGTAGGCTCCCTCACAACATCTATGAACAGTCTTGTAAAAAAGGCTATGTGAAGAGAGAACGAAGTGAGAAGGACCGGCGTGTGGTATTTATTCAGCTTACAAATAAGGGACGTATGGCATATCATCATCATGCGGAGTTTCACAGGCAGATGACAGAAGCGGTGATCGCAGAGCTGAATGAGAATGAGACAGAAGTGCTGGTAAAAGCACTGGACGGACTGCGTAAATTTTTCAGACAGTATCATGAACAATAAAGAAACGTATAATAAAAGCATCCGGATCGTAATAAAGGACAATTACCGATCCGGATGCTTTTTGCATAACAGGTATTTTCGACACGGACATTTATTGAAAATGATATTAAATGTCGCCTTTGTTTTTGTGGTACGAGAGTTTATTCGTCCCAGCCATCCTGGAAGCGGATATTTACAGAGATATTGCGGACAACGTCTCCCTCCTGAAGCTCCAGATCGCTCTCATCGGAAACCGGAGGAAGCTTTCCCTCAAATTCCATAAGCTCTGTGTAGATCCAGTCGTATGCAGCTGCATTGGCATTTTCGATGGCATCATCAGCGTGTCACCGTTGGCTTCACAGCAGGCAAGATCCGGAAAAAAAGCATTGTATTTTTTGTCCTCTGTGGGACGGAAAACTGCGGGATATATAAATTTCATAGGTAAGATTCCTTTCTTTTTTAAAATGAAGTGATTCGTGTAATACCATGAATATGGATAGTTTTACCTGACCAAGGTAAGTATATACCAATTTCAGAATGAGGGCAAGCGAGTTCATGATCCAATGAAAGATCTAAATAAGAACAGCAGAGTTTTGGGAATGCTATAATCAGAAAATTGTCGTATATAAGTAAAAATGATAGATATATAACCTTTTTGTCCTTGTATATAGGAAATATAGATGCTATACTGTGTAATACAGAGTATGAACGGGGGGTCGAAAGACCTGACGGGAGGTACAGCTATGATTTATACAGCTTTGACGAAAAAAGCTATGAAGGTGGCATACGAGGCACATCATGGACAGACAGATCGAAGCGGGACACCTTATATCTTTCATCCATTTTATGTAGCGGAGCAGATGGATGATGAACTCAGTGTATGTACGGCACTTCTGCACGATGTGATAGAAGATACAGAGATCACATTTGAGGATCTTACCGGAGAATTTCCGGAAGAGGTTGTGGAGGCCTTACGTTGTCTTACAAGAGATAAGAATATGAATTATTTCGATTATATCCGGAAGCTTAGGAAGAATCCGATCGCAAAAAAAGTGAAGCAGGCTGATCTGCTCCACAATTCTGATGTAACACGTCTTTCTGACTGCGAAAATATGTCTGCTGAACAGATATCACGGCTGCATGGAAGATATAAACGGGCTTTGGAGATACTTCATGATGCCAGGTGATATTATTTTCGCACAAGTCATTTATTGACTTTTATTCAGTTTTTTCATGCGCATGATCCACACAAAATATCCGTGACCTCAGATATTATTGTGGATCTTCTTAGTGGAAGTATGGATTTCTTGCATTGATCTCTATGTAGCATTTGATCGCATATTTGATAAATTCTATGATTTTTTCATTTTATTTTCCTCCTCTTTCTTTAACTTACAAATGCATTATAATAAACTCTCGGAAATATTACGTGCCAAAAACACAGAAAAAGTAGTCAAATATTGCGGAGAGAAAAATCCATGTTTCCAGTATACGAAGAAAAAAAGAAGAATCTCCATATTCATCTGCGGACCTCAGCCCATGCTTCACCCCATCTTCATAACTCCATAGAGTTTATCTATATCACAGAGGGAACTCTGGAGCTTGGTATGGGACAGGAGCTTTATCATATGGAAGAGGGAGATTTTGCAGTGATCTTTCCGGATGTGATCCATCACTATCAGGTGTTCTCTCCGGGAGAAAACAAAGCAGTCTATCTCTGGGCAAAGCCGGTATTGATTGGTAAGTTTGCGGATATCATTCAGAACAGCTGTCCGGAAGACCCGGTTATAAAAAGGAGCAGGTGCATCCGGATATTGTAAATGCGGTACGGTGTCTCAGGGCAAACCGTAAGGAGAAGGATGATAATCTTGCAGTGGAACAGGCGTATGTGCAGATCCCGGGATTTGAAAGTCAGAGGACTTTTAACCGGGTATTCCGGGAACGGTACCGGATGACACCAAGAGAATACAGAACATTATATAAAGAAAAATATTTACGAGAGGAACAGACATGATCACAGTAGAGCTGGAACATTTCAGCCTTGATAAAATATGCGATTCCGGACAGTGCTTCCGGATGAGAAAGCTTGGAGACGGACATTTTTCCATGGTGGCGGGAGACCAGTATCTGGAAATGTATCAGAAAGACGGAGTGGTGGATTTCTGCTGCTCTCAGGAGGAATTTATCTGTTACTGGGTGCTTTATTTTGATCTGGATACGGATTATGAAGCTTACATGAATGCTGCTAATCCACGGGATAAATATCTGGGTGCCGCAATAAAGGCAGGAGACGGGATACGGATATTAAGACAGGATCTCTGGGAAATGATCGTTACGTTTCTGATATCTCAGCAGAACAATATCAAGCGTATCCGCAAATGTATCGAAACCATCTGCCGGAAGTACGGAGAGCGAAAAAATTCATCTGCAGGTGTGGAGTACTACGCTTTTCCGACTGTAGAGGCGCTGAGTCAGGCAACGGAAGAGGAGTTAAGAGGATGCGGCTTGGGATACCGGGCAAAATATATCGCAGTAACGGCCAGGACCATTGCATCTGGCCAGATCTCTCTGGAAAAATCTATGATATGCGTTACCATCAGGCAAAGAAGGAGCTGATGAAGCTTTGTGGTGTGGGAGAAAAGGTAGCTGAGTGTATCTGCCTGTTTGCACTGCATCATATGGATGCTTTTCCCATAGATACCCACATCCGTCAGGTCATGGACGTGCATTACAAAAGAGGATTTCCCAACCGCAGATACAGAGGAATGCGTGGAATCATGCAGCAGTATATTTTTTACTATGACTTGTACTCATAGACTGCGGATGCTATCATAGGTGAAAATAAAGGAAAAATCCACGGAGGAAAAAGTAATCAGAAAATATTTACTGCGATTGAGACAACCACGTATAAAAAAGAAAGAAAACAGATATTATATCCGGGGCTATAAGGGAACGGAAGTGATCATCCGTACAGATCATGAGATCCTGAAGAGGATTGCCTACAGGCGTACCTGCGTGAAACAAGTCTGCATTCCTGGAAGATACGAAACAGAAACAAAATATATCTATACAAGAAAAGAAAACAGAAGAAGCCGCCCAGTCATAGTTCCGGGCATTCCGACCGGGAGAGAAACTGCTATGCCACGTGCCGTGCGGACAGTGCTCCATGCTCTTTCCTATGGCGGGATCGAAGTGGAGGCTTCCAGAAAGCTGGCAGATCTTAAGAAGATGGATCCTATGAGGATCTTTTACAGGACACTGGATGCGGAAGTTATAACGGAGACTATAAAGTGCCGATCCGTCTGTTTTTTCCAACAGAAGAGGACATGGAAAACGGTGCCGCCTCCGGAAAAAAAACCACCGGTGATCCTGTTTTTCCATGGCGGTGGCTGGGTTACGGAAAGTGTAGAGAATTATCAGCGGGTTTGTGCCAGAATGGCACAGTCTACCGGTCAGATCGTGGCGTCTGTTGAATACAGGCTGGCACCGGAATACCGTTTCCCGGTGGGACTGATGGATTGTTATGCAGCTGCGAAGACTTTTTACACCAATCGTTTTCTTTTGAATACGGATCCGGATCGTATCACCATTATGGGAGATAGTGCAGGCGGAAATCTGGCAGCGGCTGTATGTATGATGGCCAGAGACCGCGGAGATTTTTTCCCAAAAACAGATCCTTATTTATCCGGCACTGAACAACTGTTATACGGAAGACTCTCCTTTTGAATCCGTAAAAACAAATGGAACCGGTTATCTTCTCACAGCGGAGAAGATGGAAGATTATCTGAAACTCTATGAGAGTTGTCCGGAAGACAGGAGGAATCCCTATTTTGCGCCGATCCTGGAGAAGAATTTTCGAAATATGCCGGATACACTGATACTTACCGCTGAGTTCGATCCTCTTCGGGATGAAGGTGAGGCATTTGGTGAAAAACTGAAGGAAGCGGGAAATCGTGTGGAAGTGCACAGGATCGCAGGTGCGTTTCACGGGTATTTTGCACTGGGGATCAAATTTCTGCATGTGCAGGAAAGCTTTGCATATGTAAATCGTTTTCTGGAAACAGAGGAACAGGAAGAAGGAAAGCATCATGAAGAACGAATATGCACAGTGGAGAAAACTTGACAATGCGGCGCTGGCGTTCCCGGCGGTGACAGGAAAGAATGACACCAGGGTATTTCGTTTTTACTGTGAACTGAAAGAAGAGATAAAAGAAGAAAACCTGCAGGAAGCCCTGGAGAGGACATTGGAAAAATATCCTCTTTTCCGTGCAGTTTTAAGAAAGGGACTGTTCTGGTTTTATCTGGAGAGACGTGATATTCCGGCAGTGGCAAAGAAAGAAGCAGGTGCACCCTGCAGCGGACTTTATATTCCGGACAAAAAAAACGCTTCTTTTTCGGGTGAGCTATTATAAGAACAGGATCAATTTCGAGGTATTTCATGCGCTGACGGATGGAACGGGAGCCATGCATTTTCTGATGGAGCTGGTGAAAAATTATCTTCAGGAGACGCACCCATCCGCAGAGCTTCCGGAGCTTTTTTCGGATGAAAACATTACGGGCAGGGATATGGAGGAGGACAGCTTTTCCCAGTATTATTCCTCCGACGCGCCAAGAAAGAGAGAGTCCAAGAAGCCTGCCTTCCAGTTAAAAGGCGAGAAGCTCAGGCAGGAGGATATGAGTATCACGGAAGTCTGTATTCCGGTAAAAGAGATCCACGCCCGTGCAAAAGCGGCCGGTGTGTCGATCACGGTTTTTCTTACGGCAGCACTTATCTGGGCGATCCATGAAGAAGTACCTCAGAATCAGGCGAAAAAGCCCATTGGTCTGATGATCCCGGTAAATTTGAGAAATTATTTTCCGTCCCGGTCTATGGCAAATTTTTTCGGATGGATCGAGATCAGCTGTTATTTTCAGCCTGATACAGCCTTTGAGGATATTCTGAGATCCGTAAAGGAGCAGTTTGCAAAGGAACTGAGTAAGGACGTGATCGAAGCAAAGCTGAATGATCTGGTAAGCCTGGAGAAAAATCCGATCCTGCGTCTGGTACCACTGGAGATCAAAACCCCGTTCCTTCTTGCCGGGACGACTCTCGGAGGGAGGTCTATCACGGCGATCTATTCCAATGTGGGGATCATCCGGATGCCGGAGGAATATCGGAAATATATTCAGAGATTCGGACTTTTTGCAAGCACGGACAGTCTGCAGCTGTGTTCCTGTTCTTTTGGAGATGAGATGGTTTTAAGCTTTACGTCCAAGATCCCCAATGGAAATATTGAGCGGAATTTTGTGGAGAGACTGAAAAATGAGCAGGTATCCTGTACAATTCGGGAGAATGATCTTCCGGGACAGAAAGAGGAGCAGAAACAGCAGATGAAGCTTTTTGAGAGCTTTACATTTCTGTGTATTGTGCTGGCTGTGGTATGTAATCTGATCGATTATCTGCTGGATAGTCATATAGGCTGGGCCTGGTTTGTGACTGCAGGGGCGTTCTGCACCTGGCTGATGGTTTCAGTGGCTTATGTGAAGCGGCGGAATCTTCTGAAGAATGAGATGTGGCAGCTGGTGATCGCAGCTGTTGCAGGAGTGCTTTGGGATGTGTTTACCGGCTGGCGTGGCTGGTCTGTGGATTATCTGCTTCCTCTGGCTTCGCTTGCTGTGATCTGCTCCATGTGGGTGATCACTGCGGTACAGAAGCTGGAGGTGGCGGAATATATGATCTATCTTCTGGAAGCAGGAGCTTTCGGAGGAGTGATCCCTGTGATCCTGCTGGCTGCCGGTGTGGTAACGGTGCTGTATCCGTCGCTGATCTGTATATGCGTCAGCTTTCTGATGCTGGTATGGCTGTTCCTGTTTAAGAGGAAAGATATGGTGCGGGAGATGCAGAAGAAATTCCGTGCATAGAAAATAAAAACAACCGTCGATCTGCAGAGGACTTTTTGAAGATCTGTCTGCAGACCGGCGGTTGTTTAGCAAATAAAGGAAGTTCCCTGCAGAGCTGCGAAAAGCAATAAGCAGAGGGGAAAACTTGCCCGGTGTTCGGAGATCAGAATCCGAAGTCCTCATAGTCCTCAGGTGTGAACTTATGATAGATCATATGCTCACCCTCCAGGGACAGACAATACCGGTAGTCATCCGGAATCCCGTCTTCGAAATATACAAGATAATCAAATCCGGTTCCGGTTGTTTTTTCCATGTGTACATGGTCGGAATAAGCATGAAAAACGTCCATCACTTCATCCAGAGTACAGCCATGACGGGCAACCGTGCCTATAAAGCGTACCAGAAATTCACTCGGCTTCCGGTTTTCGTGAACGTAGTCCGAGGCCTGAGGCGGCAGGGTGATGCAGAAACGCCCGTTTTTGGAAGAAGCCGTTACTTTTCCAAGACGGTCACAGGCATGATCTGAGAATTCTTCCATAGCATGCTGCATTTCTTCTTCCGTAAGCTCTGTGCCAAGAAGGCGGTTCAGAGACTGCAGCGGATAATAAAAACGGGTAACTCCGCTCATGTATCCGATCTTTACCTGTTGTTCCTGGATCATGTCCAGGAGATTATTTTCCAGTTTTTTGAAATTCATTATGTTTTTCCTTTCCGGGGTCTGAAGGTTTATTGAACTGCATACATTCAGATCCCATTTTTTTCGCAGATATCATTGAGACAGCAGCGGTCACAGTAAGGCTTTGTCCGCGCTGTACAGACTTCTCTTCCATGATTGACAAGACGGTGGCAGAGATCATTGCCTTCTTCCGGAGGATGATCTTCCAGAGAGCCATTTCCACCTTTTTGGATCCTTCATGTCATGGACAAGGCCGATGCGGTTGGAAAGGCGGATACAGTGAGTATCTGTTACAATGGCGGGCTTGCCGAATACGTCACCCATGATTAGGTTTGCGCTTTTTCGGCCCACACCGGGAAGTTTCAGAAGCGCGTTAAAGTCTTCCGGCACCTTGTCGTGATACTGTTCGTGGAGAATGCGCATACAGGCGCTGATGTCCCGGGCTTTGCTTTTTCCAAGGCCGCAGGGACGTACAATGGCTTCGATCGCTTCCGGCTCTGCGGCTGCCAGGGCTGCCACATCCGGGTATTTTGCATAGAGATCTTGAACAACTACATTGACCCGGGCATCGGTGCACTGAGCTGCCAGACGGACACTTACAAGAAGCTTCCAGGCATCATCATAATCCAGTGTACAGTCTGCATCCGGATATTTCCTTTTTTAAACGCTGATAACTTCATAGGCCAGTTCCTGTGTTGTCATTTGTATATGAACCATCCTTTCAATTTCGGTTATATTACTGAATTACTACAGCCAGGATGATACCACAGCATTCGGAGAATTACAAGGTGGACAGGAGTACAGAAGCAGTGTGTGGCATTTGGGGATTTTATCAGCAGAGCAATTTTGGGAATCCCCCCCAGGGGCTTGTTAATACCCTGACAATTTGGTACATTAAACGTGACCTGTGAGGGACCTGATCTCCCTCACGTGAATAGAAAAGTGCGGAGGAATCAACGTGGAAAAACTTCTCGATGAAATCGAATCTTACTGGAGCACCCGTACAGAAGGGTACTCCGAAGTGAATCATAAAGAGCTTGCAGGAACGCAGAAAAACGCATGGCTTAAGGTGCTGACCAGTCAGTTTCCGGACAAACCCAAGGAAGAGATCCGTATCCTGGATATCGGAACAGGCCCCGGATTTTTCCTGTGATCCTGGCAGAAGCCGGATATCATGTAGATGCAGTGGATTATACGGAAGGAATGCTGGAAAAGGCAAAGGAAAATGCAGGAGACCTTTGCCGGAATATCCGCTTTTTGAGGATGGATGCACAGAAGCTGGATTTTGAGGATAATACCTTTGACGTGGTCATTTCCCGAAATCTTACCTGGAATCTGGAGCATCCTGATGTTGCTTATAGAGAGTGGGTCCGTGTACTGAAGGTAGGAGGAAGACTTCTGAATTTTGATGCCACTGGTACGGTTATCTTTATGAGGAAGAGCAGCGTAAGGCCTACGAAAACGACCGGAAAAATGTGGAAAACAACAGCCTGGATGATCACTATCTCTGTACGGATATTGAGCGCATGGAGCGGATCGCCCTCCAGGTACCGCTGTCAAAGATCAGTCGTCCCCAGTGGGATGTAAAAACTCTCCGGGAAGCAGGACTTCTTGGAATCCGCACAGACACAGAAATATGGAAAACGGTCTGGAGTGAGGAGGAGAGATTAAATTATCAGTCCACACCAATGTTTATGGTAACTGGTGTAAAGCCGGATCATTTCCTGAATCTTCCGGTTGCGGCAGGAGAAAAAACAGAAGGCTTTCTTGAGCTCGGAGATGGAGAATTTGTCCTTCCGGCAACATCATCCGTGGAAAAGATCCGGGAAAAACCGTTCTCGTCACAGCAGGTCTTCATGCAGGAGAGTATGTGGGAATCCAGACTCTGATCGAGCTGTCGAAGCGGCTGAAGCCGGAAAGGTAAAGGGCCAGCTGGTTCTGGTAAAGGTGCTGAACCGGGAAGACTTTGAGAAGCGTGCAGGCAGTATCAGCTGGGAGGACGGAAAAAATCTGAACCGTGTTTTCCCGGGCAAAAAGGACGGAACAAAAATGGAACGTCTGGCGGCAGCTATCACAGAATCCCTGATCCGGAAGGCGGATTATTATATCGATCTTCACGGCGGTGACGATTATGAGGAACTGACTCCGTATGTATATTTTGCAGGCGTGGCAAAGCCGGAGATCGTGGAAGCCTCCCGAAAGATGGCAGAGCAGGTTGATGTCCCATATATGGTACAGTCAAATGTAAGCACAGGCGGCGCCTACAATTATGCGGCAAGTACCTTCCACATTCCGGCGGTCCTTCTGGAACGCGGCTGTATGGGAACCTGGGAACGGGAGGAAGTGGATTCCATGCGAAGAGATGTAAGAAATATCCTCTGCAGCATCGGAGCCTATAACGGAATCCGTTCCCACAGTACGTACTATCCGCTGAAAATGGATGATGTGCGTTATCAGTGCGCCAGTGTCAACGGTCTCTGGTACCCGGTGAAGAAACCAGGCGATATCGTTCATCAGGATGAGTATCTTGGAGAGATCCGTGATTATGAGGGAAATGTACAGGAAATCTGTCGTGCAGACATGGATGGTGTGATCCTTTATCAGGTATCAAGCCTTCAGGTTGTGGAAGGCGGCCCTGTGATCACCTACGGAAATATCGTAAGAGAAAAAGACGAGCGGAAAACAAGGATCGCCCAGTACTGGACCAGGCGCAGCGACAGCTTTCTGGAACAGAGAAGAGCAGAGCTTCACAGTGCACTTGCAGGCCGCTGGATGGCTGAGCTTAAGAAGTATCTGCCTGAGAAAAAGAATCTCCGGATCCTGGATGTAGGCTGCGGAACCGGATTTTTACCATTCTTCTTGCAAAGGAAGGCCATCAGGTAACCGGGATCGATCTGACGCCGGATATGATCACTCATGCAAAGGAGCTGGCGGAGGAAGAAAAAGCAGACTGCCGGTTTATGGTGATGGATGCAGAAGCTCCGGATTTTCCGGATGAGGAATTTGACGTGATCGTATCACGAAACCTTACCTGGACACTTCCGGACGCGGAGCATGCTTATCAGGAATGGTTCCGCGTACTGAAACCGGGCGGAGTGATGATCAATCTGGATGCAAACTACGGAGCAGCAGACTTTGCGGACACTGCGGATCTTCCGGAGAATCATGCCCATCATCAGATCCAGGATGAGCTGATGCAGGAATGCGAGGATATCAAGCGGCAGCTGCCCATCAGTTCTTTTCTGCGTCCGGCATGGGATCTGGAAACGCTGAGCCGTATAGGTGTGGAAGAATTTTTCTTTGATCTTGGTATCAGCAAACGTATTTATACAGAAAAAGACGAGTTTTATAATCCGACCCCGATGTTTTTGATCTTTGCGAAGAAACCGAGGTAGGATCATGCTCAATATAAAACAGATCCAGTATTTTGCGGCCTGTGCCAAAACAGCTCCTTCAGCCAGGCTGCAGAGCTGCTTTTTACCACGCAGTCAAATGTAAGCAAGGTAATCCGTTCCATGGAAGATGATATGCGTACCCAGCTGTTTGTCCGTCATGCAAAGGGCATAGAGCTGACACCGGAAGGAGAGCGTGCATATATCCATGTGCAGAGGATCCTGGAAAATATAGATGAACTGGAAATGCAGGCACAGCCACTTGCAAAAAGCAACCTGTGTGTATGCTTTCATCCCAGCTCCTGGTTTGCGGATACCTTCGTAACGTATTATGAAGCACATAAGTGCGATGATCTTCATTATCAGGTTTACGCAGCAGATACCCATGAGATCATAAAACGTGTGAAAGCCAGACAGGATGATATGGGATTCGCCTATGTGATGCAGAATCAGCTGGCAGCGTTCCAGTATTTTCTTTCCCGGAATTACCTGGAATTTGAGCTGCTGACGGAAACCGAGGTAAATATTTATACCGGGAAAAGGAAAGCAGATACAGCAGATGAGGGAGCTTTTAATATGTCCCAGCTCAGGCTGATCCAGAGATTTCCCGATGAATTTTCCCCGGATAATTACCGGAACCTTGTAGAGGAAAACGGTCATTCCGCAGTGGAGGCAGAGACCGTAGTCGTAACAAACAGTGATTATATCGTGGAACGTCTTCTTGGGTCCGGAGAGTTGTGTAATATCAGTGGTGCGGATCTTTCCGGCCGTGATCCGGGATATTCCTCCGTGAAATATACATTTCCGGGAGAAGGCCAGAAACTTGTTTACGGGTGCATTTGCCGGAGAGGTGAAGAGCTCAGTGAACAGGGAAAGGATTTTCTGGGATTCGTGAAGGAAAGACTTCAGATTTCC
>ENA-OQCP01000254-OQCP01000254.1-human-gut-metagenome-genome-assembly--contig:-NODE-254-length-23688-cov-7.217393_pt1 | contig 23688 bp, 29 predicted proteins | sample MGYA00242760_ERZ504583 | MGnify/ENA primary metagenome ERZ504583 (study PRJEB26092, sample SAMD00036308) | human gut metagenome | host: Homo sapiens | study: EMG produced TPA metagenomics assembly of...
TGAACGTATCAAGGATAAAACCGGCAACAATCATGATAGGAAATTCGCCTAATGCGGCCTTAAAAACAAAGTTCTTCATACCGCCTGTTTCAAGGGCAATATTGTAGCATATCATGGCATAAACCATGACAAGCACCATCATGATGGTAAAAACTGTTTCCTGTAATCTGTTCTTTGGCATTTTTCTTAAATCCTCCTGTTATGTAAAATAAATATAGCTGTAACGAGTCGTTACAATAGGCTCTTGATAGCTGCGATAGAAAAAGGCATGAAGTGTATACAAGCTTCATGCGTGTAAAAGCACAAAAAAAAATAGACAGAGGGAAACTTTCGTCTCGCTCTGTCTAAGCTGCAACTACCATTAATTGCCGATAGTTTATCACAGATAAAACACAAAAACAATAGGAAGTTGGTACTAAACAATATGACAATAAAAGATATCGAATTTAAATTGAAAGATGCAGAACTGCCATTTGCGAAGTGCAAATGAAAAGGATGCCGAAGCTCTTATAGAGTACATGAAAAAGTCAACCGGTGAAACGGATTTCTTACTTAGGACACCGGAAGAATGTGAGACACAGACCATCGAGCAGGAGATTGATTTCATCAATAACTGCAATTCGTCAGATGCACAGGCAATGATAGTTTGTGAAGTAGGTGGAAAACTTGCCGGAAATTGCATGGTCTGGTGGAATAACCGTGTGAAAACCGGACACAGGGCAAGTGTGGCAATCGGCTTGCTGAGCGAATTCTGGAATCAGGGAATTGGAACAAGAATGTTTCAAGAAATGATAAAAATAGCAGAAAACAATCCGAAGATATTGCAGATGGAATTGGATTTTATCGAGGGCAACAGCAGGGCGAGAGCACTTTATGAGAAAATGGGATTTAGGATTACAGGTATAAATTTTAATGCTATAAGGCAGAAGGACGGAACTTTGTGCAATGAGTATTCAATGATAAGGGAAATTAGTAGATAAGCAAACTTTTTATAAAAAGCCACAATATGTATTTTAGCGAGTACCAGAGAGTTTATACCTTGTAAACGTTTACTATTATGTTATACTGTAATCATTGCCGGGCATACTAATGTGTGAATGTGAACGGTAAACGGAAAAAGTAATAAGAACAGCAAGAGAAGGATTTTATGTTGTATCATAAATAAAAATGAGGTGAAAATCGTGCTTAAAGCAGAAAATTTAACTTTAAACGTAGATGATGAGGGCGGAAAGAAATGCCTTCTGAACAATATATCATTTCAGGTAGAGGACGGAGAAATGCTTGTCATTACCGGACCAAACGGAGGTGGAAAATCCACTCTGGCAAAGACCCTGATAGGTATTCAGACACCGGACAGCGGAAAGATTATACTTGACGGGCAGGATATCACAGAGCTCGACATCAATCACAGGGCAAATGCGGGAATAGGCTTTGCATTCCAGCAGCCACCGAGATTTAAGGGAATGACAGTCATGAAGCTGCTCAAGCTTGCCACAAAGGATGAGCTTTCAGACAAGGAGTGCTGCGATCTTCTCACCGCGGTAGGACTCTGTGCAAAGGATTACATTTACCGCCAGATTGACGGCACACTCTCAGGTGGAGAGATGAAGAGAATTGAGATTGCATCAGTGCTTGCCAAGGAGCATTCGCTTTGCATATTTGACGAGCCGGAGGCTGGAATCGATCTGTGGAGCTTTTCAATGCTCATACAGAAATTTGAGGAAATCCATACTGAGAAAAAGCAGAGCCTCATAGTGATTTCACATCAGGAGAAAATCATTAATATGGCAGACCGCATCATGATAATTGATGGCGGAGAAATCAAGAAAATCGGCACAAAGGACGAGGTGCTGCCTTATCTCAATGGTGTACAGAAATGTCACAAATGCGTAGAGAGACTGGAGGGAAGAGCATAATATGGTAAAGCTTGACAACGTAACAGAGGGCGTATTGGACGTCATAAATGATAGTAAATTCAGTCAGACCGGTGCCTTTAATCTGCGTGAAAACGGCACATCAATCTGCCACGGAGACAGCGAGCACATCAAGATAAAGAAAAAGACGGACAAGCCCGGCATTGATATTTATATTGATGGAAAGACGGACGGAGAGGCTGTCTATATCCCTGTAGTACTCAGTAAATCAGGCATGACAGACCTTGTATACAACGATTTCTATGTGGAGGATGGCGCAGATGTAAGGATTGTGGCAGGCTGCGGAATCCACAACAGCGGCTGCAACGAGAGCAGACACGACGGCATCCATACCTTCCATGTGGGTAAAAATGCGAATGTCCGATATGAGGAAAAGCACTACGGCGAGGGAAACGGAACAGGTGCGAGAGTGCTCAACCTGTAACAAATATATTTGTGGGTGAGAATTCTGTTTTCACTCTCGATACAGCACAGATAAAGGGTGTTGATTCTACAGTCCGTGAGACCAATGTGGAGCTTGGAAAGGACGCAAAGCTCTATGTCACAGAGCGTCTCATGACAGATGGAGAGCAGAAGGCGGAGTCAAATATCGAGGTACAGTTAAACGGAGAGGACAGCTCTGCACAGATTGTTTCCAGATCAGTAGGAAAAGGAAACTCAGTCCAGACCTTCCATCCGAATGCCATCGGCAACAGCAAATGCCAGGCTCATATCCAATGTGATTCTATCATCATGGATCATGCAGAGGTAGGTTCAATCCCTGAAATCAGGGCAAAAAATATCGATGCAGCTATCATCATGAGGCAGCAATCGGCAGGATAAACGACGAGCAGCTTCTCAAGCTCCGTACACTCGGACTTACAGAGGAAGAGGCAGAGGAAGTTATCATACAGAATTTCTTAAACTAAATCAGGCGTAAATAGAAACCCCGGAGCGTGATATTGATATGCTATCAAAGCATGCAATACGCTCCGGGATTTTACACTTACATTTGGGAGAAGTATACTAGAGTCTGTTGAGAGTCTGGTACGGATTAAAATAAGGAGTCAAAATGAAAGCGTATTATCATCTACCGGGATTGTTTGAATTTTATGAATTATACAAAGAATTTCTCCACTGTACCGCAAGCACCGGGAATATTTCTATGACTGGTGCGACATAGGCTCAATATACGGTGCACCGGCAGACTGCATATGGGGCGGAGGCCGCGTCGGTTTTGGTGAGCACGATCCGAAGGAAGTGCTTAAGCTGATGCAGGAATATGGGATATCCGCGAGACTTACCTTTAGCAATTCATTGCTTACTAAGGAGCATCTTCCTGACAAAAAATGTAACGAACTGTGCAGGATATTTGATATAGGCAGAGATAATGAGCGAAGCAGGGGCTTTGGAAACGGCATAATCATCTACTCAGATATTCTGCTTGATTACATAAAAGAAAACTACCCTGACTTTTATTTTGTGTCTTCAACCACAAAGGTTCTGACGGATTTTTGTAAATTTGAAAAAGAGCTAAACAGAGAGGATTTTAGCTATGTGGTACCGGATTTCAGGTTGAACAAATCATTTGATAAACTGAAAGCATTATCACAGCATCAAAAGGAAAAAGTAGAATTTTTGTGCAATGAGTGCTGCTGGTTTGGCTGCATGGACAGGAAGAAATGCTACGAGACGGTTAGCCGCAAAAATCTGGGCGAGGATTGCCCGGAGCATTATTGTACTGCGCCTGATGCGGGGCAGGGATATCTCTTTTCGAAGGCAATGGAAAATCCCGGCTTTATCGGAATAGATGATATAAAGAACACTTATCTGCCGATGGGCTTTAGCAATTTTAAAATAGAGGGAAGAGGCTTGGAAGTGCCATGATACTGGAATTTCTGCTCTACTATATGACGAAACCACAGTATCAGATACATGTCAGAGAGCGCATTTATCTCGATAATATGCTGGATTTATTTTGAAATATAAAAACTATACATTAACGACAACAGGAAGGATGATTCTCAAAAATGAATATTAGAAGAGCACACGAAAAAGACATACCAAGACTTATAGAATTGTTAGAGCAGGTGCTTCAGATCCATGCCGATATCAGACCGGATATTTTTATCCCGGGGACGACAAAATATACAAATGAAGAGCTTGCAGAAATGATAAAGGACGATACAAAGCCGATATATGTTGCGGCAGGTGATGATGATATCTGTATGGGATATGCATTCTGCCAGGTAAGACAGCAGCCGTTTTCCAACAATATGGTACCGTTTACATCACTTTTCATAGATGATCTGTGTGTAGATGCAAAGACCAGAGGAGCGCATATCGGAGAGCAGCTTTTTGAATATGTCAAGAATGAGGCAAAGCGTCTCGGCTGCTACGAGGTCACGCTCAATGTATGGAGTGGAAACACATCTGCTGAGAAATTTTATGAGAAGATGGGGCTTAAGACAAAGGAACGCCAGATGGAGTATATTTTATAGAAAACCAGAATGCCGACTAATCTAAATTAAGACTTTAGATTAGTCGGTGTTTTTGATTTTAATGCATAATATTATTTGAAAAATGTGCAGATACTGATTGAGTATCTGCACATTTTTTGATAAAATATATGCAGATAACAGGAGGACAATATGCATATATTTGACTATTCTTTTTTAGATGAGGGCTTATTACCGGCTGAGATAGTTAATCTTACAGCAACAATTACTGCATTTAATGCTATATCAGATACGCGTAAGGAAAGCAATAAAAGTATATATACTGAGCTGGAAAAGATTGCAAGAGTACAATCTGTTAAAGGTTCTAATGCGATAGAGGGTATTGTTACAACAGACGCACGTATAAAGCAGATTGTTGACGGTGACAGTGCGCCTCTTAATCATGATGAGCGTGAGATAGCAGGTATAGGGATGCACTGGATGAGATACATTCTAAGCATGATCAGATGTCATTTAGTGAAAATATGATTCTGCATATACATGAAACTATGACAAATCTTGCAGGATATGAGCTGTCAGGAAAATACAAAACGGAAGACAATCTGATAATGGAGATTGATGAAAGAGGAAGGCGTAGAGTTCGCTTTACACCGGTTTCTGCGGCAGAGACAGGTGAAGCAATGCAGCAGCTTGTACTTGCATATATGGATGCAAGAGATAACCCAAAAATAAACAAATTGTTACTGATTCCATGTGTGATATTGGATTTTTTATGTATACATCCGTTTTCGGATGGTAATGGCAGAGTATCCAGATTATTATCATTGTTTTTACTTTATAAAAGTGGATATGATGTTGGAAAATACGTATCTTTTGAGGAGCAAATCAATGAGTCAAAGGATTTTTACTACGAGGCATTGCAGGAGTCATCTATAGGATGGCATACAAATGAGAATTCATATTTTGAATATATGAAAAATTTTCTGTCTATGCTCTATAAATGTTACAAAGAATTGGACAAAAGATTTTCTACTGTAAATGGGAAAAAACTAAAAAAAACAGAAAGAGTTGAGCAAACAGTTTTAAACAGCGTGCTTCCGGTCTCAAAAGCCGAAATCTGTGATATCCTTCCTGATGTGAGTCCGTCTACAGTAGAAGCAGTGCTTGGAAAAATGGTAAAAACAGGTTCTGTTATGAAATTGGGGCAGGCAAGGGCAACGAAATATGTCAATGCGAAATATATCAAATAATGGGGGAATATGTTTTATGCAGAATGCCATTAAATATGTTTTTTGAAAATAATTAAATGTATATAATTAGAAAAACGGGGCAAAAATCATAATATTTAATTGAAAAAACGGGGCAAAAATATGTTGACAAACACAAACAGGAGTGATAAACTTTAAACAAATTTAGCGAGATAAAGCGTTAAATTGTTAAAGGAGTGAAAACAGTTTAAACTGTTTCGACAATTAAATAAATTGTAAACCGTTGAAGCGGAGATAACGGCAATTATGCCTTTACAGAGAGCCTGTGGTGCTGAGAATCAGGTGTGAAACAAGTTGTCAAATGGACCGCTGAGGGCGCAGTCAAATGGATTTATCATTCATCCAGAGTATTCTGCGACGTGTGGGCATACGTCATTTGCCCGGGATATGTTGGTATCCTGCCAAGCGCACGAGCTTTATCGTGAATTCAAGGTGGCACCGCGGATAGTTAAAATTATTCGTCCTTGACAGAACTAAAATTCTGTCAGGGGCGTTTTTTAGTGAACAAAGAGGTACAATGGAGTTTGCAAGTCTGCATGCTCGCATGCAAGCTTGCGAACGAACATTGGACTGCACAACATAAAGCGAGAATTGTAGCAGCGTAAGCTGCGGAGAAGCCTTGAAAAGGCGAATTCGAGCTGTATGTTGGGCATTTGTTCACGGTTAAACATTGGACATTTATTCACTACCACACAAAATTTGGAGGTAAGCATATGAAAATTTCACCTACACTGACCGAAGTTAAAGAAATAGCAAAAACCGGGAAGTATGACATTCTCCCTGTAAGCTGTGAGATATTATCAGATTTTATCACACCTATAGAGGCTATGAGAATTCTGCGGAATGTTTCAACACATTGTTATCTGCTTGAATCAGCACAAGCCAATGAAGCCTGGGGAAGATATACATTTTTGGGATATGATCCAAAGCTTGAGATTAACTGCATAGATGGTCACATGAAGCTTGGAAAGCTTTCGGTGGAGACGGAAAATCCTTCAGAGTACATCAGACAGATTCTTTCAGAGTACAAGAGTCCGAAATTTGATTATCTGCCTTCGTTTACAGGTGGCTTGTAGGTTATTTTTCGTATGATTATCTGGGCTACAAGGAGAAATGCATCAGAGGAAAAGCAAGGGACACAGAGGATTTCAAGGATGTTGATTTGATGCTTTTTGATAAGGTAATAGCATTTGACAATCTGTGCCAAAAGATAATACTAATCGCAAATATGTCACTTGATGCTCCGGAAACAGGCTACAACAAAGCGATTGTTGAGCTAAAGCAGCTTAGGGAGCTTCTGATGCACGGAGAGAAAAAACAGAATATGGGTGGCAAGCTGCTGGGTGAGGTCACACCGCTTTTTGACAAGGAGCAGTATTGTGAGATGGTCGAGAAGGCAAAGCACCATATCAAAGAGGGGGATATTTTCCAGATAGTTTTATCAAACAGATTGAGCGCACCGTTTGAGGGAAGTCTTTTTGATACCTACCGCGTGCTTCGAACGATAAATCCTTCGCCGTACATGTTTTATTTTTCGGGAACCGATGTGGAGGTTGCGGGAGCATCTCCGGAGACACTTGTGAAGCTTGAAAATGGAGTGCTTCACACATTCCCGCTGGCAGGCACGAGGCCGAGAGGTGCCACAGCAGAGGAGGACAAAAAGCTTGAGGAAGGGCTGCTTAAGGACGAAAAAGAGCTCGCAGAGCACAACATGCTCGTGGACCTTGGAAGAAATGACCTCGGAAAGGTAAGTAAATTCGGAACTGTAAAAGTTGAAAAGCTTCATTCCATAGAGAGATATTCACATGTGATGCATATAGGCTCGACAGTGCGTGGAGAGATAAGAGAAGAGTATGACGCTCTCGATGCAATTGAGGCCGTGCTTCCGGCAGGAACACTTTCAGGAGCGCCAAAAATCAGAGCGTGCCAGCTTATCGGAGAGCTTGAGGACAACAAGCGAGGCATTTACGGTGGCGCAATTGGATATATAGATTTTACCGGAAATATGGACACATGTATTGCAATCCGTATTGCCTACAAGAAAAACGGCAAGGTTTTCGTGAGAAGCGGAGCGGGAATAGTTGCGGATTCAGATCCTGAGAAGGAATTTCAGGAGTGCATAAACAAGGCAAAGGCTTCTCTTAAGGCACTGGAAGTCTCACAGGAGGTGGAAGAATGATTTTACTGATTGATAACTACGACAGCTTTTCTTACAATCTGTATCAGCTGATCGGCGAGATAGAGCCTGATATCAGAGTAATCAGAATGATGAGATGACAGTTGAAGAGATTAGGGCTTTAAAGCCTGACCGAATCATATTATCACCGGGACCGGGAAGGCCTGAGGATGCGGGCGTGATAATAGCTGTGGCAAAGGAGCTTGGAAAGGAAATCCCAATCCTTGGCGTGTGCCTCGGCCATCAGGCGATATGTGCAGCATACGGTGCGACAGTTACATATGCAAAGGAGCTCATGCACGGAAAGCAATCGGATGCATCGTTTGACACAGAAAGCCTTTTATTCAAGGGTTGCCCGAAAAAAGCAAAGGTAGCACGTTACCATTCGCTTGCTGCAGATGCGGACACGATGCCTGATTGCCTAAAGATTACAGCCACTACAGATGATGGTGAGATCATGGCTGTTGAGCATAAGGAATATCCGATATACGGTGTGCAGTTTCATCCGGAGTCAATCATGACACCGGACGGAAAGCAGATGCTTAGTAATTTTATCAAAGCTTAATTGAAAATTGCAGCGTTTAATGAATTTATATATTAGTTGTTGAATTGAAAACAAATAGCAGAACAAAATCATAAACAAAATTATAAACGAAATATTACCTGAATACAGGAGGCATAATCATGATCAAAGAAGCCATAGTAAAAATCGTAAACAAAGAAGACCTCACATATGACGAGGCATATGCAGTGATGAATGAGATCATGGGCGGTGAGACAACATCAACCCAGAATGCAGCTTTTCTTGCAGCTCTTTCAACAAAGAGTGCAAAGGCTGAGACAACAGACGAAATCGCAGGCTGTGCAGCGGCCATGAGAGAGCATGCGGTACAGGTGAAAACAGGTATGGATGTGTTTGAAATCGTAGGAACAGGCGGAGACAATGCACAGAGCTTCAACATTTCAACAACCTCTGCACTTGTTGCGGCAGCAGGCGGCATGAAGGTGGCAAAGCACGGAAACAGGGCAGCCTCTTCATTATGCGGTACAGCAGACTGCCTTGAGGCGCTCGGCGTCAACATAGACCAGAGCCTGATAAATGTGTGGAGCTTTTAAATAAAGTCGGCATGTGCTTCTTCTTTGCACAGAAATATCACACATCAATGAAATATGTCGGACCTATCAGAAAAGAGCTTGGTTTTAGAACAGTATTCAATATTTTAGGACCGCTCACAAATCCGGGTTCACCGGCCATGCAGCTTCTCGGAGTGTATGATGAGTATCTTGTAGAGCCGCTTGCACAGGTGCTGGTAAGCCTCGGAGTAAAGCGCGGAATGGTAGTATATGGCATGGATAAGCTCGATGAGATTTCCATGAGCGCACCGACCAAGATATGCGAGATAAAGGACGGATGGTTCAGAACCACAGTAATCTCACCGGAGGATTTCGGCTTTGAGCGCTGTACAAAGGAGGATTTAAAAGGCGGTACACCTGAGGAAAATGCAAAAATCGTACGTGATATCTTAGGCGGACAGAAGGGCCATAAGAGAAATGCAGTACTCATGAACGCAGGCGCATCACTTTATATTGGAGGAAAGGCCGACAGCATGAAAGAGGGTATCGAGCTAGCAGCAAAAATCATTGATTCAGGAAAAGCACTTGAAACACTCAATAAGCTCATCGAGGTAAGCAACAGCTAGGCACACAAAACAGGAAAGGAAAAGCGATGAATATTTTAGACCAGCTTGCAGAATATTCAAGGCTTCGCGTGGCAGAGGACAAGAAAAAAATGAGCCTTGAGGAAATGAAAAATATCGCGATTCAGACGAAAAACGAAAAGCTTTGTGATTTTGCATTTGAAAAAGCACTCAAAAAGGATGGCTTGAGCTTCATATGCGAGTGCAAGAAGGCTTCGCCGTCAAAGGGCTTATAGAGCCGGATTTCAGATATCTTGAAATTGCAAGGGAATACGAGGCGGCAGGTGCGGATTGCATCTCGGTACTGACAGAGCCGAAGTGGTTTTTAGGCTCGGATGAGTATCTTAAGGAGATTGCAAAAACGGTTTCAATTCCGTGCATCCGAAAGGATTTTACGGTTGATGAATATCAGATATATCAGGCAAAGACACTCGGTGCCGCTGCGGTGCTTTTAATCTGCTCCATACTGTCAGAGGTGCAGCTTGGTGAATACATAAAAATCTGCGACAGCCTTGGCATAAGCGCCCTTGTGGAGATACACAATGAAAAAGAGGCAGGGATGGCGGTAAGAGCCGGTGCCAGAATAATAGGTGTCAACAACCGCAATCTGAAGGATTTTACAGTTGATACAGCTAACAGCAAAAAGCTGCGCGACCTGATTCCCGATGACATCATATTTGTATCGGAAAGCGGTGTAAAGAGCACAGACGATATCAGGGTGATACGTGAAATCGGAGCTGACGCAGTGCTTATCGGAGAGACGCTGATGAGAGCGGACGACAAAAAGGCTAAGCTTGATGAATTGCGATTAAGCTAATAGAGATATATAAGTATCTTCATGGTTTTAAGAATATCTGTAACTATTCAGTACAGAAAACAAAATATTTACAAATATACATCAGAAGGGAAAACATCATGACAAATCCAAACGGAAGATTTGGTATTCACGGAGGACAGTACATTCCTGAAACCCTCATGAATGCCGTTAAAGAATTAGAAGAAGCATACAATTATTACAAAAACGATCCTGAATTTAACAGAGAGCTCACAGAGCTTCTCAACGATTATGCAGGAAGACCATCGAGACTGTACTATGCAGAAAAGATGACAAAGGATCTCGGTGGAGCAAAAATATACCTTAAAAGAGAGGATTTAAACCATACAGGAGCCCACAAGATCAACAACGTATTAGGTCAGGCACTTCTTGCAAAGAAAATGGGCAAAACCCGACTGATAGCTGAGACCGGAGCCGGTCAGCACGGTGTGGCAACTGCAACGGCCGCAGCCCTTATGGGTATGGAATGTGTTGTATTCATGGGCGAGGAGGACACAAAGCGTCAGGCGCTCAATGTATACCGCATGCGTCTGCTCGGAGCAGAGGTTATCCCTGTTACATCAGGCACAGCCACATTAAAGGATGCCGTATCGGAGGCAATGAGAGAATGGACCAAGAGAATTTCAGACACACATTATTGCCTGGGCTCAGTTATGGGACCACATCCGTTCCCTACCATCGTAAGAGATTTCCAGGCGGTCATCTCAAAGGAAATCAAGGAGCAGATGCTTGAAAAGGAGCACAGACTGCCTGATGCGGTTATCGCATGTGTGGGCGGCGGCTCAAATGCCATCGGAAGCTTTTACAACTTCATAGAGGATGAGGGCGTAGAGCTCATCGGCTGCGAGGCAGCAGGAAGAGGAATAGATACCTTTGAGACTGCAGCCACAGTAAATACAGGCCGTCTTGGTATCTTCCACGGCATGAAGTCATATTTCTGTCAGGACAAATACGGACAGATCGCTCCGGTTTATTCTATTTCTGCAGGACTCGACTATCCGGGAGTCGGACCGGAGCACGCATATCTGCACGATATCGGAAGAGCAAAATATGTACCGGTAACAGATGATGAAGCGGTAAATGCTTTTGAATACCTCGCAAAGACAGAGGGAATCATCCCTGCAATCGAGTCCTCACATGCAGTGGCATATGCCATGAAGCTGGCGCCTACAATGGACAAGGACAAGATAATCGTTGTTACTGTTTCAGGCAGAGGCGACAAGGACTGCGCGGCAATAGCAAGATATAGAGGGGAGAATATTTATGAGTAAGATAAGAAGTGCGTTTGAAAACGGTAAGGCATTTATACCATTTATCACCTGTGGTGATCCAAATTTAGAGACAACCGCAAAAATCGTAAGAGAAGCAGTTGCAAACGGAGCAGACCTTATAGAGCTTGGAATTCCATTCTCTGATCCTACAGCAGAGGGACCTGTAATCCAGGGCGCCAACATAAAGGCACTTGAAGCCGGAGTTACCACTGACAAGGTTTTTGACCTTGTGAGAGATTTGAGAAAAGATGTCACAATCCCTATGGTTTTCATGACATATGCAAATGTGGTTTACTCATACGGGGCAGAAAAGTTTATCAGTACATGTAAGGAAATAGGAATTGACGGACTTATTCTGCCGGATATCCCATATGAGGAAAAGGAAGAGTTTTTACCACTCTGCGAGAAATATGATGTGGACCTTATTTCATTTATCGCACCTACATCAAAGGATCGCATTGCGATGATAGCAAAGAAGGCAACCGGCTTCATCTATGTGATTTCAAGCCTCGGAGTCACCGGTACAAGAAGCGAGATTAAGACAGATCTGGCTTCAATAGTCAAGGTAATCAGAGAAAACACAGATGTGCCATGTGCTATCGGCTTTGGCATTTCAACACCTGAGCAGGCAAAGAAGATGGCAGACATCTCGGATGGTGCCATTGTGGGCTCCGCTATCATCAAGATTATCGATGAATATGGTGAGGCTTCACCAAAGCATGTCGGTGAGTATGTTAAAGCAATGAAGGATGCGCTGTAATTTGTATTGACCGCTTGACAAAATTATTGGTTAATTCATAATAAAGTAAAAAGATGCAGATTTGCAAATATAGTGAGAATTAACGTGGAGATACAATAATGCAGGAAAATGAGAAAGACAAAAGATTACAAAAACAGCTTGATTTCATCAGAGAAATCGACAAGGAAAAGGAGATATTCCGCCAGACTTATTTAGCTGATGCAAGCCGCAAGGAAAATGATGCGGAGCATGCCTGGCATATGGCTATCATGACCATGCTCTTGAGCGAGTATGCCAATGAGAAGATAGACGTGCTAAAGACAGTAGGAATGCTTTTGATACACGACATAGTAGAGATTGACGCAGGAGACACATATGCCTATGATGAGGCAGGCAAGGCCACACAGCATGAGCGAGAGCAGAAGGCGGCGGAGCGTATATACGGACTCTTGCCAAAGGAACAGGGCGAGCCGCTTTTAGAGCTGTGGGAGGAATTTGAGGCGCAGCAGACACCGGAAGCCAGATTTGCCCGCACCATGGACAATATCCAGCCAATGCTCCTAAACGATGCATCGGGCGGGCTTTCATGGCGTGAGCACAGTGTAAAGCTGTCGCAGATACTCGGCAGAAATAAGTGCACAGCACTTGGCTCAGAGAAAATCTGGGATTATGCGTTTAACAATATACTGAAAAAGCATGTTGAGAGCGGAAATATCATAGATGATGAGGGCGTCTTCTCTGCGGAAGCCGGTGCGCGTGCAAAAGCCAGCGAGCGTAATGGACGGTAATAATGATTTACGGAAAAATCCTTTGAAAATCACGTATAATTCTATTGTAGACAGTCGGCTTGTATGATATACTTACTGGATTAAATCGGTGAACTAAATATCATGTAACTATTCAAGGCTGCTTAAATAGTTACCTGACAATTATATTGAGTTTCATCGAAATCCACAGAATAAAACACACGGAGGAATCAAAATGAATATTGTATGCTTAGACCTTGAGGGAGTATTGGTACCTGAAATCTGGATTGCATTTGCAAAGGAGACAGGAATTCCTGAGCTTGAGAAGACAACAAGAGATGAGCCTGATTATGATAAGCTCATGAACTATAGAATAAATATTTTAAAGGAGCACGGACTCGGATTAAAAGAAATTCAGGAGACAATCGCAAAGATAGATCCAATGCCTGGCGCAAAGGAGTTTTTGGATGAGCTTCGTTCAATCACACAGGTAATCATCATCAGTGATACATTTTCACAGTTTGCTGGCCCGCTCATGAAGAAGCTCGGCTGGCCAACAATCTTTTGTAACGAGCTTGAGGTTGCTGAAGATGGCGAGATTACAGGCTTTAGAATGAGATGTGAGCAGTCAAAGCTTACAACTGTAAAGGCACTGCAGTCTATCGGATATGATACCATCGCAAGCGGTGACAGCCACAACGATTTAGGCATGATACAGGCCAGCAAGGCAGGTTTCCTTTTCAGAAGCACAGATGCTATAAAGAAGGACTACCCTGAGCTTCCTGCATATGAGACATATGATGAGCTGCTTGCAGCGATTAAAGCAGCATTATAATCATAAATATAGTTGAAAAAAGCTTCCCACATGATATTTTAGAGTGGACACATCCACCTGTACATGTGGGAAGTTTCTATATATTTATGGCATGCAAAATCATATGAAAGAAGGTAGAGTGCAGATGTATACGGTAACACACATATATGAGGCTGATTTTGGCTGTGAGGAAAGAGCAGACGGCGCAAAAGCAAAATGCATGGTTTATCTCGAGGACGAAAACGGCAGACAGCGTCATGTAGAGGTTGAGGATGAATGGCTTACGGCAAATGGGATAGAAGAGGGAAGCAGCTGGAAAGAAAATATCACAGATGAAGCCTGAATCATAAGCTATGAGATTAATTATGTGATTAGAGTATGTGAATAAATTTTGTGTTTAGATGCACATTGTGTATTGACAACAGTACAAAAGGTGCTATAATAAAATCAACATATGAACAATCATTCATATGTTCAATGAAAAACGTACAGTAAAACAAATAATTCATGAAAATAAGGAGAACACCACTATGAAGAAGACTTACAAAATCGATGTAGACTGCGCTAACTGCGCCAACAAGATGGAGGATGCCGCAAAGAATACAGCAGGTGTAAAGGATGCTACAGTCAATTTCATGACACTCAAGATGAGCGTTGAGTTTGAAGAGGGACAGGATGCAAAGGCGGTTATGCAGGAGGTTCTTAAGAACTGTAAAAAGGTAGAGGATGACTGCGAGATTTTCTTATAAATTGCCGGGCGCAGGAATGACAAATGATATTATTTCAATGCCTGCGCTATAGTAAGGGTGATTATCAAGAGATTATAATGAATGGAGCTATGGCGTATGAATAAAAAGCAGAAAAAAGTACTTGCGCGTATCATAATCGCAGCGGTACTCATGATTATATTACATTTCATACCGGTTAAGGGAATTATCAGGTTCCTGCTTTACATGGTGCCTTATCTGGTTATAGGATACGATATCCTGAAAAAAGCATTTAAGGGAATCAAAAACAAGCAGGTATTTGATGAAAACTTCCTGATGGCGGTTGCCACTGTAGGTGCGATAGCGGTTGCACTTTATGAGAATGGTGACTATACAGAGGCTATAGCGTTATGCTCTTCTACCAGATAGGAGAACTGTTTCAGAGCTATGCAGTCGGAAAGAGCCGTAAGAATATCAGCGAGCTCATGGATATCAGACCCGACTATGCCAATATTGAGGTGGACGGAAAGCTCACCCAGGTTGACCCTGATGAGGTTGCTATCGGCTCAGTAATCGTGGTACAGCCCGGAGAAAAGGTTCCTATCGACGGTGTGATAGTTGAGGGATCATCTACATTAAACACCAGCGCGCTTACAGGTGAGAGCGTGCCGAGGGATGCAAAATGCGGTGATGAGATAATCAGCGGATGCATCAATATGTCCGGTGTTTTAAAGATTAAAACGACCAAAGAGTTTGGCGAATCAACGGTTTCAAAGATACTTGACCTCGTTGAAAATTCAAGCTTAAAGAAATCAAAATCAGAAAACTTCATATCAAAATTTGCCAAGTATTACACTCCGGCAGTCTGCTACAGTGCACTTGCACTTGCGATACTGCCACCGCTTGTCAGAATACTTTTCATGTCAGCCGCACCACAGTGGGGCATATGGATATACAGGGCACTTACCTTCCTCGTAATAAGTTGTCCGTGCGCGCTGGTCATTAGTATTCCGCTCAGCTTTTTTGCAGGAATCGGAGGCGCCAGCCGCGAGGGTGTTCTTGTAAAGGGCTCAAACTATCTTGAGACCTTATCACAGACCAGATACGTTGTATTTGACAAGACCGGCACCATGACAGAGGGCGTTTTCGAGGTGGCAGGAGTCTATGACAATACGCTCGATAGAGAAAATGTGCTCGAGTACGCAGCACTTGCAGAGAGCAGTTCATCGCACCCAATCAGCAGGAGCTTACAGAAGGCATATGGAAAGGAAATCGACAGAACCCGCGTGACAGACGTTGAGGAAATCAGTGGCCACGGAATCACCGCAAAGGTAGATGGCGTATCTGTAGCGGCAGGAAACTACAAGCTTATGAAAAAGCTGGGCTTAAGCTACAGTGAAACTGACAAGTCGGCACCATAGTCCATATCGCAATAGACGGCAGCTATGAGGCTATATCCTTATTTCAGATAAGATAAAACCAACCTCAGCGGCAGCAATAAAGGCATTGAAAAAAGCCGGAATAAAAGGTACAATAATGCTTACAGGTGATTCAAGAACAGTAGCCGACTCAGTAGCGGCAGAGCTTGAAATCGATGAAGTATACAGTGAGCTTTTACCGGGCGATAAGGTGGCAAAGGTAGAAGAACTGCTCGCAAGAAAGGGCAGCAAAGAAAAGCTTGCCTTCGTCGGAGACGGAATCAACGATGCACCGGTGCTCTCAAGAGCAGATATCGGAATTGCAATGGGCGCCATGGCTCAGATGCAGCAATCGAAGCCGCAGATATCGTCCTCATGGATGATGACCCGCTAAAGATAGCAAAAGCAATAAAAATATCGCGCAAATGCCTGCGAATAGTATATGAAAACACATACTTCGCAATAGGCATCAAGCTGATCTGCCTCGTGCTCGGAGCAGTCGGAATAGCCAATATGTGGCTCGCAATATTTGCAGACGTAGGAGTAATGGTGATAGCAGTGCTAAATGCAATCCGCGCATTATTCGTACACAAGCTCTAAAAAGGTAGAGCTCAAAGAACAGATATCAAAGAGCAGATATCAAAATGCCATAAAACTACTATATAAAAAATACCAGACAGAATGCACCCAAGAAGTGCACTCTGTCTTTCGCGTATAAAAAAAGTTATTGTGTAACTGCGAAGGCACATGCAATTTATGTGGAGCACCAGCCCCATAGCCAATAAAGTAAAAATAACGCAATATAGCGCAAGAATAACGCAGGAAGGACACCACACCATGAGCGAAAAAATAAATGAACAGATAGAATGCTGCGACTGCAACGAAATCCACGAAGACCTTCTGAAAATAGTAAATGATACAATGCCGGAGGAAACCGAGCTCTACGACCTTGCAGAGCTTTTTAAAGTGTTTGGCGATTCCACCCGGATCAGAATCCTCTTTGTGTTGTTTGAAGCGGAGGTATGCGTCTGCGACCTTGCAAAGGTGCTAAACATGACACAGTCCGCCATATCACACCAGCTTAGGATATTAAAGGCAAACAAGCTCGTAAACAGCAGACGTGAGGGAAAATCAGTGTTTTATTCACTTGCCGACGGACATGTGCGCACAATCATTGCGCAGGGACGTGAGCATATCGAGGAATAATACAGGGAGGAATATACGTGACAGAATTAGAAGAATACTATAACAAATTCAACGAGGAAAAGCGCCTGAACAGCCGTCACGGCAGGGTAGAGTTTATCACCTCCATGAAGTATATACACGATTGTCTTGGCAGCTTGATGAATGAGAAGCAGCTTGATCTTCGCTCACAGATTAAAATACTGGATGTCGGTGCGGGAACGGGCAGATATTCAGTGCCTCTTGCCGAGGAAGGCTATGATGTGACAGCACTCGAGTTAGTTAAGCATAACCTCGGCAGACTGAAGCAAAAGAGCGATAAAGTAAAGGCATACCAGGCAATGCCACAAAGCTTAAAAAGTTTGGAAACGATGAATTTGACTCACACTCGTATTCGGACCTATGTATCATCTGAAGTCGGCGGAGGAAAAGCTTGCCGCATTGAATGAGGCAAAAAGAGTGACAAAACCGGGTGGTTACATACTTGTAGCATACATTATGAATGAGTACAGCGTGATAACCTATGCCATAAAGGAGAAGCATATAAAAGAGGGCATAGAGGGCGGAATGCTAGATGAGAGCTTCCATTGTACAGAAAAAGCTAATGATTTGTACAGTTTTGTCCGATTAGAAGATATAGAGGCATTAAATGCACAGGCAGCCCTTGCACGCGAAAAGATAATAGCAGCCGATGGCGCGGCAAATTATATCAGGCCATTTTTGAATGCTCTTGACGAGGAAGAGTTTGATATGTTTGTACAGTATCATCTTTCAACATGTGAGAGAGCAGACCTGATGGGAGCAAGTGCGCACACGGTTGATATTCTAAGGGTGTGAGGAATATGAGGAGGAATTATGAAAAACAAAGGATTAAAAATTCTATTATCTGTGCTTTTGGTTTTATGCATCATTATGGCAGGAGCACTCATAGGAAAAGAGTATATTGCAGATAATATAAAAGAAGCCGCTAACCGGAATGGCGTTGATGTAGTTAGAGACACATCGGATGCCGGAAAAGCAGAGGATAACGCAGTTGACAGTACGGCAGAAGGCACAGCGAATACACAGTCTGATGCAGCCAAAGCTGAGGCAACAGAAGCGGATACACAGCAGCCACAGATGTCAACCATAGTGATTACGGCTACAGGAGACTGTACACTCGGCAACAATCAGGAGCAAAGCTATGACGGCAGCTTTAATTCTTATTATGACTCAAAGGGACAGGACTACTTTTTTGGCGGTGTGAGAGATATTTTTGAGGCTGACGATATGACACTCATCAACCTGGAGTGTGTGCTATCGGATGCGACGGAGCGCGTAGAAAAGCGCTGGAACCTTAAAGGAAAGCCTGAGTACATTGGAATTATGACGGGCAGCTCTATCGAGGCCTGCAGTCTTGGAAACAATCACACATACGACTATGGCCAGCAGGGACTTGACGATACGAGAAATGTGCTCGACAATGCCGGGATAGTGTATGGCTTCAATGATCATACCGGTATTTATGAGACTGCTGATGGGACTAGGATTGGAATAGTGTCGGTCAGCCTTTTGTCACAAAACGGCGACCGCGAGGCATATATCCAAAACGGTATAGCGCAGCTTCGTGAACAGGGAGCGGCGATAGTTATTGCATGCTGTCACTGGGGCATAGAGGGTGACCATTACCCTAATGACTATCAGCAGGCGGCAGCACATCGTATCATCGACTGGGGAGCAGACCTGGTAGTCGGAAACCACCCTCATGTGCTGCAGGGGATGGAGGTCTATAACGGCAAAATGATATGCTACAGTCTTGGAAATTTCTGCTTCGGAGGCAATAAAAATCCGGCAGACAAGAACACGGCGATTTATCAGCAGGCATTTACTCTGATAAATGGTGAATTGCAGCCGGGCATAGATGCGCGGATTATTCCATGCACCTTAAGCAGCGTAAGCTCATACAATGATTTCAGGCCGACAGTGGCTTCGGGCGAAAAAGCTCAGGAGATATGCAATTTAATGAACACATATTCACAAAATTGTAGTAATATAGAGATTGATGAGCTTGGAAATCTGCATGTAAATTAATAGCAGATTTTGTAACTGTGAAGGTATTGAACAGTTACGATTTTTTAACGAATTAAGATAAAAAGCAGTCATGCAACAAATGGCATGTACCATCATACAAATATAGTAAGGGAGCAAAGAGCAATATGTATATGTGGAGAGAGCGCAGTAAAGAAGAAAAGCATGAGGATGTAGTAAATACAGGCCTGCTGCCACTTGATGTGGTAGAGGGATTTAAGATACGTCCGGGCTTTTTCAGAATGTACGGAGCGTGCGTGGCATCGAACGGAGTGAGCTTTACCATCAATTCCCATGGGGCAACGAGGTGTACTCTTTTATTGTTCAAGCCACAGGCACCAAAGCCGTATGCGAGGATTCCGTTTCCTGATTCATATAGGATAGGAGATACCTACTCCATGCTTGTTTATGATATAAAGCCGGATGAATTTGAGTATGCATTTTCTTTTGATGGGCCTTATGAGCGGCAAAGGGACTTCTGTTTAACGAGGAAAATGTCCTTTTAGACCCATATTCCAGAGCGGTCACTGGACAGCGAAAATGGGGAGAAAAGCCTGAGGGAGGCAAGGATTTTGAGTACAGAGCCAGAGTTGTAAAAAGCAGCTTTGACTGGGGCAACATAAAGCAGCTTGAGCAGCCGTTTGAGGACCTTGTGATTTATGAGATACATGTGAGGGGCTATACAAAGGATAAGTCCTCTGGAGTCAGCGCACCGGGCACATTTGCCGGATTGAAGGATAAGATTCCGTATCTTAAGGACCTTGGAATAAATGCAGTGGAGCTCATGCCGATTTTTGAGTTTGATGAGATGGAGAGCGCGAGAGTGGTCGATGGTGTGCAGCTTTACAATTACTGGGGCTACAACACAGTATCATTTTTTGCACCGAATACCAGCTATGCCTTCAACGAGGAGCACAACCACGAGGGAGACGAGCTGAAATCGCTGATAAAGGCTTTAAAGGAAAATGGCATAGAGGTCATTCTTGATGTGGTGTTCAACCATACCGCTGAGGGAAATGAGATGGGACCGTGCTTCTCCTTCAAGGGAATAGACAATAACGTGTACTATATGCTTACACCGGATGCACACTACTACAATTTCAGTGGCTGTGGAAACGTTATGAACTGTAATCATCCTGTTGTGCGCAACTTTATCATAGACTGTCTGAGACACTGGGCCATTGAGTACAGAGTGGATGGCTTCAGATTTGACCTGGCTTCCATTCTCGGAAGAGACCAAAACGGTGCACCTATGGCCAATCCGCCGATTCTTGAGTCGCTGGCATTCGACCGGTACTTGGCAAGATGAAGCTCATCGCAGAGGCCTGGGATGCAGGCGGACTGTATCAGGTGGAAGCTTCCCGTCATGGAACAGATGGGCTGAATGGAACGGCAGATACAGGGATGACATGAGAAGCTTTTTAAAGGGCGATGACGGTATGGCGGGAAATGCCATCACACGTATCACCGGCTCACGCGACCTTTACAGCCCGGAGAGCAGAGGACACAAGGCATCAGTCAATTTCCTGACCTGTCATGATGGCTTTACACTGTATGACCTTTACTCATACAATGAAAAGCACAATGAGAAAAACGGCTGGAATAACACAGACGGAGACAACAACGGACATAGCTGGAACTGTGGCGCAGAGGGTGAGACAGATGATCCAAATGTAAACGGACTTAGAAGGCGCCTTATAAAGAATGCATTTGCAGCACTTTTGTGCAGCCGTGGCCCAGCGATGTTTTTTGCGGGAGATGAGTTCTGTAACACCCAGTTTGGAAACAACAACGCGTATTGTCAGGACAATATCATTTCCTGGCTCGACTGGAGCAGGCTTGAGGAATTCAAGGAAATCCATGATTTCGTACGTCATATGATTCAGTTCAGGAAAGAGCATCCTATACTCAGAAAGATGACAAAGCCTTCATCCTGCCAGCTCCCGGAAATCAGTGTGCACAACGGTACACCGTTCAATGCCTCAACGGATTACAAGACAAAGCTTATCGGCATCATGTATGCCGGAAGAAATGAGGAGGACACGGAGGATGATATTGTATTCTATTGCATGAATGCATATTGGGAGCCGCTTGTGATGCAGCTTCCGGTGCTTCCGAACGGAAAACACTGGCATGTGGACACCAACACCAATGCAGAGTATTTTGACGGAGAGGACTTCACGGAAAAGACAGAGCTTTTGGGTGTCAACACCATAAGAGTTCCTGCGAGAACCACGATAATACTTGTGGCAGAGTAACAATAAAATCTGTTGCCTGCATGCAATTCGATGTATACCTTAGTGACCCGTACTACACCGATTAATCATAAATGAGGGGCAAAATAGCTTTTGACCCTCATATCATATATATTGTAAAAAACAACCCGGCACACATTGTGATATGTGCACCGGGCTGTTTTTCGTTACAGTTTTGGCTTAGACTGTAACATTTCCCCCTTTCATTTTTCAATATATTTTATGTGACATTTGCATCAGCAGCCGGTGATGGTTGTGAAGTGATACCGGAAGGCCTTGTATGTATATATCACATAATCAGTTGTGAGTTGGACAAATTTCGTCTGTGAATCCAAGAAAATAATTGGGTGTGACACCAAAAATTGTACTTAGATGGCAAATGACAAAAATGTCAGGCACTCTACGGCCTGTCCTGTAGCCTGAAATAGTTGATTCTGCACAGCACATGATTTCAGAAAGAGCAATGTTGGTCAAGTTGTTGAGCCTCATCAGATAATCAAGCCTGTCAGGCACAGTTGTACTAATGTTGATAGTTGCTTTTCTTGTAAAAAGACATTAATTTTATTCATAAACAAATTGTAACACAATAATCATAAAAAGCAACAAATATCTGAAAAAATACGAAAAAAATAGAAAACTTAAAATTACAATTTTAAATCCAGCCACCATCAAAAGTGATTATCTGTCCGGTCAGGTAATCAGGTGCAGTGATGACGGAGTAAGCCATATCTGCGACCTCACAGGCTGTGGCAAAGCGTCCGGCAGGGATTTCATCGGCCAGCTCAGCGCGTTCTGTCTCATCAAAGCATCGGTTCATATCGGTATCTATTACACCGCAGGCTATGGCATTTACCGGAATATGCGATGGCGCAAGCTCCTTGCCGAGTGCCTTGGTAAATGCATTTATACCGCCCTTGCAGGCTGAGTATGCCACCTCGCAGGATGCTCCGACATTGCCCCAGACAGAGGAAATCTGTAGTATACGGCCACATTTATCTGCAACCATATAAGGGATGACGAGCTTTGTAAAGTTGAAAACACCGGTCAGATTTATCGCCACGATATTGTTCCATTCCTCCGGTGTCATGTCGCTCAGCAGCCCGATATGCGATATGCCGGCATTGTTAATGAGCACATCTATATGGCCAAAATGGGAAATGGTATTCGCAACCATATCCTTGGCAAAGAAAAAGTCTCCTACATTTCCGGTGTAGCATAGCACCTCAATTCCGTATGCACAGTGAAGCTCATCAGCCAGAGCCTTTAGCCTGTCAGATGAATTGCGGCAGCAAAGTGAGAGGTTATAGCCACAGGAAGCCAGCTTTTTGGCAATGGCGGCACCGATACCGCGTGAAGCTCCGGTTATTATAGCTGTTTTGTTTATGTGATTTATGTGATTGGTGTGATTTATGTGATTTGTCTGATTTGTCATGATATTCTCCTGATAATTTATATACCATGGTGCTAAGCCGGTCGCTACGCTGCCGGGCCGGCTTCAAAGTATAAAAAAATAATTACGTGATTAAATTACAGTTCAGTCATGGGTATGATACCTCGCTGTGAGGCTGGGCACAACGGTGTAAATTTTTATCTTATACAGCATAAATCATACCATAAATATATATTATGGGGTAGACAAAATTTATACATTGTGATATTATTTAATAGTTGCAAAACGAATTGCAGACGGCGTGTGGCTCAGTTTGGTAGAGCGCTACGTTCGGGACGTAGAGGTCGCAAGTTCGAATCTTGTCACGCCGATTTATTTATGGATGTATCTGAATAGTTATCGACTGTATTATTTTGGAGCACGCGCATAGCGTGTTTTTTTTGTTACCGTTCAGTGTGAATAGTAACTTTTTTTATATTTTTCTGAAAATTCACTTTTTATGTCCTTTTATTTAGAAAATGCTGGATTTTTAAATTAACATAATGTACAATAGCCATAGGTTGATAGCATAGCAGGCAGGCCTTGGGTAGCTGTAATCCCTAAAACTTCTAAAACAGCACCCCCAATTCAGCCCAACAGCCGGAAAAGACTAGGCAAAAAGTAGCTGAAACCGCTGAAAACCTAAACAGCATCACCAATTCAGACCAAGCAGCCGGAAAAGACTAGGCAAAAAGTAGCGTGAAACCGCTGA
>ENA-OQCP01000255-OQCP01000255.1-human-gut-metagenome-genome-assembly--contig:-NODE-255-length-23618-cov-2.560470_pt1 | contig 23618 bp, 24 predicted proteins | sample MGYA00242760_ERZ504583 | MGnify/ENA primary metagenome ERZ504583 (study PRJEB26092, sample SAMD00036308) | human gut metagenome | host: Homo sapiens | study: EMG produced TPA metagenomics assembly of...
CTGAGCATTGAGCTGATGTATTTATTGTTAAAAAACACAAGCTGAATTGAACCCGTTTCATCATAGACTGCGGTTTTGGAAATAATTCTTCCGCCGCTTATGCGGGTATCGTTTACAGATGTTGCGACAACAGCCTTTATGCAGACGGTTTCACCGTATTCAAGCTCGTCAATATGCTTGATGTTGCTCCAATCCTCGTATGTGCGTGGATAGAAATTAATCAAATCTCCAACGCTTTTAATTCCGAGTCTTGCAAAAAGTGCGGCACGCTTTTCACCTATTCCGTTCAAATTTGTAACGGGAGTTTTATAAAGTGATGTCATACCGCACCTCCGTTATACAAAACGGGAGCATAACCGTAAAAATTATGCTCCCTGAAAAAATCCGATTTAAAAGCTTATTCTACGCTGAGAATAAAGTAGTAAACAGCTGGTCGCCCTTTACAAGAGTAATATCGGTTCTTGAACCGAACTTTTCACGAAGCTCTCCGTATGCCTTTTCTGCCTCTTCCTCACTTACATCCTCACCGTAGATAAGAGTAATGAATGAAGTGTCACGGCTGACCATATCCTTTGCAAGCTTGACAAGAGCCTTTAACTGTGCTCTTTTCTGTGATTGTAAGCCTGCCGTTTTCAAGAGCGATAATGTCGCCCTCTTTGATTTTTTTACCGCCAAATTCACTGCTTCTTGCGGCAAAGGTTACAAGACCTGTGCCCACAGATGCAAGTGCGTCCGTCATAAGCTGTGCGTTGCTTTCGGCAGAATCTCGGGATCAAAGTTGAGCATTGCCGTCATACCCTGCGGAATTGTTCTTGTCGGAACAATGATGACATTTCTGTCTTTTACCATCGGGATTGTCTGCTCTGCGGCAAGAATGATATTTTTATTGTTTGGAAGAACGAGAACATTCTTGGCAGGAGTTGCCATAATTGCCTCATAGATATCGTCTGTACTCGGGTTCATACTCTGACCGCCCGAAACAACATTGTCACAACCGAGGTCTTTAAAGAGGTCTTTAAGACCGTTACCTGCGGCAACTGCAACAAATCCGAAATCGTTTTCTGGTTCTGCGGGAACAAACTTTTCCTTTTCAGCCTTTTTCTTTGTTGACTTGACATTCTTGTGCTGTTCCTTCATATTCTCAACCTTAACCGTGAGAAGCTGACCGAACTCAAGTCCTTTTGAAAGAGCATTGCCCGGCTGTTCCGTATGAACATGAACCTTGATAATCTCATCATCATTTACAACAACTACGCAATCACCGATTGATTCAAGATAACTGCGAAGCTCGCCGATTTCGGTTTCAATCTCGCATTTCTGCCAACGATGAACTCTGTGCAATATGTGAATCTGATGTCATCGTCAAATTCAGCGGCGGCACTTTCAAATGTGCTGACGGTTGTAGGAGCTGTGTCATCGTCAGCTTCAATCATAATGCCGTTCTTAATTACAGAGAGCATACCCTCAAAGATTACGCAAAGGCCCTTACCGCCTGCGTCAACAACGCCTGCCTTTTTAAGCACGGGCAAAAGCTGAGGAGTGATTGCAAGCGCCTCGTTAGCCTTGTCAACGATTGTCTGCCATACAGACACAACATCTCTGTCATACTTAGCGGCTTCGATACCTGCCTCATAAGCCATTCTTGCAACCGTGAGAATTGTTCCCTCTGTCGGTTTCATAACAGCCTTGTAAGCGGCGTCAACACCGATTCCGAGTGCTGCGGCAAGATTTTTGCCGTCAACTTCTTCAATGTCTTTAAGTCCCTGGGCAAAGCCACGGAAGATTAGTGAAGTGATAACACCCGAATTGCCTCTTGCTCCACGGAGCATTGCAGAGGCTGTGATACCTGCGGCATCACCTGCACAGGTACCGTCAAAATCTTCAAGCGCTGCAACAGCCGCATTGACTGTCATTGACATATTTGTACCTGTGTCTCCGTCGGGTACAGGGAAAATATTAAGATCATTTATACTGTTTTTTTGGTTTGAAATATTATTCGCACCGGAAATAACAGCCTGTTTGAGAATTTGTCCGTTTATCATTTAGGCACATCCTTTTAATGTACATTTCTTAATCAACTGCATAAGCCGATTTTACACCGACAAACGCAGTTTTACAATAATTCACATTATAACATTATACATTATCAGCTTGTTTTTTGCAATAGTATAATACACTAATTATCTGCAAAAGCCGACTTAATCGGGATTGTTTCATATTTTTTGACAATTGGAAACAATTTACTTTATGCTGATTTGTGTTATTCAATACGCATTGACTCGGCTGAAACACACTTTCCGCTTTTGTCATCAACATCAAAAAGCTACATTCCATTTTGCATTCTCCGCTTGCAAGGTCAAAACGCTGCGGAAGCTTATTTTTCAGCTTTGCAATTATAATTTCGCTCTTTACACCGAGAACGGAATGTATTGTACCCGTCATTCCCGTGTCGGTTATGTAGCCGGTTCCCTTTGGGAGAACCTGTGCGTCCGAGGTCTGAACATGGGTGTGTGTTCCGAACATTGCGGAAACTCTGCCGTCAAGGTAATAACCCATTGCCCTTTTTTCACCCGTTGCCTCTGCGTGAAAATCAACAATTATGATTTTGCTTTCAGCCTGTTTAATCATTTTATCTACACATTCAAAGGCGCAATTAAGGTTGTTATCCATATAGGAATTACCCATAATATTTATAATCGACACAATTCTTCGCCCTGTGTCAACATTAATTATACCTTTGCCGGGTGTTGAATTTTCAGGAAAATTGGCAGGTCTGACAATGAAGGGATTTGAGTCAAGGCAGTCATAGACTTCTTTTCTGCGGAAAGAATGGTTGCCGAGTGTAATTGCATCAACTCCGCTGTCAAAAAGATGCTTTGCAGACACGGGAGTCAGTCCGTTGCCGTCAGCGGAATTTTCACCGTTGCAGATTACAAAATCAATGCCTTTCACCTTTTTGAGCGTGGGAAGATTGTTGCGAAGAAATTCACAACCGATACTGCCTACAACATCACCAATACATAAAATTCTCATCGTTATCCCTCCGTTTGTATCCGATTGCAAAATTTCAGTCGTTCAAAGCAAAACATACAAATTGATTATAACACAACTTTTCTATTCTGTCACATCAAAATCGACTGATCTGCAATATTTTCGTTAAAAATATAATCTGTTGTCACCCTGTAGCTGTCTTTATTTTCTTTAACGGAATTTGTTCTGAAATAACCTTGCTTTTATTCTTTGTAAAAATCTCATAGAGAATACAATCAGCCTTTGCAATCTCCTCAGCCTTGTTTTTACTTACAGAGTTTTCGGTTGTTACAAGTTCACGGTCGGTTCTGATTTTAAGTCCTACCGGCAGAACAACATCATTTATAAACAGATTTTCTCCGTGAACTGTACTTACAAAATTGTCGTAGTTTTCAAAGGCAAGGTTACAGGGAAAATCAAGCCATAAAAATCTGAAATTTTTTCTGTCAACATAATTTTCGTCAGCGTAACTGTAGGTTACTTTTTTCGGAATTGAAAGAGTTTGCTGTTCGGTAATATCGGCAAAAACCTTTGCGTTCGCTCTCAAATAACGCATATCACCCTGCTTGGTTTCGTCAAGACCGCTGACAAGAATCTGACCGTTCACAACTCCGCTGCCCTTTGTAACAACAGGTCTGCCGTTATATGCCTGAATCCGTGTTATAACTCCGTCCTTAATGGCTTTTACATTGCAAGGATTTTTTGAGGTGTCAAGCTTTGGCTTTTTGTAGGTTTCCTTAACTTCAACCGTGACAAGACTGCCCGTTATGTTTATGCTCATCCAGCGGATATCGTCACATTTCAGCTGAATATTGCGTTCTATCTGATCTGTATCGAGATTGTTTTTCCACACACCGACAGAAATCCCGTTATCACCAAGTAACGATTCAAGATATGTATTGCTGATTTCCTCTGTACCCGAAATTTTTACCGACCAGATAAAATTTGAAAGAAAAATACAGAGAATAATTCCGCATACCGCACCTGCAAAAAGTCCTGTTCTATTCTTATAGCGGTTAATAATAAACGGCAGTCCGTTTTTGGCTGTTATTCTTGTTTTAACCCTTGATTTGCGTGCAAGCATTCTGATTTTTTTGTAGTCTGAAAGGTACATTGAGGCTGATATTCCGTTCTTTTTAGGAACGGGATTCCAGATATTTACACCGTTCTTTGCGGTTATGTTCATAAATCTTTCGGGAAATTTTCCGCTTGCGGTAAAGTCCACACTTCCTCTGAGAAAGCGTATTATTTTAAGGAGCATAGTTTCACCTCACGAAAGAAAGTTGATATCGGTTACAAAGCCTTCAATTTCAACGCAGGAGCTTGAGATGCACTTCAATGTCATTCCTCTCCCGCAAAATGAAATTACGGTTTTGCAGGTATTAATTTTTATGCTTTCGCTGTCATAGAGCAAAATCCCCGTTGAACCTCAACGGTTATTCTGCGGTTTCGACGCATCTCTATATACGGCATTGTTCCCATATCAAACATCGGAGAAGGCAATCTTTCGTTTTTATCGGCAATTCGTTTCTTCTTTGGCAAAAAAATCTCCCCTGTTTTCGTTTCTCATTTATTTTTATGCAACTGCCGTCATATATATTAATTGGTGATTAATATGTACCTGAGTAAAAGTGCCGTAAAGGCGGTGAATATTTTTAAAGCAATCGGAATTTTTCTTTTATGTATTACGGCTCTTTTGTTTTCAAAAGAATGTTCAAAGGGTGCTGAAAACGGCATAGGCTTGTGCCTTTCAACGCTTGTACCGTCACTTTTCCCTTTTATGGTGCTTGCCTCATATATTACAGAAAGCGGTCTTGCAGAAAAAATCGGCAGACATCTTTCATGGCTGACAAAACCGCTTTTTGGACTTGAAGGCTGCTTTGCATCTGCAATAATTATCTCCCTTGTCGGAGGTTATCCCGTTGGTGCAAAGACGGTAAATTCGCTTTATAAAAAGGGTACGGCAAGTGAAAATGAGTGTAAACGGGCAGGTCTGTTTTTGGTGTGTTCGGGACCGGGGTTTCTTGTGAATTTTATCGGTGCACAGCTTTATTCGAGCATTGAAGTCGGGCTTATTATATTTGCCGCCCAATGCATCTCGGTTTTTATACTTGGATTTGCTTTAAAATTCGTTTGCAGAAACAAACTTGATGATAATTCCAATTCAGAAACATTAATAAGCACTCCGCAAAAAGGCGACGCACTTGTAAAGTCTGTTCTTGACGGTGCAATGGGAATGTTTGCAATCTGCGCATTTGTGGTGCTGTTTTCGGCATTCACTGAGATTTTCTGCTCACACATTACGGATGAAAATATCCAAACACCGTTTTTGATACTCACGGAAGTTTGCAATGCGGTTACTGCGGTATCGAAAGATTTGCCGATTGAGGTTGTTGCATTTTCGGCAGGATTCGGCGGACTTTGCGTACATTTTCAGATTTTCTCGGCACTTGGAAATATTAAGGTTAATAAAATGTTATTTTTCTTTTGCAGAATTTTACAAGGATTTATCACCGCATTGCTTACGCATTTAGGAATAAAACTTTTCTCCGTCACAACCGATGTTTTTTCAACATCAACGGTTGAAAATTTCAGTTTTTTCGGAGGAACTGCCCTTTCGGGAGCGGCTTTGCTTTTTACCGCTTTATGCTTTTTATATTCACTCAAAAATTACAAACAAAATTGACGGAGGTTACTTTATGTGCGGAATAGCAGGATGGATTGACCACTCACAGGATATGAGCGAAAGAATTGATTTGCTCAACAGAATGTCGGAAACGCTTAACAGGCGAGGCCCTGACGAAAATGGTTTGTACATTAACCAAGGGGCGGCGCTTATGCACAGGCGGCTTGTTGTAATTGACCGTGAAAACGGCAAACAGCCGATGTCGGTTCGTCACAAGGAAACGACCTATGTCATTGTCTATAACGGCGAACTCTATAACACAGCCGAGCTTCGTGAGGAGCTGAAAGCATCGGGTTTTCATTTCAGAGGTCACAGCGACACGGAGGTTGTGCTGAAATCGTACATTAAATACGGTGCGGACTGCTGCAAAAAGCTGAACGGAATTTTTGCCTTTGCAATCTACAACACAAGCGACAAATCGCTGTTTTGTGCAGGGACAGAATCGGCGTTAAGCTCTGTTTTACTACGAATACAACGGTGGCTTGCTGTTTGCGTCAGAAATAAAAGCGTTGCTTGCAAGCAAGGTTGTAAAGCCTCAAATTGACGAACAGGGACTCAATGAAATTTTCTTTTTAGGACCAGCAAGAACGCCTTCGTTCGGAGTTTTCAAGGGAGTATTTGAACTTAATCCGGGCGAATGTGCAATGTATAGGCACTCAAAGCTTCGCCGAAAAAAATACTACACCGTTGAGGCAAAAGAGCATACAGACAATGAAGTAACTACCATTGAAAAGACGAGATATCTGCTGACTGATGCAATTCAGCGACAGCTTGTGAGTGATGTTCCGCTGTGCTTTTTCCTTTCGGGAGGGCTTGACAGCAGTATAATTGTCAAGACCGCATCAATGTACAATAAGGAGCATAAGCTCGGCAAAATTAACACCTACTCGGTTGAATACCGTGACAACGAAAAATATTTTCAAAAGAGCAATTTCCAGCCTACTCCCGACTACGAATTTATCTCGATGATGTCAAAAAATGCCGACACAAAGCACAGGGAAATTGTCCTTGACAACACGCTTGTGTGCGACGCACTTTATGAAAGTGTTCAGGCAAGAGATTTGCCGGGGTATGTCGATGTTGACTCGTCACTTTTGCTCTTCTGCAAAGAAATCAAGCAAAACTACACAGTTGCACTTTCGGGAGAATGTGCAGATGAACTTTTCGGCGGATATCCGTGGTATCACAACCATGAAATACTTTTTGAGGATTGTTTTCCGTGGTCAAAAAGTCAGGATATTCGCAGGAGCATTCTCAAGGACGGTGTGCTGAAAAACGGCGAAGAGTATGTCAGACAAAGGTATCTTGACACAATAAGCCTTGCCCCAAAGCTTAAAAGTGACACCGACCTTGACAGGCGAATGCGAGAGATGTTCTACCTGAATTTTTACTGGTTTATGCAATGTCTGCTTGAGCGAAAAGACAGATGCTCAATGTTCAGCGGACTTGAGGTCAGAGTGCCGTTCTGCGATTACAGACTTGTTGAATATGCGTACAATATGCCGTGGGAATTAAAGGCATGGGGCAACCGTGAAAAGGGAATTGTACGAAAGGCTTTTGAGGATATTCTGCCCAAAGAAATTTGTTGGCGAAAGAAAAGCCCGTACCCGAAAACGCACAATCCGATTTACTTCAATGAGTGTGTAAAAAGGGTTAGAAAAATTCTTAAAAAGCGTTCAATTCTAAACGAACTGCTTGACCGAAAAGGGATTGAAGATATCATTGAAAATCCCGATAAAATCACAAATCCGTGGTACGGTCAGCTGATGAAAGCACCGCAGATTCTTGCGTATATAATTGAACTTGACTACTGGTTTGATAAATATAATGTTGAAATAGTGTAACGGTTATGTTAAAATCTGAGTGTAAAAAGCATTGGGAGATGTAGAAAATTAACCGTGAACAATATATTAAGCTGACCGATTTTTTCAAGAATAACAAATCCGCAAAAAATGTGTTGAAATTCGTATATAAAATTTTTCCGCTGACAGTATTTGCAAGCTATCCGATTTTGCTTGTATATACATTTTTGTGGCAAAAAGATTTGTTTTTAAAGTCGCTGACTGTGCCTGCGGGGGTGTTTATGGGAATAACACTTCTGCGAATTATCATAAAAGAAGAACGCCCGTATGTGCGGTACGGAGTTGCGCCTGTTTTTGCAAAGGACAGCAAACCCGACAGTATGCCGAGCCGCCACACCGCAAGCGCATTCATCATTGCAATGGCAATTTTGCGGTTCAATGTGTGGGCAGGGATTGCATACCTCTTCATTGCGGTTATGATTTCCGTGTCAAGAGTGTGTGCAGGAGTGCACTATGTGCGTGATGTCATAGTCGGCGCAGCAATAGCAATCCTCTGCGGAATAGTATTTTGTTTTGTTATTTTAATATAAACTTGTGCAGACGGTAACAATGTTACACTCAATCATAATTTTCAATTTAAAAAGCCACAGTAAGATTTTAACTTTCTACTGTGGCTTTTTTGTTGGTTGTTAAGTTGTGTAATATCTGATTATGTAACAGCGATATTATTTTTTGTCGTTCGTTTTTTCTGTACGGTCGATAATATCGCCTGTGCAATGGGGACATTTTGTGGCTTTGATATCAATATCACTGAAACAGAACGGACACTTTTTGTTGCGGGAGCTTCTTCGGGTTCAGTTTTTTTGCCGAGTGACATAACCTTGTTGACAAGCTTTACGATAAGGAAGATTACGAAAGCCATAATCAGGAAGTTGATTACCGCTGTGATAAACTTACCGTACATAATTGTTGCACCGTTGATTGTAACCTGAAACTGGTCAAAGTTGACACCGCCGAAGATACCGAGAATCGGCGAAATGATGTCGCTTGTGAGAGAAGTTACGATTGCCTGAAAAGCCGCACCGATGATAACACCGACTGCGAGATCAAGCACATTTCCACGCATTATGAATTCCTTAAACTCCGAAAAAAACTTTTTCATTTTGCCCTAATCCCCTTTATTTAATTTTCAAAATCAGCCAAGAATTGCCTTATGGTAAACCTTTTTACCCTTTTTGATTACAACATAGCCTTTTTCAAAATCAGACTTTGCAACCTTTGCGTAAACATCTGTTACCTTTTCATCGTCAACAGAAACACCACCCTGCTGAATAAGTCTTCTGCCCTCACCGTTTGAAGGGATGAGTCCGCACTTCTTCATGAGGTCAAGAATTCCGATTTCGCCGTCTGCAAAATCAGCCTCTGTAAGAGTTGTTGAAGGCATATTGTCAGTATTTGTCTTGTTGCTGAAGATTGCTCTTGCAGCCTCCTGAGCCTTGTCAGCCTCCTCTTTGCCGTGAACAAGCTCTGTAAGCTCATGAGCAAGAATTTCTTTTGCTTTGTTGATTTCACTGCCCTCAAGTTTTGCAAGCTCATCAATTTCTTCAAGCGGAAGGAATGTGAGCATTTTAAGGCACTTGATTACATCGCCGTCATCAACATTTCTCCAATACTGGTAGAAATCGTAGGGGCTTGTCTTTTCGGCTGAAAGCCATACTGCACCCGACTGGGTTTTACCCATTTTCTTACCCTCTGAGTTGAGGAGAAGGTTGATTGTCATTGCATATGCGTTCTTGCCGAGCTTTCTTCTGATAAGCTCTGTACCGCCGAGCATATTGCTCCACTGGTCATCGCCGCCGAACTGCATATTACAGCCGTACTTCTGATAGAGAGCATAGAAGTCATATGACTGCATAATCATATAGTTAAATTCAAGGAAGCTGAGTCCCTTTTCCATTCTCTGCTTGTAGCATTCTGCACGAAGCATATTGTTAACGCTGAAACAAGCGCCTACATCACGGAGAAGTTCAACATAGTTAAGGTCAAGAAGCCAGTCTGCGTTATTTACAAGAAGAGCCTTGCCCTCTGAAAAGTCGATAAAACGGCTCATCTGCTTTTTGAAGCAATCAACATTGTGCTGAATTGTTTCCTTTGTCATCATCTGACGCATATCTGTTCTGCCTGACGGATCACCTATCATACCTGTGCCGCCGCCTACGAGTGCAATTGGCTTGTTGCCTGCCATCTGAAGTCTTTTCATAAGGCAAAGAGCCATAAAGTGACCTACATGGAGACTGTCGGCTGTCGGGTCAAAGCCGATATAGAATGTGGCTTTACCGCTGTTTACAAGCTCTCTGATTTCTTCTTCATCGGTAACCTGAGCGATAAGTCCTCTGGCTACGAGTTCTTCATATACTCCCATATTTAAAAATTCCTTTCGATTTTTGTCAGTTAAACAATAATATTATAACATTATTTAATTTATAGTCAACCTTTCAGGCATGAGTTTTGGTGCAAATCTCGCCGTTTTCGACTGTTATCATAACGGTTTTATCGCTGTCTGTCCGATAAACATTTTTGCACACGCTGTTAAGCAAGGCTGTTATATAGTAATCGGGAAGTGCCGTATCGTCAGCCGAAACGCTTATAACGGCGGTTTCGGGGCTTGCCTTTGCAAGAAAATCTTCACTTGAAGAATACTTACTGCCGTGGTGTGCAACCTTGAGAACATCGCATTTTAATTCTTTGTCGGAATTAACCATTGATTCTTCCCTTTTTGACGAAATGTCGCCTGTAAAAAGAAATCGCTTTTCGTCATATTCAAGCATTGTTACAAGCGAATTATCGTTTGTGTTGCCGAAGTCCTTTTCGGGTTGATAAAATTTAAAGGTCATATTTCCGATTTCAACGGGTTTGTCTAAAACCGGAATTACGGTTTTTATATTATTTTCTTTTATAGAATTAACAAGCTTTTCGTATTCGGGTGTTTTGTGGCTGTCGGAATATTTTCCGAAATAAACAACATCCGTACCGCATTCATCTATGATATCGGGCAACGAACCGATGTGGTCGCTGTCGGGGTGTGACACGATTACGGCATCAAGATGAGTTACCAAACTGCGTTTGAGATAGGCAGTAATTTTATCGGTCACAAGATTTGTTCCGCCGTCAATCAGCACACTTTTATCTCCGCATTTAATCAGCGTACAATCAGCCGAACCGACATTGATAAACGAAACAGAAAAATCGGACTCCATATCTGCTGAAATTCCGAAAAATGTATAAACATCGTTCCAATCGGGTATTCCGAGAGGTTTTCCGAATGAAACAAGCAGCACACAGGCAATGAAAAGTACGCATACCGATATTTTCAGTATGAAAAAGATTTTATTTCTTTTTGTTTTTTCGTCTGTACTTTGCGAACTTATCTTTGCCGTTTTTGCCTCTTCCCTTCTGATTCTGCGAATTGCGGTTGTTGTTCTGTTTTGAATAACCGCCCTGTGTTTGTCCTGCCATCGGAGTTACAAGACATTTTTTATCGTTACCGATTAAATCCCGTCTGCCGGCTTTGATAAGTGCTTTGATTACAAGCGGTTTGTTTTCGGGAATGAAATACTGCAGCAATGCCCTTTGCATTGCCTTTTCATTTTCAGACTTCGGAACATAAACCTCTTTGAGAGTGTACGGATCAAGCTCCGTATAGAACATACTCGTTGAAATTGTACCCGGAGTCGGATAGAAGTCCTGAACCTGTTTTGGGTGAATGTTTTCACGCTTGCAGAAAAGCGCAAGTTCTACGGCATCCGAAAGTGTTGAACCTGGGTGTGAGCTCATCAGATACGGCACTACATACTGGTCTTTATTTTCCTTGCCCGTAAAATCGTAGAACATCTTACAAAAACGCTTGTAGCTTTCAATATGAGGCTTGCCCATTTTGTCGAGAACCGCCGCCGAACAATGCTCAGGGGCAACTCTCAGCTGACCGCTGATGTGATACTTTACAAGTTCACGGAAAAACTCATCATTTTCATCTTCAATAAGGTAATCAAAACGGATTCCGCTGCGGATAAACACCTTTTTAATTCCCTTGAGATTTCTCAGCTTTCGCAGAATATCAAGGTATTCCGTGTGTGACACCTGCATATTAGGACAAGGTGTCGGTGCAAGACATCTTCTGTTTTTACAAAGTCCGAGCTTTTTCTGCTTTTCACATGACGGAAGTCTGAAGTTTGCAGTAGGTCCTCCGACATCGCTTATGTAGCCCTTGAATCGTGGATTATCAAGAAAACTTTCAGCCTCCTCAATAATACTCTTTTCACTTCTGACGGTTACCGCTCTGCCTGATGAAAAGCAAGTGAGCAGAAATTACAAGCACCGAAACAACCACGGTTGTGTGTGATTGAAAACAGTACTTCGTTGATACCGGGTACGCCGCCGATACTTTCATAACACTTTGGATACCAACGCTCATACGGCAGAGAATAGACATAATCGAGCTGTTTTGTGTCAAGCGGCTGCATCGGAGGATTCTGCACAAGAATATACTTTCCGTGCCTTTGAATGAGGGTTTTGCCCCTTACTGCATCAGCCTCCTCAAGCTCCCTGCGTGATGCAATTGCATAGTCACGCTTATCCTCTTTTACACGCTCGTAGCTTGGAAGTTCGACAACCGACTTTGGCACATAATCGTCTGTACGAATTTTATAGCAAACACCTCTGATATCGTAAAGCGATTCAACAGGATAGCCCTCGGAAAGTCTTTTTGCAATTTCAATTGTCTGCAGCTCGCCCATTCCGTACACAAGCAAATCTGCCTTGCTGTCGAAAATAATTGAGGGCATTACCTCGTTTTTCCAATAATCATAATGAGCAAATCTTCTGAGTGATGCCTCAAGACCTCCGATTATAATGGGAGAATCGGGATATAATTTTCTGATTATGTTGCAGTAAACTGTGACGGCTCTGTCGGGACGCCTGCCGTTTTTACCGCCTGCCGTATAGGCATCATCATGTCTTTTACGCTTTGCAACAGTGTAGTGGGCAACCATACTGTCAATGTTGCCTGCCGACACCATAAAACCGAGCCTTGGTTTTCCGAACTGTGTAAAATCATCATCGTTTTTCCAATTAGGTTGTGCAAGGAATGCTGTCTTGTAACCGCAATCCTCAAGAACTCTCGTGATTATTGCCGCACCGAATGACGGATGGTCAACATAGCTGTCACCGCAAACATATACAAAATCGACTTCGTTCCAGCCTCGATCACGCATTTCTTTTGCGTTCATCGGTAAAAAAGCCATATTGAACCCTCCTTTTTGAGTTTATAAAATATTAGTCGGCTCTGTTTTCAAGTGCATTTCTGCGTTCGAGCCATTCGTTGTAGGTCATGAGAACATCTCTCGGTTTTGAACCTGATGAGGGCCTACAACTCCCATTTGTTCCATATCGTCAATCATTCTGCCTGCTCTTGCATAGCCGACCTTGAGTCTTCTCTGCAAGAGTGAGGTTGACGCCTGTCCTGCATCAATTACGCACTTGATTGCCTCTTCCATTTTGCTGTCAATATCAAGACCTTCGTCAGATGATGAATCTGAATCACCCGATTTTTTGCCCTGAGCAATTTCTTCTGCAGCAATTCTTTTAATTTTTTCTTCGATTTCAGAATTATACTGAGCCGAATAAGCTTTCTTTATGTAGTGGGTTACACCCTCGATTTCTTCATCGGAAGCATAGCAGCCCTGAACACGAATAGGCTTTGGAGCGCTACAGGCGAAAACAGCATATCGCCTCGGCCGATAAGCTTTTCACCGCCGCCTGTATCAAGAATTGTACGGGAGTCTGTGTTTGAACTTACCTTGAGTGAAATACGGCTCGGTACATTTGCCTTGATAAGACCTGTGATTACATTAACGGTAGGTCTTTGGGTTGCAAGGATAAGGTGCATACCTGCGGCACGAGCCATCTGAGCAAGTCGGCAGATTGAGTCCTCAACCTCGCTCGGAGCCGCCATCATCAAATCGGCAAGCTCGTCAATTGCAATTACAACACGGCTCATTTTTTCTTTGGCAACGGGAAGTCCATTTACTTCAAGAACAGGCTGAACCTCTTCCCCCTCTTCATTAACAACAGGTGGATTTTTCTCCATATAATTCATATTTTTTTCGATAAGAGAATTATATGAATCAATATCCTTACAATCGTATTCGGAGAAAATTTTATATCTTTGGAGCATTTCATTTACCGCCCACGCAAGCGCACCCGCCGCCTTTTTGGCATCGGATACTACGGGAATGAGCAAATGCGGAATACCCTTGTATTTTGAAAATTCAACCATTTTCGGGTCAATAAGCAAAAGCTTTACTTCATCGGGAGTTGCCTTGTAGAGAATACTCATAAGAATTGAGTTTACGCACACGGATTTACCTGAACCTGTTGTACCTGCAATGAGCAAGTGCGGCATTTTGGCAAGGTCGGTAACAACAATTTCACCGGAGATATCTCTGCCGAGAACGGTTGTGAGCTTACTCTTGCTGTTTCTGAACTTGTCCGAATCAATCAATTCACGCATTGTTACCATGCTTACAACCTTGTTCGGAACTTCAATTCCGACTGCCGCCTTACCCGGAATAGGCGCTTCAATACGAACACCGTTTGCGGCAAGGCTGAGTGCGATATCATCGGAGAGATTTGTAATTTTGCTGATTTTAACACCGGGGGCAGGCTGTAACTCATAGCGTGTTACAGACGGACCTCGGCAGATGTTTACAATGCTTGCCTTTACACCAAAGCTTGTGAGGGTATCAATAAGCTTTTTGGCATTATTCTGCATTTCTTCCATTGCATCGCTGTCATCGGAATTTAGCTTTGGTTTGAGCAACTGAATCGGTGGGAACTGATACTTCTTTTCTTCTTTTTGAGAATTATCGGAACGAACAGCTCTGTCAAGCTGTTCCGCAATTTCGTCGCCAGCCTCCTCGCTGTTGTCTTTTTTGCTTTTGAGAAGTGCTTTTTTTGACGATGTTCTCAGTTTCGGCATCAGGCTTGACCTCTGTTCGGTTCAGCCTTAGAAGCTGATTTTTCGTTTGAGATATCCTCTGCTATTGCAGAAACCGTGTTGTCGGCACTTTTGCCCATAGGCTTGCTTGCACGATTGATTATGTTGATGAGATCCTGTGACAGATCCTTGTCTGCGGCATTTTCTTCCTTTGAATCGGCGATATCCGTGTCAATTCCGTTTACTGCCGACTTTGCTTTCTTGACCTTTGTCTTTTTGTCATCAAGCGGAATGTCAATAAAACTTCCCGAGGACTTTCTGTTTTCGCCTTCAAGCGCAATGTCGATATCGCCTCTTTCGGCAAGCTTTCTCTCACGGTTTTCTTCTCTGCGTTCTCTGCGAACTCTTGCCCTCTCCTCACCTGCTTCACGGATATGTACGGCTGTCCTTGACGCCGCCGCTGTCATATCTTTAATAGAAATGTTCGCAACAATAAGAATAAGTGCGGCTGTTACAACAAAGCTTGTAAAAAGTGCGGCTGTACTGCCGAACAGGACAACAAGCGGATAGCCGAGCAATCCGCCGATTATTCCGCAATCGAAAGTCATATACCTTGAGGTGTCGGAGGCATCCTTGAACAGATTGCCAAGACACGCAAAAAAGTTCATATCAGAATATTTTGCACCGCTGCCTGCGTAAATCAATGCACCGATAAACAGAATTATGACGACACAAAGGAAAAGCTTCAGCTTATAGCGTGCAACCTGTTTCTCCTTTTCGGTCATGACACACAAATAAAAAAGCGTTACGGGAACAAGAAAAATTCCGAATCCGAGAACTCCGAAAAAGAAACTGCGTATCATTGTCCAGACATTTGAGCCTTTTATGAAAATTATGCAGACAAAAACAGCCGCAACGGCGGCATAGAGGATTGCCCTTACACGTGGCGAAAGTCCGCTGCTCCTTTTCGGAACAGCGGATGCTTTGGTTCTGCTTGCAGTTTTTGCACCTTTTGATGAGGTTTTTGAAGAAGTCTTTTTTCTTCCCGACGCAGTATTTTTAGTTTTGTCAGCTGTTTTTTTGTTAGCTGCCAATAAAATCACTCCATTTAAAATTTATGCAATTGGCGCACCTGTGAAAAGGTTTACGCCCGTGTTCATTTCGATGATTGAAATTACAATAAATGCAACACCGACAATTGCTGTGTAGATTACGAAAATTTCCATTTTGTCGGATTTCAGGAACCACTTAAAAATTACGATTGCAAGATAGCCTACAACTGCGGAAACTGCCATTCCGATAATCAGCGGAATAAATTCAATATTGCTTAAACCTTCGGGTGACTTGATTGCATCCACACCCTCAAGAAGTGCCGCCGCAAGGATTGACGGGATACCGAGTACAAATGTGTAGTCAAGAGCCTTCTGCTTTGAGATTCCTCTCATCTCACCGACTGCAAGTGTTGAGCCTGAACGGGAAAGTCCCGGAAGGAGTGCGGCACAAACCTGTGTTACACCGACAAGGATTGCGTCAACAACATTAAAATTATCTCTTGTTGCCTTTGCATTGCTCTTTGTTGCAAGATGTTTGTGAGTTGAGGCAACGCTCTTGCGGTTACGGATAATACCGATTGTTAAAAGTACGCTTGTGAGAATGAGCGAACAGGCAGTTACTATGAGAACAGGACTTGCGGAAAGCCGGTCTGCAAGGTCCTTGAGCTTCATATCTGTTCCGGGAATCGGCAGAAAAAGCAAGAACAGCGGTATAAGACCGATGATGAGCATTACAACGAGATTACGGTTGTAATTCATTTTGCTCCATTTGAACTTGCCCGTGAAAATATCCTTGAGCATAAGGAAAAATTCTTTGATAAGATCCCACACAAGTTTGTGGTAGAATGCAACAACGGCAACAAGTGTGCGACATGGAGCATTACATTAAAGAAAAGATTGCTTTCGCCTGTGCCTGCACCGAGAATGTGCTGTGTGATTGCGAGATGTCCGCTGCTTGATACGGGCAAAAATTCGGTAAGTCCCTGAACAACACCCTGAATAATAGCATCTAAAATTGACATGGTTATGTATTCCCTCCAAAAAATAAGTTTTACAAATCTTCTTTGTTATTTGTACGCTGAAAAGCCGTATGGGTTGGCATAATTAAGATTTCATACAAATCATAAGCGTCACAATATATATGTATTCGGGCAAAACGCCCGAAATTATTTTTCCTGCTTTTTTGAGCGTGATTTTGCAGACTTTGGCTTGCTCCCTTTGTTTTCTTTAATCAAATCATAAAGAGCGTCAATTGCGTCGGAAACTGTTCCGACCTCGTCAATCAAGCCTTCTTCAACAGCCTCTTCTCCCTCAAGAATAGTTCCGATATCCATTACAAGCTCACCCGTGTTAAGCACAAGCTGATTATAACGGTCTTTTGTAATATTGGAATTTTCGGCAACAAAGGTTGTGATTCTGTCCTGCATACGCTGAAAATATTCAAAGGTCTGCGGAACTCCGAGTGTGAGTCCTGTTGTTCTTACGGGATGAACCGTCATTGACGCACTCTTTGCGATAAAGCTTTTCTTTGCCGCAACAGCAAGCGGAATTCCTATTGAATGACCTCCGCCGAGTACGATGGAAACAGTCGGCTTTTTCATTCCCGAAATCACCTCGGCAATTGCAAGACCTGCCTCAACATCTCCGCCGACTGTATTAATCAGCACAAGCAGTCCGTCAATTCTTTCGTCCTCCTCAACCGAAACAAGCAGAGGGATGACATGCTCGTATTTTGTGGTTTTGTTTTGTTGCGAAAGAATGTAATGACCTTCAATCTGACCGATAATCGTCAGGCAATGCAGCACACAGTCCTTATGAGTTGTGAGAACAGAACCTGTTTCGCCGATTCGGTCTGTTTGTTCTTCACTTATGGGGCTGTCGTTTGCAAGCTTTTGCGGATCATCATCCGGCGCAGGATTTTTAACATAGTTCCCTTTTTTTGATGAGACTTTTGAAGATTTTGATTTTTGTGGCATTGTATGCACCTCCGAGAATAGTTTCACCGAAATTGCAAGCAAAATGTATGCATACCAAAAAATAAGACGCACAAGCCACATTGTTCAATTGTAAAAAGCCTTTAGTGCTTATTATACCATTACAGCAAAATTATTTCAATAATTTTATTTCTTTATTTCTAATAAGTAATAATTATTTAAAAGAATTATAGTAGTATTAAAGAAATATTATTCCGACAGAACCTGTCGGAAGTTGTTATGGAGTGATATTCAGTTGACATCTGACATAATTATGGGTGTTGTCATTTTAGTTCTTATTTTGCTTTCGGCGTTCTTTTCGGCGATTGAAACTGCATTTTCGTTTGTAAACAAGGTGCGTGTTCAGCGTTACAAGGATGACGGCAACAAAAAAGCGGCAGCAGCGCTCTACATAATAGAGCATTTCGACAATGCCCTTACAACAATTCTCATCTGCAACAATGTTGTAAACCTGAGCTGTTCTTCAATTGCCACCGTGCTGTGTATGAATCTTTTCGGTGACGCAGGCTCGGCAATTGCAACAGGTGCAACAACTTTTCTTGTTCTGACATTCGGTGAGATTGTGCCTAAATGTCTTGCAAAGGAACATTGCGATGCCTTTTCGCTCAAAACAGCCGGATTGCTTAGAGGACTTATGGCACTTCTTACACCGCTTGTGTGGATTTTCACACGATTCAAAATGATTGCCTTAAAGATTGCAGGCAGCAGCGGTGACGCTCCGTCAGTTACTGAAAATGAGCTTAAATACATTGTTGAGAGCATTGAGGAAGAAGGCGTTCTTGAAGAGAGCGAAAGCGAAATGGTTCGCTCCGCACTTGACTTTGACGAAACTACTGCCGAGGAAATTCTCACTCCGAGGGTTGACATCACATTTATCAGCGTTGATGACTCGCCTGAAAAAATCAAGAATATCATCATTGAAAACCGCTATTCAAGAATTCCCGTGTACGAAGGCACGGTTGACCATGTTGTCGGTATTCTTCATACAAGAGATTATCTTGAACGACTTGCAGACGGTAAAGCGCCCGATGTTAAGGAGCTTATGCAGCCACCTTACTTTGTGTTTAAAACGCAACAGCTTTCAAAATTGAATGCATTCAAACGCACAAAAATTCATCTTGCGGTAGTTACGGATGAATATGGCGGAACACTCGGTATTGTTACAATGGAGGATTTGCTCGAAGAAATTGTCGGCGAAATATGGGACGAAGACGAGGAAATTGAGCATAACTACTACAAAATCGGCAAGGGCGAGTTCCTTGTAAACGGTGATATGGAGCTTGAAGATATGCTCGGTCTGTTTGATATGGACGAGGACAGTCTTGAATGTGACAGCGTAACGGTCGGCGGATATATTCTTGAACACGCAGGAACAATCCCCCACAAGCGTGACAACATTGAGGCCGACGGCTTTAAGTTTACCGTTATGGAGGTTAAGGATCAGCGTATTTTACGGGTTGTTGTCAAGAAAAACGATACTTCCGAAGAAAACGAATCCGATGAAAAAAGCGAGAACAAAAAGTCTGAATAAATAAAACATAACAGGAGCAGTATTTTTACTTACCGCTCCTGTTTTTTTACTGTATTTTTTTGCAGAGAGAAGTGCATAATGCGCTGACGGGGATACAAAGGAATGCCCACAGGGTGCTGTAAAACGGGCAAATCTGCCCTTTTAAATTAAGTCGGCAGTTTGAATAATCCCAGACATTAAGCCTCAATTTCAGATTGACAACACAGCCGCAGCAGTATTCAAGTGCGGTAATTATCGCACTTCCCGATATGCATTTTTGCAGCATATTCATTTTTGAAAAGCGCTTGTAAAATCTGAAAAGCGACACAAACGCAGTTCCGCCCGTGACCGCCATTGACCAATGAGTTTTTCTCCGCCACAAAATTTCAAGCAGAGCGTAGCCTGCTCCGCCTATTGAAAAGAGAATGCAATCGTTACGCAACCGTAAACTTTTTTTCATAAGAAATCACCTGTTTTAGTTTTTGCCGAAACAGGTGATTTATTTAACCTATGAATTTTTTATTTTGTCATAGCATCTCTTTTAGTTCTTCAAAAGAATAAAGACAGTTAATTGCGGTCAAAAATGCGTTTGTTGAAAGATATGACGGCAGACCGAGTTTTTTAAGAATCTTCTTGCGGTTTATTTCTGAATTTTCAGTTCCCGTAAGTCCGAGGACAAATAGATCGGCTTTAGTAATTTTCCTTTCGGGAATATTATTTTCTTCACCGATTATCTCGGCACCGCTTTTGCGGATTGCATTTATTATAACCTCATCGCTGACGCCCTCAACGCCCAAAAGCCCCTCTTTACCGCCTTTTGCCTTGCGTTTTTCCTTGCCTTTGATTTGAGGAATATAGCAATTTTTAATTTTTGAATTATCGACCGAGCCCTTGAGAAAATTCCTTATTACAAAGCCTGCACCGTCGCTGTCGGTCATTATAAGTATTCCCCTTGTTTCGGCAATTTTGCGGATAAGCGACTGCTTTTCTTTGTCAGAAAAAACACGGAAACCGTTGGTTTCGATTATCGGAGCATCTACAATTGATGAAAGCTTTATCTTGTCATATCTGCCCTCAACTATGACAGCCTCACGGATTTTGAGCATTAGATTCTGCCCTCCTTTGCAATCAAAAGCAAACGGGAAATAAGCTGTTCAATTAAAAATCTTTGATTAACGGAAACTGATTTCAGCTTTTCGTCTGTTTCAACAAGCACATCAAGGCTTTTCCGAAGCGCCTCGGTTGAAGTCCTTGAAACTGAAGTTCTCGCCCTGTTTAACACAAACGCACGATTTTTGTAGGCAAAATCTTTTGCCACGGTTTCTTTACTGACTGAGCATTCATCTGCAACACGCATACGATATGCATCGACATAGGCGGATGAAAGCGCATAGAGAATGTTAATCGGTTCTTCCCGCTGACAGAAAAGTGTGTCGAGCTTTCTGAACGCTCTGTCACCTCTGCCGTTAATAACATCGTCAGCCATATCATATGTTCTTGCTTCAAGGTTTACGGTTGACAATAGGTCGATATCACGGTCGGTAATTTCCTCACCCTTTGCATATGCGGCAATTTTGTTGACCTCGTTTTTCAGAAGATTGAGTCATCGCCGACATTTGAAATAATCTTTGACGCATTGAGGTGTGAAATCAACTTGCCGTTTTCGTTTGCCCACTTTGCAACATACTTTTCGATAATTTGTGAGTTGATTTTTTCAAAACAGCAGACGCTGCCGATTTTTTCAACACGCTTTATAAGAGCTGTAAAAGAAGTTTTATTCTTTGACGGAACATAAGTCGGCATTGAAATTATGAGAACCGTACCGTCCCATGCTCTGCTTGTAAGCTCTTTAAGAGTATCAAGCCGATCCTTCACCATATTATCAAAGTAAATGTCGGTCACAACAACACAGTTGCGTTCTGCCATAAACGGCATTATTTGCAGGGATGCGGCAAGTTCCTGAAAATCAATGTCGCCGCTGAATGTATGATAATTGAAATCGGACGGATTTTTGCCTGCAACAGCCTCACAAAGCTTTTTTGTGTAACTTTTGACAAACATCTGCTCCGAACCGTAGATTAGGTACACAGGCGAAAAGCTTTTGTTTTTAATTTGTTTTTTCAGGTCTGCTTCGGTGATGCGCGGCATTTTATCCTCCGTTCAGATTGACCGTTATATTTCTTTCAGATGTTGATATAACGGTTGGGCTTATTTCTTTAATAGAATCATAATTTTTCTTAAACTGCTTTTGCGATCCCGAAAATATCACGGTATTGCATGATATCAAATCAAAATTTTCGGGGACTGAATCAATCAGCAAACAATCGGGATTGCGATACTTTTCGGGCAGATTTGAAAGGTCTGCATCTGTCGGCACAAACAATACAGTCATATTTTTCCCTTTTATGAACTGAAACATTGTGTTGTCAACGCAGATTACTTCATCTGTCACCGTATCGGAAAGATTCAGCGTAAAATGACTGTTTCCGCCGAAAGTCTGTCGGCTGTTACCGTCAAAAGCGTTCAAAAGATTTTGCTTTTTAATGTCATTATCATATACCAAAATATTATTTAAGTCAAATTTTGTGACCGCAAAGCGTTCAAGAGAAGAATATTTATTATTCTGATTCGGAATTATCATATATTCAATATCTGAGTATCTTTCGCTGATATCGGCTGTAACATCGTCTGCGCTCGCTCTGTTGCCTCCGCAAGAAATCACCGAACAGCTGTCGGGGCAGTTGACTGTTGCAAAAACACCGTTGCCGACATTATAGATTTTCATTTCACCGTTATCGGCTGTTAAAAGCACATTGAGCGACGCTCCGATTACGAGGACTGAAATTGATATCGAAACAGAAATTCTGACATAGAATTTTCGATTTATTACAAACAATCCGCCGATTGCGAGAAGTACGCTGACACCTATCCACACAAACCAATAGAGCGAATGGGTTTTAATTGTGCTGAATGGAAGTTGTGAAAAAGTTGAAACCAACCACAAAATTGCCTTTGAACATAATCCCGAAACGAGTCCAAACGGGTATGCAAAAAATGATATAAACGGACAGATAAACAGTACCGAACACAACAGAGAACACACTAAAAGTGCCGAAACAAACGGTTCACATAACAGAGAAACAAGTATGACTGTCGGGGAAATTCTGTTGAATGCAACGGCGGTTATCGGCAAAATCCACAGAAATGCAGATACTGAAACCGACAGCATATTTACGCAGATTTTAAACAGCCTTTTGATATAATAGACAACCGTTCCGACAAAACCGTCCTTACGCTTGTTTTGGTAGTGAAAGAATCTCAGCACAGAGCGTTCAATCGGTCTTGACCACAGAATTATGCCCGTCGTTGCCGAAAATGAAAGCAGCATTCCGATATCGGCTACTGCATATGGGTTGAAAGCTGTCAGGACAATTGCGGCAAAGCCGAGATTATTCAGCGAGTCGGCTATTCTGAGATTTGATGATGCAAACGACACAATTTATCATCATAATTCCGGCACGGACAACCGAATGCGCAAAGCCCGTTACAGCCATGAAAGCAATAACCGTGAATGTGGTAAAACCTGTTATCAAAAATCTGTTTTTGTTAATTTTCTCACCAACAATAATACAAACGAAGTGATTATAACAAGATGCATTCCCGAAACCACTATTAAAAACGAAGTGCCTGTCAATGAAAAATCATCTTTAACGCTTGAATCAAGAGCGGTTTTCTCGCCCAAAAGAACGGCACGGCAGAGCGTTGAATAATCCTCCGGCAACAGCATATCAAAGGAATTTTTCATCGCCCGTCTTATTGAAACCGCAAATGAATAAAAAGTTGTTGCCTTCTCTCCTGTCGCATCAATTTTGAATCCGTCATAGGAATATGCTTTCAGAAAAATTCCGTGACTGATCTGAGAGTTTACATTATTCTTGTATGTATGAGCCTTAAAGTTGACCTTTTCAAAAGGCTCTGCATCAACATTTGAGTACGAAATAATTTGAATTTTCGCATCTGACGGCTGACCGTTGATTTTGTCGGTTTTGATTACGAAACTGCATGATGAATCGGTGGTGATGATTTCATCACAAATATATCCGCTTGCTGTAATTTCTTTATCAGAATAATTATTTATGACCGTGTTGTTAATATATTCGGAATAGCCGATCATATTGCCAGCAGAATATATTACAGCAAAAGCAAATACGCACAGCGACTTGCCGAATTGATTTATTTTTCTTTGAAGCAATTAAAAATATACCGACTGCAACGGATAACACTCCTAACGAGCCGATAATTGCAAAGACAATTTCATTAAAATCCGAATAAAAAACGGCTGAAAGGACAAATAGGAAAGTAAATCCTATAAGTCCAAACAGCCGTTTCATAAAAATCAATCCTTATTCAGTAATCATTTTTTAATATAAGTATAACACTCGGTTACCATTCAATCCTTTTTTGCAATAAAAAGAATATTTATAATTGTTATCATTATATTCTCCTACTACAATTTTACCTTTTTCATTTAACAAAATTCGCATCCCTTT
>ENA-OQCP01000256-OQCP01000256.1-human-gut-metagenome-genome-assembly--contig:-NODE-256-length-23602-cov-4.648733_pt1 | contig 23602 bp, 20 predicted proteins | sample MGYA00242760_ERZ504583 | MGnify/ENA primary metagenome ERZ504583 (study PRJEB26092, sample SAMD00036308) | human gut metagenome | host: Homo sapiens | study: EMG produced TPA metagenomics assembly of...
CAAAAAATCGCACAGGAAAAAGAAGAAATCGAGAGAGAGAAGGCAGAAAAGAAGGCAAAGGTTGTGAATCTGCTGAAATTCTGGGTGCCGGTAGTGGCAGTCGTTGTGGTAGTCATAGTGCTAATCTGGGCAGTTGCGACATCGGGCGGTTCATCGTCAAAGGGCACTGATGGTACAGAAGCTGCATCACAGACCACGGAATCTCAGGCATCCGAGACACAAAGCAGTGATTCACAGACAGAGGCAGCAACACTTAATACAGAGGTTGACACGGTTGCAGAAAATGGAGATAAGGTAAATATTGACTACACCGGATATATGGACGGTGAAAAATTCGAGGGTGGAAGCACTGATGGACAGGGCACAGACCTGGTGCTTGGCTCAGGCAGCTATATAGATGGCTTTGAGGACGGAGTGGTAGGTCACAAGGTGGGAGAAACCTTTGATTTAAACCTTAAATTCCCGGATGATTATAAGGCAAATACAGAACTAGCCGGAAAGGATGTTACGTTTGAGGTGACTCTTAACGGTGTATATAAATAAAGAGGATAACACACATATATGGAAAAATCGTTTGAAGAGGTACTGGTACAGTTTTATGTTGACCAGTACAGGGAGAATGCGAAGAGAAGTACAGGTAAGCCTGTAAAGCTGGCACACTATATTCACAGGCTAAATAACAAAGCAAAATCAATTAAATATGCGCGATTTTCAAAAAACGAGACAATAGCACTCGACAAGCTGCATCAGGAAATAAAAAGGCTTGCATTGATCACCTACTATTCCAACAATAAAAATGCAAGGCAGATTTTAAATAGAGAAATCCTTCCGCAGCTCGTCAGGGTGGATATGGAGCAGTTTGATGAGAATGAGGCAGAGTATCTCACAGAGGATTTTCTAAAGCTTTTGCGCAAGGAGTATATAGGTGCGATATGTACAAGGAGCATGAAGGCGCTTTACAATGAGTACCGCAGCAAGGAGCTTAGAAGAGAGATTGTCACGCTGGTTCCGGCACGGCCGGAGCTTGAGTTTCCAAAAGCACAGAGCATGAAAAGGCGTTTCATACTCCATATAGGCCCGACTAACAGCGGTAAGACATATCAGGCGCTTGAGAGGCTTAAGCTGGCGCAAAACGGAGTTTATCTGGGGCCGCTTCGCCTTCTGGCACTTGAGGTATATGAGAAGATGAATGATGCAGGCATACCATGCACCATGCTTACAGGTCAGGAGTGTCTTGAGGTATCAGACAGCAGAATTACAGCATCGACGGTGGAGATGCTTGACTGTGACAAGGAATATGATATCGCAGTGATTGATGAGGCACAGATGGTTGCAGATGATGACAGGGGACATTCATGGACCAGGGCAATTCTTGGTACACTTGCAGGAGAGATTCATATATGCATGAGTCCGGTGGCAAGGATGTAGTCATTCATCTGATTAATCTGTGCCACGACGAGTATGAGATAAGGAGTATGAGAGAAAGACAGCTCTAAAGCTGGAGGATAAGCCTTTTTCATTTCCGCAGGATGTGAGAGAGGGCGATGCCTTTATCGTATTTTCAAAGAAGTCGGTACTCAATATAGCAGGGCGTTTGGAGGAAAACGGCATAAAGCCAAGTGTCATATACGGAAGTCTGCCACCGGAAATAAGGCGCAGGCAGATGACGCTTTTTAATGAGAAAAAGACACAGGTTGTCGTGTCAACAGATGCGATAGGAATGGGACTCAATCTGCCGGTCAGAAGAATTGTATTTCTGGAGGTGGAAAAGTTTGACGGAGTATCAAGACGTCCGCTTGTCATCTCTGAGATAAAACAGATAGCGGGCCGTGCAGGCAGATTTGGTCTGTATGATACAGGCTATGTGACAGCTTTGGGACAAAAAAAACTGAATTATCTGAAGAATACGCTAAATATACCGGAGCAGGATATTGATATAGTAAGTCTTGGCTTCCCACAGGTGCTCCTTACAATGGATGCGCCGCTTGATGCGATAATTAAGCTCTGGCATGAGGCAAAGCCATCAGCACCGTTTAGGAAAATCAATGTCGATGAGATATTGTTTTTGTATGGATATGCGTATAAGGAGCGATACTTTATCGCAGATTTTGATGACAAATATCTGCTTTATAAGATGATTACATGTCCTATAGATATAAAGGACAGGGAGCTTGTCAGACAATGGCTGCGCTACTGCATGTCGTATACATCTGATATCTCTCTCGACAAGCCTGATAAGCATTCAAAGTATCAGGGCTCATGAAATACGAATCCTATTACAAAAAGCTTGATTTGTACTATCAGTTTTCAGTCCGCATGGGCAAAATTGTGGAGGAGGACTGGCTTGAAAACGAGCGCGACAAAACACAGGCAAAGATTATGCAGCTTCTATCAAAGAGCAAGGATGAGTATATTATCAGATGTCGGTATTGCGGCAGAATACTTCCGATTGGAAATTCACGCAATATATGCAGAGACTGCTACAGCATGATACGCAGGTAGCAGCTGGTTTATATTTTACGGTCAAGTCGTTGAATTTAGCTGTCCAATGTGGCATAATAGAAATAAGACCAAAATATGAATGGAGGAAGTTTTTATGGCAAACAATGAGTTACAGATTGCCGGCTCACAAGGTGAACTTAGAATCCGTCCTTACGAGCACCACGCAAAGTATTATGAAACAGATCAGATGGGTATAATCCACCATTCAAACTATGTCAAGTGGATGGAAGAAGCAAGACTTGATTTGATGGATCAGATAGGACTCAACTACAGGCAGATGGAGGATATGGAAATCATAAGTCCGGTGCTGTCGATATCGGTAGAGTATCACAGTATGGTACATTTCGATGATACGGTCGTCATCTACACAAAGCTGCTTAAGTATAACGGAATCAAGATGGAGCTTGAGTATGTCATGAAGGACAAGGAGACAGGCGAGCTTCGCACCACTGCAAAAAGCAGTCACTGTTTTTTGAATAAATCCGGCAAACCAATCTCATTAAAGAGAATGTATCCGGAATTAGATACAAAATTTTTTGAATTTAAAGAGGCATAATAAAATGATACAGGATAGATTAAAAGCATTGAGAAGCGAGATGGCAAAGAGGGGCATCTCGCTGTATGTTGTACCTACTGCTGATTTTCATGAGTCAGAGTATGTAGGAGAGCATTTTAAGGCACGCAAATATATTACAGGCTTCACGGGCTCAGCAGGAACCGCAGTCATCACTATGGATGAGCCGGACTATGGACAGACGGCAGGTATTTTGTGCAGGCGGCTGCGCAGCTTAAGGATACCACTGTAAAGCTCTTTAAGATTGGCGAGGAGGGCGTACCGACAGTTGATGAGTATATAAAGGATACTCTTTCGGATGGCGGTGTAATAGGCTTTGACGGCAGAGTGGTAAATGCCGCATGGGGCAAAAGACTTTCAGAAATCGCAAAAGAAAAGCACGGCAGCATGTACGTAAATGAGGATCTGATTGACCTTATATGGACTGACAGACCACCTATGTCAAAGGCATCTGTCATGATTTTTGACAATAAATACACAGGTGAGGATATAAGCTCAAAGCTTAAAAGAGTCAGAGAGCAGATGGCACAAAAGTGCAACACTTCATCTGATGTCATCACTTTACGATATCGCCTGGCTTTTAAATGTCAGGGGAGGCGACATAAGCTATGTGCCTGTAGTGCTTTCATACCTGGCACTGTCACAGGACAGCTGCATATGGTTTTTGCAGGAAGAGGTTGTGACAGAGACTCTTAAGGCATACCTCGATAAGAATGGTATACAGACAAGACCTTACGATGATTTTTATGAATATGTGAAGCATATTGATGAAAAAGAGACAGTGCTTTTAAATACATCGATTGTAAATTACCGCATCTGCGACAGCCTGCCGGATGGTGTTAAGGTGATTGATGCGGAGGATCCTACAGTTGTCATGAAGGCCGTAAAGAATGAAGTACAGCTTGAAAATCTGCGCAAGGCGCATTTAAAGGATGCAGTTGCGATGTGCAAGTTCATGTACTGGCTTAAGACAAATATAGGTAAGATACCCATGACAGAGATTTCGGCTTCAGATTATCTTGCATCGCTTAGAGCTGAGCAGGAGGGCTTTCTTGATTTGAGCTTTGCCACAATATGCGGATATGCTGATCATGGTGCTATTGTGCATTACTCTGCAACAGAGGAGTCTGACAGGCAGCTTAAGCCTGAGAGTCTTCTTTTGGTTGATTCAGGCGGACATTATCTGGAGGGAACCACAGATATCACGAGGACCTTTGCACTAGGCCCTGTGACTGACGAGATGAAGGATATGTTTACGAGAGTGTGCCGCTCAAATATGAACCTGGCAAATGCAAAGTTTAAGGAGGGATGCTCGGGCCTTAATTTTGATATTCTGGCAAGAGAGCCTTTATGGGAGATCGGCATGGACTACAATCACGGTACCGGACACGGTGTGGGCTATGTGCTCAATGTTCATGAGGGACCAAACAGCTTTCACTGGAAGCAGTACCCGGGCAGAACTGCAGAGCGTGTGATAGAAGAGGGCATGGTCACTACAGATGAGCCGGGCATCTATTTAGAGGGCAAATTCGGTATTCGTACAGAGAATGAGCTTATCTGCCGAAAGGGTGAGAAAAATGAGTATGGCCAGTTCATGTATTTTGAGAATCTGACCTATGTACCGATAGATCTCGATGCGATTGATCCAAATCAGATGACAGACAGGGAAAAGGGATACCTGAACGCTTACCATGCTAGAGTTTATGAGCTTGTTTCACCATTTTTGAATGATGAGGAGGCTCAGTGGCTTAAGAAATATACAAGAGCTATTTAACGTTACTGCCTGCACTGCAGTGTGACCGGCAGCGATTACAACAATATTATAATTGACAGTAAGGAAAGTATCAAAATGAGTGAAAAGCTTGTACTTATAGACGGACACAGTATTTTAAACAGGGCATATCACGGGCTGCCTGATCTGACCAATTCAGAGGGACTTCACACAAATGCAGTCTATGGATTTTTGAATATCATGTTCAAGATTCTTGACGAGGAAAAGCCTGACTATCTGACGGTGGCATTTGATGTGCATGCGCCGACGTTTCGCCACAGAATGTTTGATGCATATAAGGCACGAGAAAGCCTATGGACGAGGAACTCAGGCAGCAGGTGCCTATGATAAAGGAAATGCTTACCGCTATGGGCATTAAAATCGTGGAAAGGAAGGCTATGAGGCCGACGATATACTTGGAACCTTATCTGTCAGGGCAGAAAAGGCCGGTATGGATGTCGCCATCATTTCCGGAGACAGAGACCTTTTGCAGCTTGCGACTGACCATGTCATGGTAAGGATTCCAAAGACAAAGAAAACAGGAACCGAGATAGAAAACTACAATACAGCAGATGTTATCGAAAAGTACGGCGTCACTCCAAAGGAATTTATCGATGTAAAGGCTCTGCAGGGAGATACGTCTGATAATATTCCCGGGGTACCCGGTATCGGCGAAAAGACAGCAGGTGCACTTATAGCAAAATATCACTGTATAGAGGCAGTACATGAGGACGCTGAGAATGTAAAGCCGCCAAGGGCTTCAAAGAATATAGTGGAGTACTGGGAGCAGGCGCTTATGAGCAAGGAGCTTGCGACAATCATACTTGATGCGCCGGTTGACTATGAATTTTCTGATGCAAAGCTTAGTGGCGGAGTAGAGTCACTCTACACTGAGGAAGCCTTTTTACTGTGCAAAAGATACGAATTCAAAAACATGCTGTCACGGTTTAATGTGGAGGCTCCTAAAAACAATGCCGAGGAGCATTTTGTGGTAGTAAGGGACTTAAAGACTGCAGAGAGTGTGTTTGAGAAGGCAAAGGGCAGGGAGGTCGCTTTTGCGGTAGTACCGGGAGAGTCTTTGGGAAACAGCGAAAGTGATGGACAGCTAAGTCTGTTTTCGGAGCCGGTTTCTAACGATTATCTTGCTGTTTCGATTTGTTTTTCAGAGGAGGACATTTATTTTATCTGTACAGGTGATGAGATTTCAAGCAGCTTCCTGGATGAAAAATTAAATACCTTGGAAGTAAAGTCATGGATATCACCGGATTTAAAGACCAATCTGCACAGATTTAAGAGCAAAGAGATAAAGGCAGATGACAGAGACAGATATTTTGACATGATGGTGGCTGCATACCTTATCAATCCGCTTGTCGGGGAGTATCCCTATGATGCGGTTGCAAAGGACTATCTGGGGCTTATGCTCTCATCTAAAAGGATTATCTGGGAAAGCTTGATTTCACGCGGATGATGAAGGAGGATGAGAAAAAGGCAGTGGACTGTGCCTGCTACGAGGTGTATACTGCCTGGAAATCAAAGCCGGTTCTTTTGCAGAAGCTAAAGGAAATGGATATGCTCACGCTTTATAAAGATATCGAGCTCCCGCTCGTTTTCGTGCTGTATGATATGGAAAATGAGGGTATAAGGGCTGATGGAATAAAGCTTAAGGAGTATGGAGACAAGCTTGCTGTTTCGATAACTGAGCTTGAAAAGAAAATATATGAGGCAGCAGGTGAAGAGTTTAATATAAATTCGCCAAAGCAGCTTGGAGTCATTCTCTTTGAAAAGCTTGGACTGCCAAATGAAAAGAAGACAAAGACCGGTTATTCGACTGCGGCAGATGTGCTTGAAAAGCTGGCGCCGGAGTATCCGATTGTCGCGGATATATTGGAATACAGACAGCTCACAAAGCTAAAGAGCACATATGCTGACGGACTTTCGGGATATATTGCATCCGATGGCAAAATCCATACTACCTTAAATCAGACAATCACTGCGACAGGCCGTCTTTCAAGCACAGAGCCTAATCTGCAGAATATCCCGATAAGGATTGAGCTGGGCAAGCTTATCAGAAAGGTATTTCTGCCTGAGGATGGAGATCTGTTTGTTGACTCAGACTACTCGCAGATCGAGCTTCGGGTGCTTGCGGCGCTTTCAGGGGATGAAAGGATGATAGAGGCCTTTAAGAATGGTCAGGATATCCACAGAAGTACAGCATCACTTGTGTTTGACACACCGTTTGATGAGGTCACAGACCTTCAAAGAAGAAATGCCAAGGCGGTAAATTTTGGTATCGTTTATGGCATCAGCGCGTTTGGTCTGTCTAACGACCTGGGGATTTCAAGGAAAGAGGCACAGGGCTATATAGACAGCTATTTTGTCAAATATCCAAAGATTAAGGAGTTTTTGGATCAGACGGTTTTGGATGCCAAGAAAAATGGCTATACAAAGACCATGTTTGGACGTATCAGACCGATTCCCGAGCTGAACTCGAGCAATTTCATGCAAAGACAGTTTGGAGAGAGAGTTGCGATGAACTCACCTATTCAGGGTACAGCAGCCGATATCATAAAGATTGCCATGATACGTGTGCATGACAGGCTTCTTGACGAGGGCTTAAAGTCAAGACTTATCCTTCAGGTGCATGATGAGCTTTTAATTGAGACAAAGGAAGCTGAGAAGGATAAAGTGATTAAGCTTCTGGAGAAAGAAATGCGTGGCGCGGTGGACATGAAGGTATCCATGGAGGTGGGCACCGAGTGTGGCTATGACTGGTATGATGCGCATTGATGACAGAAAAGGAAATAGTATGATTTTTATAGGAATAACAGGTGGTGTAGGTGCCGGGAAATCGGCAGTGCTTAGCTATCTTAAGGAGCTTGAGGGCGTAAGGGTCATGCTCTCCGATGAGATAGCACATGAGCTGATGGAGCCGGGAAGCGACTGCTACAACAGATTAAAGGAATTGTTTGCGAGCGAACCGATATGGCTTGAGGACGGGCATTTTGACAGACCGGCACTTGCCGGAGTGATTTTTTCGAATGATAAAAAAAGAGAGCTTCTAAATGAAGTAGTGCATCCTGCAGTAAAGGAATATGTGCTTAATGCAGTTAAAGAGGCAAAAAAAGAAGGTCTTTTCATGCTTGTGCTTGAAGCAGCACTCCTTATAGAGGAGGGATATGGTGAAATCTGCGACGAGCTGTGGTATATTTATGCAAGTGAAGAAGTCAGAAGAAAAAGACTTAAGTCATCAAGAGGCTATTCAGATGAGAAGATTGACAGTATCTTTGCAAGCCAGCTTAAAGAAGCTGAGTACAGAAGGCACTGCAAGGAGGTTATTGATAATGATGGAGATATCGAAAACACGATAGCTTCAATAAATAAAGCGCTTAGCAAATACAAGGAGTAGTGGAAATGAACAATGTATTCGGTTTGGACATTGGTACAAGAAATGTTGTAGGAACTGTCGGCTATCAGACTGATGACAAGGAATTTGTGGTTACAGCACAGTATGTCAGGGAGCATGAGACCAGAGCGATGCTTGACGGTCAGATACATGATATAGGCAGGGTGGCAAAAACCATTAAGGAAGTAAAGGACGAGCTTGAAAAACAGACAGGACAGCCACTTGAAGAGGTGTGTATAGCAGCCGCAGGACGAGTATTAAAGACTGTCACGACGCATGTGAATATGAGTATGCGCAGGAGTCTGTGGTGACAGGCGAGGATGTCCATACGCTTAACCTGCTTGGTATAGAAAAAGCACAGGAGGCACTTAAGGAGGTTAACGATACAAGCTATAAGTTTTACTGTGTGGGATATTCTACAGTCAAATTCTTTTTGAATGATGAGGTGTTTATCAGCCTTGAGGGTCATAAGGCAAACAAAATAGGCGAGGATATCATAGTTACATTTCTGCCGGAAGATGTGGTGGACGGACTTTATGCGGCAGTGGGACAGGCAGGGCTTAGTGTTGCCAATATGACATTGGAGCCTATCGCCGCTATCAATGTGGCAATTCCGGAGAACTATCGTATGCTTAATATCGCACTTGTTGATGTGGGAGCCGGAACGAGTGATATCTCAATAACAAGAGACGGAAGTATCATAGCCTATGGCATGATACCGCATGCAGGAGATGAGATGACAGAAGTTATTGTGCAGCATTTCCTCGTGGATTTCAATATGGCGGAGAGCATCAAGCTTCAGTCTACGACAAGTGATACGGTTACATACAAGGATATCATGAGCATCGAGCACACAATTCCTGCACAGGGTGTCTGGGATGTGGCAGCACCTGTTGTTGATAATATTGCACAAGAGGTATCGGCTAAAATCAGAGAGCTAAACGGTGATAAAACAGTGAGTGCCTGCTTTGTAGTCGGAGGCGGAGGCAAGATACACGGCTTCACGGAAAAGCTTGCGGAAGACCTTGACCTGCCGGAGGAAAGAGTCGCTCTAAGAGGTGAGGAAGTGCTTGGCGATGTGACCTTTGAGCAGGAGGATATTAAGAAGGATCCGCTTCTTGTCACTCCAATTGGTATATGTCTGAATTATTATGACCAGAGAAATAATTTTATCATGGTCAGATTCAACGGTGAGAGAATAAAGCTCTATGACAATAACAGGCTTACAATAGTCGATGCGGCGCTTCAGGCGGGATTTCCAAACGATGAGCTGTTTCCAAAGCGCGGCACCCCGATAAACTTTACGGTAAATGGTGTGGCAAGGCTTGTAAGAGGCGAGGCAGGAGAGGGCGCAGTGGTGACCATGAACGGAAAGCCGGCAAGCATAAACACACCACTTGAGCCAAACAGTGAGATAATCATAGAACCGTCCACAGCAGGAGAGGCAGCAGAGTATAAGATATCGCAGCTTGATGAGTACAATCATTCCGTCATTACTTTTATCATAAACGGCAGAAAGGTATCATGTCCAAGGTTTGTCCAGGTAAACGGAAGGCTTGAGCCGGAGGATTACAGCATCAGGGAAAACGATGTGATTGAGACAAGAAATTACTATACAGTGCGTCAGATTGCGCAGTTTATGGACCTCGTTATTGACACAGACCAGATGATATTTGTAAACAATGAAGAGGCTGATCTCGACACTCTTGTATATGAAAATTTCTCTGTTGAGTGGAAAACAGATGAATATGATGTTGCAAGAATCGACAATAACAATTATAATGACACACAAGAGTCTGATTCAGATGATGCCTCGGTCTTAGCTGAGCAGGATGCAAACAGCACAGAGTCAGACAACACAGTGACCAGAACATCAGAGCAGATGATGAATCAGGTGCTCGATGAGCTGCATGATGAGTTTGCTAAAGAAGCTGAAGCATCTGCTGTGCCGGAAAACGAATTGCCAAAAAATGATATACAGGAAGAAATACACGAAGAAGACTCATCAGAAAATACAGTTACAGTAATTGTAAACGGTGAGCCTGTAGAGCTGTCCGGCAAGGATACATATATATTTGTCGATATATTTACCCATATCTCATTTGATTTACAGGCAGGAAAGGGCAGGGCAATAGCCACTGTAATAAATGGCAGAGATGCCCAGTTTTCCGAGGAGCTTCATGAGGGAGACCAAATAGAATTATACTGGAAAGAGAATTAACATGTTAGAATTATGCAGCATTGCCAGCGGCAGCAGTGGAAACTGTATATGCGTGGGTACGGATGATTGTCATGTGCTCATAGACGCGGGCATCAGCGGTAAGAAAATAGAAAACGGACTGAATGAATTTGATATGACGGCCACAGATATGCAGGGGATTCTCGTGACACATGAGCATATAGACCATATCGCAGGGCTTGGTGTCATGGCAAGACGCTATCATATTCCGATTTATGCAACAAAGGCCACAATCGGGGCCATAAAATGTACCAAATCCGTTGGAAATATAGATGATGAACTGTTTCATCCTGTTGAGGCAGGCGTCGATTTTACAATAGGCGATATAGAGTTTGAGCCGCTTCACATATCACACGATGCGGCTGATCCTGTCGCGTACAGATTTAAAAATGAAAATCATGCGATGGCGGTCGTGACAGACCTTGGCACGTATGATGACGCACTGGTTTCAAAGCTTCAGAACCTGGATGGGCTGTTGCTTGAAGCCAATCATGATATAAATATGCTCCAGACAGGGGCGTATCCTTATCCGCTCAAGCGCAGAATCATGGGTGACAGCGGACATTTGTCGAATGAGAGAAGCGGGCAGTTGTTATGCGAGCTTCTTCATGATAAATTTGGCTCAGTAATACTGGGACACCTTAGTAAAGAAAACAACTACGAAAAGCTGGCGTATGAAGCCGTCAGGCTTGAGGTCACAATGGGAGACAATCCATATAAGGCAAGTGATTTCCCTATGTATGTGGCTAAGAGAGACAGGGCATCAGACCGCATAGCCGTAGAATAAGAGAACAGGAGAATAAGTTGTTATGGATAACACAAAGAACAAAGTAATCATCACAGTTGTCGGAAAAGACACAGTAGGAATCATTGCAAAGGTATGTACATATCTGTCAGAGGGCAGTGTAAACGTGCTTGATATCTCACAGACTATCGTTTCAGGTTATTTCAACATGATGATGATTGTTGATATGGCAAATGCTACAGCTTCATTTGCAGAGATTTCTGACCAGCTTGATGCACTTGGAGAAGAAATTGGTGTAACAATAAAGTGTCAGAAGGAAGAAATCTTTGAGATGATGCATCGAATCTAGTTTAGCATAAAAATGTCATACACAGTTAAAGGAGAACAGCAAAATGATAAATATTGGTGAAGTAATTGAGACCAATGACATGGTGGAGAAGGAAAATCTTGACGTGCGTACAATCACACTCGGTATCAGCCTGCTCGACTGTATAGACTCAGACCTTGCAAAGGTAAATGAGAATATCTACAACAAGATTACAACACTTGCAAAGAATCTTGTATCAACAGGAAAAGAGATAGAGAACAACTACTGTATCCCTATCGTAAACAAACGTATTTCAGTTACACCTATCGCCCTTGTCGGCGGTGCGGCCTGCAAGAGCTCAGAGGATTTTGTTACCATAGCAAAGACACTTGACAGAGCTGCAAAAGAGGTAGGTGTCAACTTCATCGGTGGATACTCAGCACTTGTGTCAAAGGGCATGACAAGGGCGGATGAGCTTTTAATCAAATCTATCCCTGAGGCAATGCTTGAGACAGACCTGGTATGCAGCTCTGTAAATGTTGGCTCTACAAAAACCGGAATCAACATGGATGCAGTAAAGTTGATTGGCGAGATGATAAAGGAGACAGCAGAGGTGACAAAGCACCTTCCTGTATCAGGCTGTGCCAAGTTTGTAGTATTCTGCAACGCTCCTGATGACAATCCGTTTATGGCAGGAGCCTTCCATGGTGTGACAGAGGCAGATGCCATCATCAATGTAGGTGTCAGCGGACCGGGAGTAGTAAAGACAGCTCTTGAAAAGGTAAGAGGCGAGAACTTGAGGTGCTCTGTGAGACAATCAAGAAGACAGCCTTCAAGGTTACACGAGTAGGACAGCTTGTGGCAAAGGAGGCTTCAAAGAAGCTTGGAGTGCCATTGGAATCATAGACCTCTCACTTGCACCTACACCGGCTATCGGAGACTCTGTAGCGATATTCTCTGTGAGATAGGCTTAGAGAGAGCCGGAGCTCCGGGAACAACAGCAGCACTTGCACTCTTAAACGATCAGGTGAAAAAGGGCGGTATCATGCATCATCATATGTCGGCGGACTCTCAGGTGCCTTTATTCCTGTATCAGAGGATCAGGGAATGATAGATGCCGTAAACGATGGTGCACTCACTCTCGAAAGCTTGAGGCTATGACCTGTGTGTGCTCAGTGGGACTTGACATGATTGCAATCCCGGGCGATACAAAGGCCACCACAATTTCAGGAATTATCGCAGAGAGATGGCTATCGGTATGATAAATCAAAAGACAACAGCCTGCAGACTGCTTCCAGCAATCGGAAAGGATGTAGGTGATGTGGTAGAAATCGGAGGACTCCTTGGAAGTGCACCGGTTATGCCGGTAAACAGATTCTCTTGTGATGCATTTGTAAACCGTGGAGGAAGAATCCCGGCACCTATTCACAGCTTTAAAAATTAGTAAATAATGGCATTGTTTACAAGCATGTACTTATAAGAATAACTTATAAGTACATGCTTATTTTAAAGTGGTACTTGACAATGACAAAAATACATGATTAAATAAAGACAGTTATATGACTGACGGAAGTGGATAACCACATGGAGTATAACAGTTGATTGCCGACCGTCTGGGCGCACATTTATATAAGTTTCCTGCAGAGCTTTATATTATTATGTGTGTTCAGACGGTCTTTTTTATTCCGGCAGGCCCGAGTAATTTGGGGATGCAGACCACATTATCAGAAAATATGGAGGATGACATGGAAAGAGTATCATTAGCAAAGGAATTATCAAGCACAACATACCCTGGCAGAGGTATCGTAATCGGCCGCACAAAGATGGTAAGAAGGCTGTAACAGCATATTTTATCATGGGCAGAAGCGAAAACAGCCGCAACAGAGTATTTGTAGAGGATGGCGAGGGCATCAGAACACAGGCATTTGACCCTTCAAAGCTTGAGGATCCAAGTCTTATCATTTACGCACCTGTAAGAGTGCTCGGCAACAAGACAATTGTCACAAACGGTGACCAGACAGATACTATCTATGAGCTGATGGACAAGCAGCAGACATTTGAGCAGGCCTTAAGGACAAGAGAGTTTGAGCCTGACGCTCCTAACTATACACCTAGAATTTCAGGAATCATGCATATTGACAATGGTGAGTTCAACTATGCTATGTCAATCTTAAAGAGCAACAACGGCAATCCTGATGCATGCAACAGATATACATTTGCATACTCAGCACCGGTTGCGGGAGAGGGACATTTTATCCATACATATATGGGCGATGGCAATCCACTGCCAAGCTTTGAGGGTGAGCCTACATGGGTAGATATCGACGGAGATATCGATGAGTTTACCGATATGGTATGGGAGAACCTTAACGAGGACAATAAGGTATCACTTTTTGTCAGATATATTGATATCGCAACAGGCGAGTATGAGAGCAGAATCGTGAACAAAAACAAATAACGGAAAATATTTTATAAACGGTCAAATATACAAGATAAGCAGATAAAAACAGGAGAACAGAAAAATGCAGGAATACGAATTAAAATACGGATGTAATCCAAATCAGAAACCAGCCAGAATTTTTATGAAGGAGGGAGAGCTTCCTATAAAAGTGCTTAACGGCAGAGCCGGATATATCAACTTCCTTGATGCCTTTAACGGATGGCAGCTTGTAAGAGAGCTTAAGAAGGCAACAGGTCTTCCGGCAGCAACATCCTTCAAGCATGTTTCACCTGCAGGTGCAGCAGTAGGACAGCCACTTTCAGATGTGGAGAAAAAGATTTACTGGGTTGATGATATGGATATCGAGTTTACACCACTTGCAAATGCATACATCAGAGCAAGAGGAGCTGACAGAATGTCATCATTTGGTGATTTTATTTCACTTTCAGATGTATGTGACAAGAGCACTGCACTTGTAATCAAGAGAGAGGTATCAGACGGTGTTATCGCTCCGGGCTACACAGACGAGGCTCTTGAGATTTTAAAAGCTAAGAAGAAAGGCAATTACTGTGTTATCGAGATTGACCCGTCATATGAGCCGGCACCTATCGAGAGAAAGGATGTATTTGGCATCACATTCGAGCAGGGCAGAAACGAGCTTCATATTGATGATGATTTCTTCTCAAATATTGTGACAGAGAACAAGGAGCTCACAGAGCAGGCTAAGATCGATCTGGCAATATCTATGATTACATTAAAGTATACACAGTCTAACTCTGTATGCTATGTAAAGGGCGGCCAGGCAATCGGTATCGGAGCAGGCCAGCAGTCTCGTATCCACTGTACCAGACTTGCAGGCTCAAAGGCAGACAACTGGTGGCTTCGTCAGTCTCCACAGGTGCTTGGACTTCAGTTTGTGGATGGTATCAGACGTGCAGACCGCGACAACACTATTGATCTTTATATCGGTGAGGATTATATGGATGTGCTTGCAGAGGGCGAGTGGCAGAAGTTCTTCAAGGTAAAGCCGGACGTATTTACAGCAGAGGAGAAGAGAGCATGGCTTGACAAGAATACAGATGTAGCACTTGGCTCTGATGCATTCTTCCCATTTGGTGACAACATTGAGCGTGCTCACAAGAGTGGTGTGAAGTATGTAGCCCAGCCGGTGGATCTGTGAGAGATGACCATGTTATTGATACATGTAATAAGTACGGTATGGTGATGAGTTTTACAGGAATCAGACTTTTCCATCACTAATCACAAGGTATAGCGGTTATTAAGCTGAATTGAAACACAATAAGTAATTCAATAATAGGGGACTTCATGATATAATTACAGTATACATTTTATACAGTAGTTAATCATGGAGTCTTTTTATGTCATTACAGTTTATCACAGGTAATTCAGGAAACGGAAAAACAGAATATCTCTTTAACAGGATAGTGAAAGAGGCAAAGGAAAACCCAAGGGACAATTATCTTGTAATAGTGCCTGAGCAGTTTACAATGCAGACGCAGAGACAGCTTGTAGATTTGTCGGAGAATAAAGTTATCATGAATATAGATGTGCTAAGCTTTAAGCGCTTAGCCTACAGAGTGTTTGATGAGCTTGGAATCACAAATCTCACGGTGCTTGAGGAGACAGGTAAGAATCTTGTACTCAGAAAGCTTGCGGCACAGGAGGCGGATAAGCTTGGCGTAATAGGCAGAAACTTAAACCGCATCGGATATATAAGCGAGGTAAAGTCACTGCTTTCGGAGCTTGTGCAGTACAATATATCACCTGAGGAGCTCGGAAGATATATTGCCTCAGGCAGGCTATCTGATACACTTTCAGATAAGCTCAAGGATGTGCTCGTGCTCTACGAAGCATTTGAGAAGTTTATGCAGGACAAATATATCACTGCAGAGGAAATACTTAATGTGCTTAGCAATGTGGCGGAGGAGTCTGCCATTCTTAGAAATTCAGTCATTGCATTTGATGAATTTACCGGATTTACACCTATACAGAACCAGCTCATCAAAAAGCTCTTTGTCATTTCAAAGAAAATATATGTAACGCTCACAATAGACTGTCGTGAGGATATCTTTAAGAGCAGAGGCATGCAGGAGCTTTTTGACATGCCAAAAAGGACAGTGAAATCACTCACCGAAATGGCAGCGTTTTATGGCATAGAAGTCGAGGAACCTATTATCCTTGATAAAAACTACCGGCTTGCAGAAAACGAAGAGCTAAGCTTTATGGAACAGCAGCTTTTCAGAAAACGAAGATGCTCCTTTAAAAAAGCACCAAAACACATTCATATAGACTGTCTGCGTGACCCGAAGCAGGAGCTGACAAAGATAGCCAGAAGAATTAATGAGCTTGTAAGGAACGAAAACCTGCGTTACCGCGATATTGCTATAGTCACAGGAGATGTGAATATATATGCAGGTTATGTGCGTGAAATATTTGACAAATACAATATTCCTTACTTTATCGATGCCACACAGGAGATACTTTTCCATCCGTTTATTGAGTTTATCAGGTCAATACCCGATATTGCGGCACAAAATTTCTCGGCAGATGCGGTGTTCAGATTTTTGCGGTGCGGCTTTAGTGAGCTATTGGACAGTGAAATAGATGTACTTGAAAACTACGTGCTCGCCTGTGGAGTAAGAGGTAAAAGCGCATGGGACAAAAAGTGGTCAGGCTGCCAAAGCATAAGGCAGGCTATGACCTTGAACTTTTAAACCAAAGCAGGGAGTATATAATGGAGCTGCTAAAGCCGGTATATCAGGTGTTTTCCGATAAAAAGTCAACGGTAAAGGACTATGTGCTCGCTATATATAAGCTGATAGTTTTGCTTGATATACCTGATAAGCTTGCAAAAAAGGAGCAGGCACTGCTTGATGCAGGGGACCAGACCGCATCAAAGGAATACGGACAGATATACAAAATAGTCATGCAGCTCTTTGAAAAATATGTAGCGGTGCTTGGCGATGAATGCATGGATACAGAGGAATTTACACAGATACTGGATGCAGGACTGGATGCGGCAGATGTAGCAGTCATACCGCCGGGATACGACACTGTGACCATCGGAGATATTGAGAGAACTCGTCTTACCAACATAAAGGTCATGTTTTTTGCAGGCGTAAACGATGGGATTGTTCCAAAGGCGGCAGGAAGAGGAGGCATTATATCCCAGTATGAGAGAGAGGCACTTAAGGAGCTGGATATAGAGCTTGCGCCTGGGGCAAGGGAGCAGGCATTTATACAGAGGTTTTATCTGTATCTGAATATGACAAAGCCATCCAGGGAGCTTTATATCAGCTATACGAGGCTTGACAGTGAAAAAAAGGCTGCCCAGCCATCGTACCTCATAGGTATATTAAAGGGGATGTTTCCGGAGCTTGTCGTGACTGAGACAGAGGATGTAGAACAGCTTTTGGATATATCAAGCAGGCAGAGTGCTCTGGATTATCTGCTGTCAAATGAGGTGGATGACAGATGGTGCGAGATTGCAGCAGCGGTGATGCTCTATGACGCAGCAGTCAGTGATGCAGGGGACGGTAATGAAGTAGACGATAAAGAATTTACTCAAAAAAATTCCGTGGAGCGGCTCATCAATGCAAGGTTTGAGCATTATTCAAAGGATCCGATCAGCCGAAATGTGGCAAGAAGCATATACGGCAGACACATGGAGGGCAGTATCACGCGCTTTGAGCAGTTTGCCAGGTGTGCATATGCGCATTTTTTAAATTATGGATTGAGGCTTACAGAGCGTGAGGAGAGCGGCTTTACATCCCTTGATATGGGTAATATATACCATGAAGCACTGGAAAGATACAGTAAGAAGCTTGATAGGGAGAGCACTGACTGGTTTAGCGTGACAGATGCAAAAAGGGATGAGCTTACGATGGAAGCAATAAATGAGGTGATTGATGAGTATGCAGGCTTTGGCATATTTGATACAGCGGAAAGCCAACATTCGATATCACATATGAAGGCTGTCTTTAAGCAGACAGTATGGGCACTCACAACCCAGATACGAAGAGGCAGCTTTGTGCCTGAGAGGTTTGAGTTTTCCTTTTACGAGAGCCTTGATATGGCAAATGATGTGACGGTTGATATAAAGGGACGCGTAGACAGGACTGACACATATACGGATGAGGGCCGGCTTTTTGTGAAGGTACTGGATTACAAGTCGGGAAATACAGTTTTTGACCTGGTGAAGCTGTACTATGGCACGCAGCTTCAGCTTGCAGTGTACATGGACGCTGTCATGGAACAAAAGAAAGAGGCACTAAAGCAGGTAAGTGTGGAGCCGGGCGGTATGCTGTACTATCACATCGACGATCCTGTAATTGATTTAAAGGATGTGACACCGGGCACTGAGCTGTCTGAGGAAGAAATCAATCAGATGATATTAAAGAAGCTCAAGCCTGACGGGCTTATCAACTCGGACGAAAAGGCATACAGAGGCATGGACAGGGACTTTGAGAAAAGCTCTGACGTAATCCCTGTCACCTTAAAAAAGGATCAGACACCGGCTGCAGGCTCAAAGGTGGCAAACGCCGAAGAGTTTGATGTGATAACAAGGTTTGCGCGAGAGAAGCTTCGCGAGATAGGAAGAGAAATATACGATGGAAATGTTGCCGTCAATCCTATCAAGAACAAGAAAATAGACAGCTGCGCATATTGCGCTTTTCAGGCCATATGCAGGTATGATTCAAGGATACCGGGCTTTAGCGAAAGAAGCTTTAACGGTGACAATAAGGAAGATGTACTTGATAAAATGCGTACACAGATTGCAGCGGCAGAGCATAAAGCATGCTATGGAGATAATAATATAAAGCCATAATCGGGAGATATAATATGGATGTTAAATGGACCAGTGAACAGAAAAAGGTTATAGATTTAAGAGACAGGGATATACTTGTATCGGCGGCAGCGGGCTCAGGAAAGACAGCTGTACTCGTTGAGCGTATAGTAAACAGAATATGTGTGGATAATCCGCCGGTGGATATTGACAGGATGCTTGTGGTGACGTTTACCAAGGCTGCAGCTGCTGAGATGAGGGAGCGTGTCAGCCGTGCGATAGACAGCTTGAAGGAGCAAAAGCCGGATGATGAGAACCTGCAGAGGCAGTCGACACTGGTTCACAATGCGCTCATCACTACAATCGATTCGTTTTGTCTGTTTGTGGTGCAGAATAATTTCGCACAGCTTAATCTGGATCCTGATTTCAGAATCGGTGACCAGGCAGAGCTTAAGCTTATGCTAAAGGATGCTTTGGCACAGGTATTTGAGGACAATTATGCAAGAGAAGACAACGAGGCATTTATCAACCTTATAGATACCTACAGCAAGGGGAGAAATGACTCTGCCGTCAGGCAGATGGTGGAGGATATCTACTATAAGGCGGGCAGCTCATCATGGCCGAGAAAGTGGATGAACAGTCTCCTGAGGCTCTATGATATAAAGTCAGCTAAACAGCTTGAGGACTCAGAAATCATTAAGGAGATAGTGGATTACAGCAGGGTGCTTTTGGAGGAGGCTGTTCAGGAGCTTACAATGGCGAAAGACCTGGCATCAGCTACACCCGGGCTTGAAAAGTATGCGCTTACACTTTCAGAGGATATAGCATTGTTTGATGGAATGACGGATGTGACAGGCTATGTCGGCATGCAGGAGTTCTTAAACAAAATATCCTTTGGCAGAATTGCTGTCATCAGGAAATTTGACGGAGACGAGAAGAAAAAGGAGCGCGTGAAAAGCATGCGCGATGCTGCCAAGAAGAAGGTAGACGGAATAAAGCAGAAATACTTTGGCATGTCAATTGAGCTTATGTATGAGCAGCTGGAGAGTCAAAGGCCATTTGTTAAGGAGCTGATAAGGCTCTCACTCGAGTTTTATGATGCGATGGAGGCTGTAAAGACAAGAAAAAGAGTATTTGATTTTTCTGATATAGAGCACTTTGCACTTCGTATACTGGTGGATGAACAGACAATGGAGCCCACAGAGACAGCGCGTGAGTTTTCAAAACATTTTGAGGAAATCATGATTGACGAGTATCAGGATTCAAACCAGGTGCAGGAGGATATACTTACCGCTATTTCAAGAGAGCACCAGGGAGTCGGCAACATGTTTATGGTGGGCGATGTAAAGCAGAGCATATACAGGTTTCGAATGGCGCGCCTGAGCTGTTTATGGAAAAATACAACACATATACATCAGATGACAGTGCACACCAGAGAATAGACCTGCATAAAAATTTCAGAAGCAGGAATGAGGTGTTAGACTTTACTAACGACATATTCTACAAAATCATGGCAGCAGATTTGGGCAATGTGCAGTATGATGACGATGCGGCACTGTATCCCGGTGCAAGCTATCCAAAGGAGACGATGCGTCCTGAGCTTTTGCTTGTTGACTACAAGGATGATGAGCTGTCTGAAATTATAGAGGATGAGGATGGAGATAAGGTGCAGATAGAGGCGCTTTTGATCGCAAACCGTATCAGGAGTCTGATGGAAAACGGCATGGTGACTGATAAAAAGACAGGGCAGCTAAGAGCCGTGCAGTACAGGGATATAGTGATACTTCGAGAAGTGTTGCAACCTGGGGCAATACAGTGGCAGCAGTATTAAAGGACTGTGATATTCCGGCGCATGTAGAGTCGAATACAGGCTACTTTTCATCGTATGAGATACAGGTGATTCTGTCCATGCTTCGCATACTCGATAATCCGCTGCAGGATATTCCGATGGCAGCAGTGCTTGCTTCGCCTATCGTGGGCATGGATGATGAGGAGCTGGCACAGATTAGGTCTGCCTTTAAGGGTGTGAGCTTTGCACAGGCTGCACTTAGCGCCATGGCAGGTGAGGATGGCTATGAGGATGAGAAGCTTAAAGCCTTCGCTTTGGTATTTGAGAGACTAAGAGGTGCTGTAGCTGATACGCCAATCCATGAGCTTTTGTACATGATGCTTGATGAGACAGGCTTTTACAGGTATGCATCGGCCATGCCGGCAGGAAAACGGCGCAGACAGAATATAGATATGCTGATTGAGATGGCCGCAGCCTATGAAAAGACCAGCTACAAGGGGCTGTTTCACTTTGTCAGGTACATAGATATACAGCAGAAATATGAGATAGACTACGGAGAGGCCGATACCGCAGGCGAGAATGACGATGTGGTGCGCATTATGACAATACACAAGAGCAAGGGTCTTGAGTTTCCTGTAGTGTTTGTTTCCGGCCTTGGCAAGAGCTTTAACACGCAGGACACAAAATCAGACCTGGTGATACATGAAAAGCTTGGGCTTGGCCTTGTGGAAAAAACAAAAAGCCCAAGGACAAAGCGACCATCACTGATAAGAAATGAGATAGTAAGCCGCATTAAAAGGGAAAATCTGGGAGAGGAGCTGCGTGTGCTGTATGTAGCGCTCACCAGGGCGAAGGAAAAGATTATCCTGACAGGTGGACTTTCAAATGCCCAAAAATCCTTTGAGAAGTATAGAGGCAATGTAAATGCGAACCAGCCAATAAACTTTGGACAAAGGGAGGGAGCAGGGTGTTACCTGGACTGGATTATACCTGCCATGCTGTCGTACCCGGATAAGTATACGGTATCCACAGTCGATGCAACAGAGTTCGCTGCACGAACTGCGATGGATATGGCGGCAAACGATATATCAAAAGCGCAGCTATTGGGCACATAAGTGCAGCGGATGAAACAAAAGCCAAAGAACTCGCAGAGGAATTTGATTTTGAGTATGCATATGCTTCTGATATAACTAAAAAAAAGCAAATATTCGGTATCTGAGCTGAAGCATGACTCTATGGTTGAAAAGTACGACAGCACAGAGAGGGAGGCAGAACGTCCTAAGTTCCTATTGGAGGAGAAGGAGACGTATGTGCCGGACTTTGCGAGATGATGAGGCAGGCGGTGCTTCTAATGAAAGCAAAGAGCCTGAAAATGCAGCAGGTGTGAATCAGGGAGCGCTGCGCGGAACTGCAGTGCACCGTGTCATGGAGTGTCTGGATTTCAAGAGCCTGTGTGATATAGATACAAAAGACCATGTGGCAGTCAGTGCATTTGTGAAGAAAAGCATGGATGAAATGCTAAAAAAGGGGCTTATCACAGATGACATGTACAGGCTGACCAGACCAAAGCTTATAGAGCAGTTTATATCATCAGATGTGGCAGCGCGTATGGCACAGGCGGATAAGAGAGGCGATTTGTATAAAGAGAAGCCTTTTGTGATGGACTATGAGGGAGTGTTGGTTCAGGGAATTATTGATGTATTCTGGCTGGAGAATGATAAAATAGTGCTGCTTGATTATAAGACAGACAGGGTAAATGTTGCTAAAGAGCTTATCGACAGATACAGCACACAGCTAAAACTGTATGCTGATGCACTTGGAAGGATTTTTTCTACAGATGGGAAAAGCATACAGGCGGATGAGAGGCTCATATATTCATTCCGTTTACAGCAGACAATTGTTACCTGTCGTGAATATAAAAAATAGTGGCATGTCACAGCAATCTATTATATAATGTTTAACAGGTGGTACAAAAATATAATATATTAATATATAAGACATAATTGCTGTATGAACAGCTGTATATAAAGCCAAAGAAAAGAGATAATTTACATGGAGGAATACAATATGTACGAATACGATGACGAGGTTTTAGACACATTTTTAAAGAAGCAGACACAGCTTTTTAGTGAGGAGGTCGCAGATACTCCGGAGGCTGCAGAGGAATTTTTAGAGGACTGCATGGCTGTGGTATGTAAGAATATAAAAGAAGTAAGAGATTATTTTGATGAGGCAGGCTCAGATATTTCGGGCATGTCAGATGATGAGCTTATGGACCAGAGTGAGGTCTTTGCCATTGAGGACGGCAGATTCCTTGTTGTGGAAGGATAGCAGGTATGAAGTATTTTAAGAAAACGATGTGTATGCTGCTTGCATCAGCGACACTTCTCACCGGCTGCAGTATTGGCGGCAAGGAGATAGTGCTTGATATAAATACCACGAACAGCCATACAGTTTTTTCCGTGGACAATATGAAGTGCGATAAGAAGGAGGCACTCATATATTTAGCCAATTACAAAAATCTGTATGGCACTATGTATGATGTAAACCTGCTTGAGACAGATGATGCATCGAACGTGGAAAAGTATATCAGGGATGTCACTGTTGATGAGCTGACGCGCATATACTGCATGGTTTCAATTGCAAAGCAGAAGAAGATTACACTTACAGACAAGGAGAAGAGTAGTGTGTCAAAGGCTGCAAAGGAATACTATGACTCATTAAACGAAGCTGAAAAGAAATTCACAAAGGCTGATTTATCAGACATTGAGAGCGCATACGAGCATTATGCGATTGCGCAAAAGCTGTACAATTCCCTATCGAAGGGTGTTGATACAGAGGTGAGTGATGAGGATGCAAGAGTTATCCATATACAGAAAATCTTTGTAAAGAGCAAGGAGAGCGCAGACGCTGTGAGCCAGAAGCTCTCGTCAAAGGAAGATTTTGCAGCAGTTGCATCAGGCAGCAGTGAGGACAGCCAGACAGAGCTGTATGCTGCAAAGGGCACTCTGCCACAGGAGGTTGA
>ENA-OQCP01000257-OQCP01000257.1-human-gut-metagenome-genome-assembly--contig:-NODE-257-length-23557-cov-3.264703_pt1 | contig 23557 bp, 23 predicted proteins | sample MGYA00242760_ERZ504583 | MGnify/ENA primary metagenome ERZ504583 (study PRJEB26092, sample SAMD00036308) | human gut metagenome | host: Homo sapiens | study: EMG produced TPA metagenomics assembly of...
CTCCAAACTGGAATTTATATAATTATTCCTCTAACTTTCCCCATTTTATAGGCTTTCCCGCCTGTCCATTAGTGAAATGATATGTAGTTTCCCTTATTTTTGCCCTTATGAGATAATTACAAGGGAAATAAGGGAATTTCTTTAATCATTGCCTACCACTTTATCAAGAAGCCTAACCGATTTTCGTTTAGCATCTCTTGTGGAGTGAGCATAGACATTCATTGTGGTACTGACATCTGAGTGTCCTAACAATTCCTGCACATCTTTTGGGGCTGCTCCATTTGCTAAAAGGTTGCTTGTATAGGTGTGACGTAACTGGTGGAAATGAAAGCCTTCAAATCCCTCTAATGTTTTTGCCACCTTTCTGCAAACAGTTCCCAAAGTAGTTGGAAGTTCCAGACAACCATCCGGTCTTAAACAGACGAAAGAAATTTCTTTATAATCTGCCGGGACTTCCTCTGTTCTGTCTAAGCAATAATATTCGTAGTACACTCTGTTTTTCTCTTTGACCTCTTTGTAGTAGTTCGTGTGATAAAGTTCTCCGTACTGCATTCGATTTTTTAACTGCTCTTTCCGGGCATTACGGAAAATCTCTACCAGTGTATCTCCAAAATCAACAACCCTTACTTTTTTCCGCTTGGTTGGTCCGATGATATATTTGCGCTTTGAGCCATCATATCGGATGCTGCGTCTTATGGTAAGGCATTGTTCTTCCAGATTTACGTCCTGCCATGCCAAACCGCAGGCTTCTCCAATACGAAGCCCGGCATAATAGGCTATCTGGATTGGAAGTATTGCGGCTGGGTTCTTTTTTTGCAGATAAGCAAGCAATCTTTCATAATCTTCTCGTGAAATTGGTTGGACATTTCCGTCCATATCCTCATCGGAAAACAAATCCACTTCATCCGTCTGATACCGCAGTTTAATATACTGCATGGGATTGAACGTAATATACTGCTTTGGAAATACTGCAAAACGGAAGGACTGCTGCATGACTGCGGAAAAAGAATGGATATAATCTTTGCTGTAACCCTTTCTCTCTTTTCCGTCGGGATGAACTCCCCCGAAGGAAAGCAAATCGAAGAAGGATTGCAAATGTTCAGAGGTTACATTTTTCAGTTTCCGTTCTGCCAATGGGTGTTTCTTGATATTTCGGATTGTTCCGAGGTAATTCTCCACCGTACCATTGCTGAGCGTACCTGTTTTTAATTCCTCCTCTGCCCACACATCCAAAAGCTGTCCGACTGTGAGATTTTCCGCTTTGGCAACAAATTTCTTTTTCTCATAATCATCCATTGCCTGACGGAGCAGCTTTTCAGTTTCACTTTTGCTTTCTGTTCCAACGCATTCTTTCTGAACAAGATTGCCGCTTGCGTCCTCTACATAGAAGCGGTAGTACCATTCTTTCCTTTTTTCTTACAGATCCTTTTGCCATAATCGTATGTCTCCTTTCGATATTAGACAATCGGAACTGATGAAATGCTTCGTGCGTGTAAGTATATCATAACTCCGGTTGTCTTACTATACCGATTCGGAATCTTCGTATAAGACTTCTGATAAAAGATTTGCAAGCCTTTGTTCTGCTGTTTTTGGTTTCTTGGAATAGAGCCTTACAACGTCTGCCATCTCATTAAAAGCATTGATTGTGTGAGTGATTTCCCTTAAGAACATAATCTCATTATATTCATCATTCGATTCAAACCCTATTGTTTTGGCAATATCCGTCTGACCAGCATTCCCCTTGAAGTTTTTGCAGGCGAACTGGAAGGAATCCAAAAACAGACCATATTGTTTTAACATCAGCAGTAATAAATCTTTTGAAAAAGCATCTTCTTCTTTGGTAAGGGCAAGCGGTAACTGTTCCAGAATATCTCCCATCGCATCACGAATCTGTAATTCTCTCTTATCCGTAATGTCGGTTTCATATTCATCTGTTTCCCCTTTGAGCCATTCCACAGATACATGGAGTGCTTCCGAAAGACCTTCCAGCACCATTTTTTTCGTATTGTCAATCGAACCATTCTCATAACGCAGGATTGTAGAAGCGGTAACACCCATCTTTTCTGCGACATAAGGCTGTGTCAGATTCAATTCCAGACGGCGCTGTTTTACTCTGCTGCCTATCAGCTTGCGTAGTTCTTTATCTTTCATGCTGACTGCCTCCTTTTTCGGTATGTATGAATTATAGCATTGTTTTTCTGTAATTGCAATATGCAACTTAAAAATTATTTTTAATATTTCGTAACGCTTGACAAAAAGATATGAAAAGGATATACTTACATCACAAGAATTGCATAATGCAATTTATAAGGAGGTGATTATATGACGCAAAGAAAAATTGCATTATCCATCGAAGAAGCTGCTGACTATACGGGAATCGGCAGAAACACCTTAAGACAGCTTGTAGAATGGAAGAAACTTCCAGTATTAAAGGTTGGTCGCAAAGTCCTGATTAAAACCGATATTCTGGAAATGTTTATGGAAGCGAATGAAGGTCGTGATTTGAGGGATAGAGGAAATGTAAAAGCCGTAACAAGAACTGCGGCAAATTAAAAAGGCGGCTTCCAAAGAAACCGCCAAAGGTTCTATCAGACCGAAGCCATGATATACCTACACGCAAGAAGATTATACCATGTGCTTCTTCTGATACGCAACCGAGAACTTATGTTTGCAAAAGAAAGGGGAATGTAATCATGGCAAAATCAACAAAAAGTTATGAAGAACGAATGCTTGAAATGGAAAAGAAGGAACAGGAAAGCCTTGAAAAGGCGAAAAGATATGCAACACAGAAGAAAGAACTTCTGAAACGAAAGAAAGCCGAAGAAAGTAAAAAACGAACCCATAGGCTCTGTCAGATTGGCGGTGCAGTGGAATCCGTTCTTGGTGCACCTATTGAGGAGGAAGACATCCCAAAGCTGATTGGTTTTCTGAAAAGGCAGGAAGCCAATGGGAAGTTTTTCTCAAAGGCAATGCAGAAAGAAGCCAATACCGATATGGAGGAAGTGTAACGGCGGAGGGGATGAGTTTTTCATTCCCTTCATTGCTTTTTCATGAAGGGCGCACTTATGGACAACCAGAGGTCGTCCCAATAAGTTTGCCACAAGTGGCAACCGGTCTGCGCTCACGCTTGCCGGGCTCGTTCCGTCGGCGGGGCTTTCAGCCAGACCTGCTCATGCCGCAGGAGGCACTCTTCGCCAGAGGGGCGCATTCCATGCAGACTGCTATGCGCAGGGCACTCTTACGCAGAGGGCGTTCCGGCAATGCTGCTTTTTCTAAAATTGAAAGCAATGTTGCCGGAAATCTATGCCGGATGTGCAGAAAGGAGGAATCCAGACATGGCGATTTTTCATTACACAATCAAAATAGTCGGACGAAGTAAAGGAAAATCTGTTATCTCCGCTTCTGCATATCTCAATGGGGATGTGATGAAAAACGAAGAAACCGGGAGTATCAGTTATTACACTTCTAAAAAAGAAGTGGTCTACACCAGTCTGATGATGTGCGAAAACGCACCTTCTGAATGGCAGATAGTACCAGAGGAAAATATAAAACGCTTTCAAAAGTCTGTCCGATACAAAAGGTCAGAAGATAAAGAAGCTGCTATAAAAAAATTTAAAATCACATTTCAAAAACAGAGGTTATGGAATGAGGTATTGAAGATTGAAAAAAGTGCGGATGCCAACTTGGCAGGTCATTTGAATTTGCCCTTCCAAAAGAATGGAGCAGACAAGAACAGATTCAATATACAGCCGACTATATCCAAAAAACATTTGTGGATAAAGGAATGTGCGCTGATTGGAGTATCCACGACAAAGGGGATGGCAATCCTCATGTCCATCTGCTTCTGACTATGCGCCCTTTTAACCCGGATCATTCTTGGGGAAAGAAAGAAGTCAAGGATTGGGAATTTGTCAGAGATAAAAACGGAAATATCGTGATTGATGAATCCCATCCGAACTGGTGGCAGGATAAGAAAAACCCTGACCGTCATGGAATCCGTATCCCTGTATTAGACGAAAACGGAATCCAGAAGATTGGTGCAAGAAACCGCTTGCAATGGAAACGGGTGCTGACCGATGCTACTGGATGGAACAATCCAAAAAACTGTGAACTATGGCGGAGTGAATGGGCAAAGGTATGTAATGAACATCTGCCTTTGCAGAATCAGGTCGATCACCGTTCTTATGAAAAACAGGGAAAACTCCAGATTCCTACCATCATGAAGGCGCTGACGCAAGAAAGATTGAACAAAAGTTTCTTGCCGGGCAGGAAATAAAAGGTTCGTGGAAAGTAGCGGAAAATCAAATCATAAAACAACAAAACACGTTATTGCAAAAGATACTGGACACCTTTGGGAAAGTATCGGGTGCATTATCATTATGGAAGGAGCGATTAAATGACATTAGAAGAAAGCCGGGAAATTATACCCTTAATGGAATCCATGATTGGGCAAATCGAAGAACAGCAGACCTTAATGGCAGAAATGATTCTGGAAATGCAGAACCGGGACACCCAACTCTCTCTTATGCAGGAACAGAATCAGAAATTGCAAAAATTAAACAGCGAGTTATCCGGGCTGCTCAACATTTTGCCAAATACCGAGGAACTGCTTTCCAAGATGGAAGAACAGAAAACGAAGATAGAACTTTTGGAAAACGAAAATCAGCAATGGCAGAAATTGGCACAGAAGCTGAACAGCGAAAACAGTTTATTACTGAAACAGAACACCGAATTGCTGAACTGGAACAGCAGATAGAGAAAGGACGTGATATAGATGAACGAATCCAGAGAATTAAAGAACGCCGAACAGTTGGAAGAGCTTCTGCTCCTGACCGAGGAGATACAAGAAGAACTGGAACAGAAAGACCAGCTTATCGTGGAACTGAAGACGCAGCTCAACGAATCTCTGATCTTGAACGAGAAATTAAACAAAGAGAACAGAGCCGGGAATATTCAAGCATTAAAGAACGACTTGAAGCTGGCAGACAGAGCATTGCGGAACGAGAAAGAGAAGCTGCGAAGCGCAAACGTCATGATCGGGGAATATCAAAATAAAATACGCTGTTTAACACAACAACGGGATTATGCCCGGACACATCAGAAAATCGTAGAGATACCGGTAGAAAAGCCGGTACTCTATGAAAAATGTGAATCCTGTGACCGGACAGCCTATCAGAATGAAAAAGCGAAATACGGAACACAAAAAGAGCGACTTGCCGGACAGTATAAAGCAAAAACGGTAATGTTCCAAACAACCTTGTTCCTTCTTGCATGGTATTCGCTGACAACCACTCTTTTTCAGGCAGTACAGTCCGATGTGTTCCTTTCCGATTGTAAATCATTCTTCCATGATGCAGCGTCATTCCTACAAACTTTTATCGGTTGGACAATTGATGCCGGGCAATCTGTGCACAGATTAGCACAAAAATTCCAAATCCTTTTATAGCCGGAATGGTATATTGGTTATTTCTGATATTGGTTGTCGGAATATGTGTGGCAGGGACAGGGATACTGGCGATACTGATAGAAATAAAGGTTATAGAATTATATAAGAAAAACTGTTGGGATGTTATTACTCTACTGATGATACTGACAAGTACTGCTGTCATCATTTATTTTGGAGAAGCAATTAAAAAAGCACTTTCCGTAAATCTTCTATTGCTTTTCGTACTTTCTCAGGGAGTATATCTTGGAATCAGATGTTATTTGAAAAATCGGTTAGGTACCAAGCAATATTGGTGAAAACATGCTAAAAAACGTATAATAGCAGGGGATAAAACATCGTCCCCTACTATTATATAAACAGCGAAGTTTTACCCATCTCTCTCTTTTGAAAGATTCGCTACTTGTGGAACCGAGATATAAGGTTTCGCCTGTGTTCTTTGGTGTATCACTACCACATTTCTCTGTACCGATGTATCTTTCTGCATACGGAAGCAAGAGATACAATATTCCTTATTTTAAAACATAATTACAATTCCTGTTTGACAAGAACGATCATCATAGAAGGATTGTATTTGTCCCCACTCATAATAATATTCGACGCCTGTCATACTCTTTTTACTGGGAGTACCTAAGCATTTCCTTAAAAACCTATTATTTTCTTCTTGCAACTTTTCTAAGACTGTACCATTCATTGTCTCATATTTCGTAGAATACTTTTTGTCTGCTCGAACCAATTCAATCTTTTTTACTTTCCATGTCTTCCATAGATTGTAACATAAAACTTCTTATAAAGCCATTTTAAAGGTTTCTTAGAAATCAATATTGTATAAGAATACTCTGTTTGAGCAATCTTAAAATCAATTTCTTTAAATAGGGAAATACTTCCTTTGGGAGTAATTTTATATCCCCCTATTTTTAACATATCTTCCTTTAGCTCATCCTTTATTTGGATAATCTCCATACTTACTATAAAAACAACATAGCCTTCACACACTACAACGGTAACTATTTTTGCCCATAGCACATCTGGAACAAACATGTTCCAAGCTATAACAGGAAGCAAAGCTACTCCTACCGCAGTCACCAGTAGAAGCACCCTCCAAATATAATTTTTCTTTCTTTTTCCTTCATTAGTTAAATTTTCATCATAATAAAGATGACCTGGGGCTTCGAATGAGTTTAATAGAAATTCCTTTAAAAATGACACCAGAACCGCTCCCCAAGAAGATTTCTTTTGTTCCTTCATATTACCCAATCTCCTCTGCTATATGATTATTTTTCATTCTATTTTTTACTTAACTTATACATTAGCAAGATTTTTAGTTATTCTTCTAACAATATTTTTATCCCCGCTTTTTCTGCTTTATGCGAAAAGTCAACAGCAAATCCCCATCCCATCTCTGCAAATTGCCATTTCTTCGTTTTTTTGTAATTTTATAGATTTCAACTGTAGACACTTTATTTAATTCAGGATATAACTTCTTAAGTGTAAGTATTTGTTTATTTCTGCTTATTTTTTCATTCCATATAATTGTTAATTTAACCTGTTTTCTTTCAAAAAAACCCACCTTACATAAATCTGCATAGCAGGCTTCTGGTATTGATATATCATTGTTTTTAACATTTTTCTCCTTTATTTAATTTTATAAAAAACTTCTAAGCCTATTAAAAGAAATATGAAGCCTATTAGAGGAACAGGTATCATACAAATGAGAAACACATTAAATTTTTTCCTTGCTTCATCAGTATTTTCTTCTTTTGTTACTTTTGCTTTTTTCATAACTATAAAAGGGAATATCAGTAATAATAATCCTCCAACTACTGCTAACAATATTTTCATCTTATATATTCCTTCCTTATCTTTAAATAAATATTAATCATGTATCGTACTATATTCCAATCCTAATGCACTTTTTCTTCTACAAATTCTTTTACTATCGCCTATTGATGTATTTTCATATTCACTGTTTGAAACAGTATATATTTCTCTTTTACCATTACAACTTACATATAACTCTCTATCTCTAGTTTTACCACTGCTAATCTTTTTGTCTGTTACAATTGCAATTTCATGAGTTGCCCCATCAAATGTAAATAAAAAATTTATTGGGAAGCTAATTGTAAATGCGATTATAAAAGCAGCAAATACAACTGAAAGTTTACGTCCAAATTTCTGTGGTACATCTGTTTTTAAAGATTTAATAATAAATGGCAGTGCAAGTAAAGCAGTAATAATTGCCGTAATCTTCATATAGTTTCCAAATTCATAATTAAAGAGTTTACTCGTATTCAGGGATAAAGCATTGCTATTGCTGCACCCATAAATGGTAATTGATACGCCAGTTCTTGTCCTTTTTTTGTGGTGACTTCTATAAATATATATGGATAATATTTTATATACACTGCATATGTAATCATCAAAACCATTATAAATATAACTAACATTGTTTTGCCACCAATAAAAAATGCTACCGCATCAGCAATTATTAGAATCCAACCTAAAGCTTTTAAAAATTGCTTTGTTTTTTACGCTTTTCTTTTTCTATTGTTTTTGACATATTTTTGATAGTTGTATTCTCATTACATATAGATTTATAGAAATTCTTTTCTATCCAGTTTAAAGCAGGTACATACTTTGATACATCTTTGTTCTGTTCAACTAACTCACCAAAATCCACAAGATCTATTTCATGTTTTATAAGTGTATCATATAAAATATCATAATTTACATACACTTGCTCCAGAGTAACAAGTCTATTGTACATCTTATCAATTAATATGACATCTGTTCTACCATTTAATGGAATCATTAAAATACAACGAATATCATTATATTTTATATGCTGAGTTTTCTTAACCAGATAGCTAAATACAATTTCATCTTCATTTACTACAATTATTTGTTTCTTGTATGCCAAAATTAAAGCAATACCTAAAAATACAAAAGGCATAAAACATATCGCAACCCCCATATTTCCTGTAACAAATGTTACCAGTACGATTATTAAAAAAAGAACTGTTGTTACTATTCCTAAATTTTTTACAAATTTACTTAATCTAATGACATTATCCATAAACTCAATCTCCCTATATGATTCACATTTTTCATTTTTTACGTTCTAATTTCTTCTTATCCTTTTTTATTTCTGCAATCTTTACTTGCAGCCAGTCCACATTTCTATTTCGGGCAGAAATTTTAGCGATTTTTTTCTGATTTTTATATAAAATAAGAGCTTCTCCAAATAAATTCTTTTTTCTTTTCATCTGGGTAATATCCGTTAATCTTATTTTACAGTTCTTCCTTAAAAATCCATTTCTATATAGCCATCCATCCTTGACAATTGTTTTGTCCATTAAAAAATAGAAAAATATACCTCCCGGTACAAGAGAGAATAAAAGGAAAACAAAAGCTGTTTCTTTTGCATTGAATACAAGTATCACACTATTGTAAACCAAATATAAAAAGAAAATGCCTGGCAGAACATAGTGGCTTTCTTTTGGTCTTATGATGCACTTTTTATCTCTACAACTCAACCATGTTTCTTGTGAAATTTTATGCTTAGACAGACTATTTGCAAACAATGATGCGCTTATGTTTTCATCAAATTTGAATATTATTTTGTCCCCTGCATATATTTCCAATGTACCATTTTCTTTATGTACACTTCTTGTTATATCTGAAAATTTATAATATTTTTTTTTTCCAAAAAACGACCGGTATTCAATTACATCATGATTTACCTTGACTCTCCACAGGAACAAATGCAGGGTACAGATTCCAGAAAAAGCAATCAATATTCCATACGCCACTATAACTGAAAAATCCGCCTGTCCGTCTATAAAACCATACAAAAGTAATCCTGAGAAAAATATAGTTCCAACCAAAAATAAAATTCCCAGCCATCCTTCTTCCTGGATGCTATAATTATTTTCATCTATATTCTTTTCATAAAAATATTCATTTTTCAACCTCCCATTTTTTGACAGCAAAATACTTTACCAGGTGAAAAACTCCTAAGATAGAACCCAAAGAACAAAAATAGGAACAAAGGCTTGCAATTCTAATCATGGCTGTATATTCAGCGCTGCTACTAAGTACTTTTGCGACACCCATTCCAAGCAATACAAAACTAGTAATACACCATCCTCCAGCCAGCTTTTTGGAAGAATATGGATTGTAGATATCTTTTTTAATCAAAGTTATTATAAGAAAAATGTATGCAGCGATTACCAGTATGTAAATGATAACGAGTATGGTTAGATACCTCTTATAATATTCTTCTTTCATAGTTGTCAGCATGAGGATAGTTGCTGCCCAACAGAACAAAATAGAAAACGTCAGACTTTGTATTCCAATGATCCAAAAACCTTTTTCCCTGTCACTTCTGTTCTTGAAAAACTAAGAATCACGAATCCAAGATAAACAATAACTAAAAATACTTTTGAAAAAAACGGTGATGGAGCTGATTCAGATAAAAAGAAAAATAAAAATACTAGAAACAAGGAGACCGTTTCAAGTTTTGTGTAAACGTTAAAAACTGATATAAGATTTGTGAATAGTTACAAATGGGCAGAGCTGATTTTCTAGGTTCTGCCCATATCTGCATTATACAGGAGTTTTTGGGCATGTCAATAAGACCTGCCCAAAACAAGCTGGTTTTACAGGTTGCGTCCAATCAGACGCTCTTCAAAATAGATTTCAAGCTGGGAGTGGATCTGCCCCCAGTCCTGCCGGTGTCCTGTCCATTTCTTAGTGATATCCATAGTCGCAAGATACAGCATTTTTAAAAGGCTGTCATCCGACGGGAAAACGGTCTTGCTTTTGGTTACTTTCCGCAGCTGACGGTTGAACCCTTCAATCGCATTGGTGGTATAAATCAGGCGCCTTACTGCCTCCGGGTACTTGAAATAAGTGGATAATGTAGCCCAGTTGTCATGCCATGATTTATAAATCTTTGGATACTTGGAATCCCATTTATCTTGGAATAATTCTAATTCATTTAATGCTGTTTCCTCCGTTGGAGCAGCATATACAAGCTTCAGATCAGCCATCAGCTTTTTGATGTCTTTGTAGGAAACAAACTTCGTTGAATTACGGATCTGATGAATGATACACTGCTGGATTTCTGTTTTTGGATAAACAGCTTCAATTGCCTGTGGAAATCCATTTAGTCCATCCACACATGCTATCAGGATATCTTCAACTCCGCGGTTCTTAGTCCATTCATGATGGAGAGCCAGAACTTGGCACTTCGTTTTCTCCAACATACATACCAAGAACGTCCTTTTTTCCGTTCATATCGATGCCAAGAGCAATGTAACTGCACGTTTTACAATGCGTCCTTCGCTTCGGACATGATAGTGGATAGCATCCATAAATACGACAGCATACACTTCTTCCAACGGACGTTCCTGCCATTCTTTTACAATTGGAAGGATTTTATCCGTAATCCGGCTGATGGTACTGTCAGAAATATCAATATCATACAGTTCCCGCATATGAGATTCGATATCTCCGGTAGTCATTCCCTTTGCATACATGGAAAGGATTTTTTCTTCCATGTCCTGAGACACAGTATTCTGATATTTTTTGATTAACTGAGGCTCATATTCACCGTTACGATCTCTAGGGATAGCTACATCCATATCTCCATAGCTTGTGTGCATGGTTTTGCTGGAATGCCCATTTCGACTGTTATCTGTTTCTTTGTTTCGATAATCATACTTGAAATAGCCTAATTCCTCATCCAGTTCTTCATCCAAAGCACCTTCCAGAAGAACAGACATCATGTCACGCATGATACTGTTTACATCGGTGCCATCTTTGATGCTGATATCATTATTCTTCAAATAATCACGCATCATTTTTCTCATTGCTGCTTTTTGTGAGCTGTCTTTTCTTCTTGCCATAAAAATAACCTCCAAACTGAGTAATTTTATCTTACATCAGTTTGGAGGTTTACACAAACTTTGGGATGCTCCCGGTTGTGACCTCTTTTTCTTTTTTATTCATCCTATTTTTTCTTTACCAGTTTATGCTAGAGAAATTAATATCACACTCTTGTAATATACTATATCGTAATTAAATCTTTTGTACCTATCTTATAGCACTTGCTATTTCTCAAATCCAACATTTGTTCCATAACAGCTATTTTTGCATACATAGTATTTGCATTTCTTCGTGGATTGCAATCTTCCTTTTTTATTATTTGTTTCTCACAAGCCGTATAAAAATCAACTATACTCAATGTTTTACTTTTTATTCCTGCCAAATGCATAAAATTATTTTTTCCGTATCTTACTTCATAATAGTCATATACATCTGACTTTTTCTCTCTAAATATGAATAATAAAGTAGTGTCTGCATACTCTGAATATAACTTTTGATTGGTTCCGCACTTGGACATTTCGATGAAACAGAAACCAGAGTGGATAAAAAACTCTGGTGAGTTCATGATGCCTCAAACTGTGAATACACCTATCTTGATATCAGTCCCAAACGTGGAAGTGCAGGCATGGAACAATGCGGTGTTCTCCCGGAATTCAAAGGGATTGCCATGCATGACTGCTGAGCTTCCTACTGGAATTATTCAGATATTCAGCATGCAGTCTGCTGTGCCCATCTTCTCCGTGAATTAACGGGGATTGATGAAAATCATCCTGAAGGTATGAGTGCCCATGATATCAACTCATGAGTGACAATGACCTTTTGGATATGGACTATTTTCTTCATGAATTTGATGATGATGACGATTTTGGTGAAGAAGGCTTTTATCTTTTCTAACAATCGTCTATTTCCTATGCCTCTTTTTTTATGAAGCATTTTTTTACCTCTGCTTTAAACAAAGGACTTTCCTAATATATAAAAAAGAGCTTCAGGATCTCGGTGTTACCAAAATCCCAAGCTCTAATAAAATCCAGAATAGAATAGAAAATCTTGAATCTGAACAGGTTGCTACTGTCCGAGAAAAACAGGAATTGCAGAAAAAACAGAAGACACTAGATATCATCCAGCAGAATTTCACAGCACTGCTCAATGCTCCTCAAATATCAAACAACGATATCAATCGTACCGTTGCACCACCACTTCAACATTAATATTAGAAACGTTTTAAACCATATAACACAAGAAAACTGATTCCACCGCAATGGATCAGTTTTCTTTAAATAATAGCTACTTCATTTTTCTTTTTTTACAGAATCCTATAATCAAACCAAGACTAACAATCGCTATTAAAAACCATGCAACTATATTTGTTGTATCTCCGGTTTTTACCGTATTTATTATTTTCTGAATAGGATTTGGCTTATCCGGTTTGAAGGTGTCGGATCCTTAGGCTTATCTGGATTGTTCGGTGGTGTTTCTGGTGAAACCCATTCAGCCTTTGGTTCTATCGTTACATTATATTCTACATTCCCATTAATTTCAGATGGAATATTAACAAGGAATGGCGCAGATTCAAATTTATCTGTACCACTTTCCACATTTCCAATCTGTGCGATCAGATAATTCCTTCATCCAATTCTCCAAAACTCGTGCATCCTGAACTATCTGTTTCTTGTATTAAGCCGGAAATATCATTTCCCTTCGCAAATGCATACAATTGTTTTGCTTGTTTTTCTCTTGCTTCTGCACTGGTATCTTGCAATGATATCCTGAATCTTTAAAACCATTTTCCAAGACCAGCTCATCATTTTTCATATATTGAATTGGAATTATCGAGAACTTTGCTCCGGAAAGAGTCACTTCTTTATCCGAACTATTTCTCCCCTTGTAAATAATTTGAATGCTTCCTGTTCTGCTTCCTGCTTCAGCATGGATTGTTGAAATATCTATAAAACTACCGACAAGAAAAAGCATAACGAATAAAATAATGTGAATACTTCTTATCTTCTTTCTCACCTTACTTTCCTCCTTTTTCTATCTCGTATACTATAAATTACAGCAATCATCAACCCTATAAAAATTACTATAATTGTTACAATTAGCACTTTAGCAGTAAAAGATAACTCTGGTTTTATATTTGTATCCGGCTCTTGCTTCGTTGCCTCTTCATAAGGTATTCTCTCTCCACGTACTAAAAGTCTGTGTGTATTGATTGCAAATGGTGTACAAGTAACAAGTGTTGCATAATCCTTGCCTGGTTCAATAGATAACCCATCTGTCTCTTCCGGCAAAACCGTTAATATCTGATCAATCTGATATGCCAGGGTTTCATCTAAGACTTTAATGTAAAAAATATCCCCTACTTCCAGTTTATCCATATTGGTAAATAGTGTTTTTGTCGGAAGACCTCTATGTCCTGTCAGAACTGTATGTGTACTTTCTCCACCTACTGGAAGAGATGTACCCCAGAAATGTCCGACACCTGTCTGCAGAACAGCTTCATTTGTTCCGTGATAAATTGGAAGTTCTATATTAATCTTAGGAATACGAATGTATCCCATCATTCCAGAACCATCTACATTCAACAGACTCTCGTATCGTTCATCTACTTCTGGTTCCGTTTGGGAAAATGGATCAATCAAATCAATGTTTCCCAACATTTCCTGATTGTATGCTCTTGCATCCGCAAGCATCTGTTCCTTTTCTGCATGACTTAACTTTACACTTTTCTCATCATATTCAGATACTACTTTTGAACCATTCTTTTCATTCAAGTATCTGCTGTATGTCGGATATAATAAAACGGCGAATGCAACCAAAAGCACAAGTAAACGAATAATATCTTTTATTGTAATCTTACCTTTTTTCTTACTTTTCATTGCATTCTCCCTATCGTTATATCGGAACTGCGGCTATCCAAAAGGATACCCGCAGATTCCATTTATTCTGTCTTATGTTTCTTGCCAATTATTCTTAACATTATGCTGCTTTTCTTTTATCACGGATAAAGCTTACTACTACACCAAATACAAGGATTGCAGCGATAATACCAAATGCGATTGCACCTTTACCACCAGTTGATGGAAGAAGAGAACCTGTGCTGTTTTCGATATCGATGATCTTATCAGCTTCGTCATTGTCATCTTTGGAAAGAGTCCATTCTGTTTCATCACCTGTTGTACTCTTTGTAATGACAATTTTTACATCTTTTGCCAGTTTGTTATAACCCTCTGGAGCTTCTGTCTCTACTAAATAGTATGTTCCTTCTGCAAGACCATTGACATGAAGATTGCATTCATTCTCGCCAATTTTTGTAGCCGCAGATTCAAATACTGTGTTTTCAGATGTTGGATCTACTACATAGTTTCCATCTGTTCCAGTAACTTTAATAGCCTGTCTTGTAGCCGCATCTTTTTTATATTCTGTTTCTGTATAAAGGCTAAATTTTGCACCTGCTAATAATTCAGTTGTTTTATGATCTGTTTTCTTAATGTTCAGTGGATATGTAGGTGTTTTTGCTTCACTTGGTGTTGTCTCTGTTGTATTGTCTGGATCATTACCATATTCCAATTTAGCGCTGTTCTTTTCTGCTACAACAGCCTTTATCATTTACTTTTGCATAATATGTTACATTAAATTCTTTGCCTTTATTTCCCTGATTCTCTCTAACCCATGATGACAGGTCAAGTGTCATCTTTCTATGATTGACTGTATCCAGTGTTGCTGTTGTAGGTGCTTTAGATGCATCTGTTACATCTGTATCTTTAAAAGCAACTGTAACCTTAACTGTTGTAGCATCTTCTGCAAGTGCAGTTCCATTAACATCATTCACAAAATCAAGACCATTCGATAATGTATCGTTAATTTTGTATGTATACTGAGCATATCCTGTAGTATCCGGAATAGAACCTGTTACTGTATAGGTAACTACATTTCCGATTTCTACTGAAGTTTTGTCTGCCTTTTTCTCGATGCTTGGAGCTTCACTTTTCAGATTAACTGTAGCTGAATCAGAGTCAACTGTTACTAATGAAGCCTGAATCTGTTTTCCACCGGTTACATATACAAGATAATAACCGTATGCTAAGTTTGAAAAATCATAAGAATCTTTGTTTGTATCTGTGAGTTTTCCAGAGTTTGCTGTTGCTGTTACCTTATTTGTTAATGCGTAAGTTGTAAATGCATTGGCAAACTTCTGTACTTCAGTAGAGTCATTTTCTCCAAGTTTTGCTACTTCATCCGCATAATCTGCATCTGTAGAAGTGTCAGTAATAGTGCTACTTCCAAGTGCTGATTTAATTGCATCTTTGTAACCAGTTGCAGTATTTATCGTATAAGCATAGTTCTTTGTGGCTCCACTGCCAGATTCTGTTACATCAAATAATTTATACAGGTAAATTGTCTGTCCGGTGAGTGTCTGTCCTGATTTTACATTTACTGTAAGTTTTCCTGTTGTTGTGTCGTCTGCGGCAAATGCCGTTACTGCCATAGCCATTGTCATAATTGCTACCAGCAGCATTGCCATGATTTTCTTCATTCTTTTCATAGCTGTTTTCTCCTTTTCTTTGGAATAAAGTTTTTATAGCTGTTCTGCCTTCTGATTTTCTTTGCTTTTTTTGCATCGCATTGCAAGATAAATCAGTAAGAGCAGGATACCTATCAGGTAAATAAGATAGCTTCCATAACCTCCTGTATCCGGGAGTCCTGGAAAATGTCTGTTGGTTATATTGAACGTAATCCATCATCGGATGTATTTACCGTTGTTGTATAACCATCCACTTTTGCTTCTGTGATGGAATACGTGTAATAATAAATTTCATCTCCATCTGTCTTGTATGCCGGGAGTTCCTTTATCACCTCCTGCCATTTAGATTTATCGATGGAACCTTCTATTTTGTAACTCTCGTAACCTGGTACTGTTTCTGTCAATTCATTTCCTGCCTTATCTTTCCAGGTACGTGATATTGTTACCGTAATACTGTTTGGTCTTGAATTATCAAAATTGTTTAAATCCTTCCAAACTTTATTTATTGTCAGTTTGATGTTCTCATCACATGGATCCTGTGACTCGGATGGTTCCGGTGTATCACTATCTCCCGTGTTCAATGTTGTTTTGGTATCTGACATCAATACTGCTTTTGCCGACGATTCATATGCTTTCAGTTCTGCTGTCGTAGACGATGTATCATCTGTCAGCTTTGCATTTTTCAAAGTATCATAGCTTTTTACCGAATTCATATGGCCCAATGTGTAAATATCCCATCCACTGGAAGCGTTCTTTTCATAGCGAGATTCAACCTGTCTGAATTCTTTTTGATCTGATCCAGTGTCTTCTCCAGCTTTCTATAAATACGGTAATTATTGTTCTCGCCTTCCACCGTATCTAATGTATTGAATTGATATTGCGAATCCAGTTCACTTTTTCCGCTAAATGGTCCAACAAGATCTTTTGTTCCACGAACCACATCACAGTAATACATGTTGTTGTTCTTCAAAGTCCTTCATCGTTGAATCCAACAAATCCACCACTTCGTCCGTCTTTTGTATCACCGTCATTGTTATTTCCGGCTCCACCGGCATAGACATCATATCCTTGACTGACACCGTAGACATTACTATCTGTGATTTTTGTTCGATTCGCCTTGATTAGACTCACACTGATATTGGATTTGGCATCATTATCATTCAAAAGTCCATTTTCATCGCATGGAAGTTTGATGGATGAATCTCCGATCGTAATAATTGCAAGGTCTGTCTGTTGATTGTTATCCGTTGACTTCTTTGAAAGTCCTACAGATATATCCAGTCCAAGCAGATTTACATGAAGCAGTTTGCCATCATACAGTGCATCCACTTTGATAATTCCAAGATTAATCTTCAGAAGATTGGAATCCTGGATTTTATCCAGATATAATGCTTTTACAAGTTGATCAACAACCGAGAATATTACATTCACTGCTCCTGAATCCAATTTTAAATCTGCAAGATAAGCGAAACTTGTTCGTCCTGCAAATCCGCCGGCTGTTCCACCTGACGCTACCTGTTTCAGTCCAATTTTCTGGTTCGTCTTGTCACCTGCTGTACAATTCGACATTCTTGCAAGATTTGCATATCCGATAAATCCTCCGGCAATCTGCTCATCTCCATTTGTACTCTGCACAGTGTAACCATCATCAGTTCCTGTAACTGCACAGTCATCAATGTGAGAACCAAAAATGTCCATAACTCCAAGAGCACCACCCAGTAACTGTCCTGTATTGTCTCCAATAACATCTATCTTGTCTGCCTTAACTACTCCGCTCTTTCCAGAATAGCCGACAAATCCTCCGACACTATTTAAACCTCTTACATTACTTAATTCTGTTACTTTACTGTTTTTCACAGAACCATTTAGTAATGAGCCGCCAAAACCTCCGGCTGTTCCACTATAGGTAACCTGATTGTTCTGTCCGGATTTTATCGCTGTGTTTGCGCTGACACTTAAACCAGCATCCTTACTTCCGCTTACAGTTCCGTAATATACATAACTTCTAAACGCATCCAGCACATCGGTTCTTCCAAGCTTTAATAATTTATCAAGGAGCGAGGTCTCATTTCCTGCACTGATATTGGCAACTCCGGCTACGTCAGCAACACCGAAGCATCCTCCGGCATATTCACCTGCGACTACGGAACGGATATTCTGTACAGAAACTCCTGCCTCTTTCGTACCCTTCTCACCGAGTACAGTTCCTTCCAGATTTCCGGCAAATCCTCCGGCTGCTTTTGCATAAGAAGTGTTATTACTTCTACTTGCGTAAGCACCATTTACGATGATTCCCCAGTCATCCCAGGATTCCACATCCGCATAACGGATAGTTGCGACTGTGGCATTTAATACTTTTATCAAATCTGTCGGTGTACTTAACAGTTTATTCAGAAGCTGGCTAAATAATCCTTCTCCTGCAGTAGGATCCACTGTTGCTACACTTCCTGGTCTGGAGCTTCCGACAAATCCTCCGACATAGCTTCTTCCGTCAACTCGTCTCAGCTTTGTGACCTTGCAGCGTGCATCATTTTCGCCCCAGATCTGCCCACCGATCAGTTTTCCTACATAACCTCCGGCATAACCACAGGTATCTTTGTCATCTACACCTTCTGACTGGACAATCAGTCCACTCTGATAACCCTCTACCGAAGATTTCTTGATTACTGGCACAAAGACATTAAGTACCTGCAGCATTTGTCCTAATTGCAGATTAAGACCGAGGATATCAACTCCTCCAAGCTTTGCTGCTCCGCCGTTTATCATTTCCCCTGCAAAACCGCCGGCACATCGAAGCCCTTTAATTGTCTTCGCCTGATAAGCCTGTCCATTTGTAATAGTTCCGGTCTGCATTGATCCGACATAGCCACCGGCTGCTCCGCCATTTGCCAGTTTTGTCTCATCTCGGTAATTGACTCTTCCTGCTACAACATTGTATCCGTAAGCATACTTTCCTATGATTGCATCCAGTTCAGCCTGATTACTTACTGTTCCATGCTCCGCAAGATCACTTCCGTAACCTTTATATTTACCAACAAATTCTACCCAATCATTCCAAGTTTTATAATCCATCTGGGCAAGTGGTCCGTAAACTGCCGTATTTTCTTCCGTCGGATAGACGACGCTGAGAGCTCCAAGGATGTTATTTACTTTTACCAGTCCCCATAATAAGGACAGATTTCCGGTACTTGCCGTATCGGCTGACTCCATAAGACCTGTGAAACCACCTGCAATTTCTTCTCCGTATACCGAACGGATTCTTACTGCTTTACAAGTACTTGTTGGTTCGATATAAGCTTTCCCTTTCCAATTCTTTGTATTGTTTCCCCAGATGTGACCGCCTTCATTATGTCCTGCATACCCTCCGGCCATACCTCGTTGTACCTGCTTTGTGGAGGCCGCATCTGCACGAACTGCACCACCACAAGGAATACATGTTGTGGAACTGTTTCTGATCGTCGGTACAAAGTCCTCCGCTAATGATGCCAATGTATCTGACACATTAACAAGACCATCTAAGATACCAGTATCGCCAAGGACATTTGCCACATTTCCTGGCTGCAAGTCTCCCACATAACCACCGGCTGTAATCTGGCCAATGATATATGAGAAGTTATTTGCGTTGGAATTCTGAATGTGTCCACCGGAAATCTTTCCGGCAAAACCACCTGCATCACCAAGTATGTCATTTGCTGATGCATCGGATGCTGTATTTTTCCAAGTTGCTTTTACTGCAAAACCTCCAACATCTCCTGTAACATTCGAATGTTCTATTGTAGAAACAACGACATTCAATGCATCCAGCACATTTTTGATTCCTATTGAGTGACCAAGTACGCTCAATCCTTTTCCAACAGAAGCTGCGGAACCAATATTCATATAACCAATATATCCACCGGCATATCTTGCACCCGTTACTGCATATGTACTATCCTGTCCAAAATAATTTGAACTATCTTCACCCTCTAAATCTTTAGGAGGTGTTACCTTTGTATGTTTTAAATTTGTTACATCACAATGACTAACTTGAACTCCACTGCCATAACCAATAAAGCCACCAGCACTACCAGAATTCGTATCATCCGATTTGATTTTATTAGCCGTAACCGTAAATCCATTATCGGATTTAACTCCTGCATACTGTACATATGGAATGTAAGCATTAATCAGGTTCAGTAAATCTCCGACATTAATATTCAGACCTGTGATTCCTCCAAGAATGCTGATTCCACCTCCAGCATCTGCCAATGCTCCGGAGTAAACATTTCCGCCAAAGCCTCCGGCATAAGACTGCCGTTTACATGATCCAGATTATAGACAGAATAATAGGTACCTTCTCCTGCGCCCTGGTTGTTAACCGTTCCACTCTGGAAGTTTCCGGCAAAACCGCCTGCTGTATCTGCAGCAACTCCACCTTTATCAACATAAGTAACCGTGCACTCTGTATAAGAAGGAAGCAAGTACGTGACAGCACCTAACAACTTATTTGCATTTAGCAAAGCCTTGACATCCGTTTCACCAGCTACATCTGCAAGACCTCCGGTCTGTGAAGAACCTACAAATCCTCCTGCAAAACCATCTGTATCATTTGCTGTTACTTCTTTTAAATTTTTCACATCAGACTTAATGATCTCACAGCTGTTACTCTTTCCGATGAAACCACCGGCTGTATAATCCACTACTTCGCCGTTGGAATTTGCACCTGTTGCTTCTACAGTCATGCCTCCTGCGATGCCATTTACATGAGCTTCATTGATTTTAACTCTGACACCTTCTGCCACAGAAAGCAGATTTTCTACTTTCAGCAAGTTGTTTAGTCCTAACAGATTCAAAGTCAGTCCGTTTCCACCAGCCAGATCTCCCGGACCTGCACAACCGATAAAACCACCTACTCTGTTTTTTGCCGAAACAGATTTTACCTGATTCAATGTTACAGTATCCACATCTCCACCAACAGCCTCACCAAGTGCTCCGCCGGCATAATTTTCTTTTGCTTCTACTGTATATCCATCACTTACTCCCGTCACCGTTACATGATGCACAGTAAATCCAAGAAAGTTTCCGATTCCAAGCGTATTATTTAAAAGTCCTGTGACATTTGCTGTTGTTACACTTCCGGCAATACCTCCGACACGATTTTCACCTGCCGTAACTGTTTTTAATCCTGTAAGCACATTATCTCTTTGTGCTACGCTACTTGCATCTGTTCCACCATGTTTCCAATAAGGAAGTTTATTTAGATACTCTGTACTGGATTCCGCAATATAGACGCCATCACCGCCACCAAGAATACCACCGGAATAGCTCTTACCAGCCTCAACTGAAACTGATGAACAATCCATGTTACATCCCAAGATTGCTGATGGTGCAATTCCTACAAGTGACAAGAGCATACCTGCTTTTTCCGGATCACTCGACAAAAGACCTGTCAACAAGTCTTTCACTGTTGTTAAAAGGCTTGCATCCTTGACTTCTTTATTTCCAAGGTTTGTAATCCATCCAACTGTTGAAATACCACTCACACCACCGGCATAACTTCCGCTTGCTTTAACTGCAATGCTTCCGCTCGCTCCACAGTTGACTGCATAGCTGTTTGTCTGTGCTCCTACAATACCACCTTGATAATTGTCACCGGATACTGAGACATTACATCCTGTCAGATTGCAATTTAACAAGATACTCTGTGGCTGCATTACTCGAATAAGTTCAACACCTACATCACTTAACAAACCTCGGATTTCCGCATCTCTGCTGATTCCTGCAAACCCTCCGCCGTATTCTTTTGCCGTTACAGAATAACTACTGTTTTTCACGGAGCAGTCAAAGATTCTTGTTCCTACCTGCTGTCCTACGAAACCACCGGCATAATCTTTACCGGCAGCTCCGATAGTTCCTGCCAGATTCTCTACATGACAGTTCTTGATATTTACATTTTTGTAACCGGTAGGAATTAAACTACCAACTGGCAATGCATTCTCCAGAAGAATTGTGATCAAATCTCCAAGTCCAAGTCCCGGAATTGCATTTAACAATGATGATAATGCATTCACCGTTACTCCAAGAACTTTTGACAATCCGTCATACTCTGTTACACCTTCTGTATAACCGACAAACCCACCAGTACGGTCGTTAATATTCGAAACACTGACTGTTCCTGTCACATCACAGTTTTCAATGGAAACATCTCCCACTAGCCTTCCGGCAAATGCCCCTGTTGCATAAATCGTCGGATCCTTTGCTCTTGCATTTAAAAGTGCTGATAATGTATCTCTCAAATTCAGGTTTACGCTTCCAAATGTTAAAACTCCTACTAATAAATCAACTACACCACCTACAAGCCATCCAAGCCCTGATGTGAGTCCACTTATTATAGTCTGTGTATTTTTATGCGTATTCGTATTGTTTTGTACATTTACATTTTGTAATTCCAGGTTTGATACAGAGACCGTTCCGGCGCTGACACCAATGTTGTTTACATTCACCTCATTCGTAACTGTTCCAAAAAAACCAATTCCTATATATTTAGAACCATCCATTTCTTCTGTCTGGTTCACATTCACATTAGAAATTACAGGTCTTCCAGTTGCCAGAATACTGTTCTCATCTGCTAACTTCGTCTCGCCGCCGGAAAGCTTGGCACCGACGATATCACCAGATACCATAAGTGGTGTCCACAGATCATCTTCTTTATTTGAGTTCACACCATCCTTGGATAAGTCAATATCTCGAAAAATGATGTAATTTGCATTGGATGAATATTTTAAACCACCATATTCTTGCTTTAACTTCATCAGACTCGCTGTTTCATTGTCAGGTAACCCTTGGTCGTTAACGCCACATAAACTACCAGTTCCTACTGTAAGACCACCCAATAATGTCCCTAACAGTCCACCTACTCCCTTCAACAGGCCCGTAACAATATCATCGCTTGTCAAATCGACATCTGCCAGCTTATACTTACCATTATCTTTATAATATAGATACGAGTTATCACCTTTCACTGTATCTGGCTTTTGTTGGAATCCAGAAAGATGGGTAGTTGCCCCTTCTGCAGCAACAGCATTAAGTCCAAGATCCGCATCGCCTGGATAGTATGGTGTGTAGAAAGGCTTTCCGCCAAGTAATCCGCTTACTAACCCCTGACGGTAATAAACATACAGTCTCGGAGTTACGCTCTTATTGCTTCCAATCGCCCGCAACTGTGACTCATTTCCGATCAGAATATATTTCTTCCCGGAAACTTCTACATATAATTGTCCCGGTTTTGTTCTTCCATCTGCATGTTCACCATCTAGCCACTGAACTCCATTCGCCGTTTTTTCTGTCAATTGATCTGCAACCAGTTCCGGCTTATCCGAATTAAATTTCTGCGACAGTACATACTTATGAGACTTACTATAAGTCAGATACGCCTGATCTTCACCATCCGGATAGATCATCTGCCCCATACCAAACTGTGGTGCATCATAATCCATCGACATAACTGGTTCTGTTTCAGATTCTTCCTGTGCAAGTACCATTAACTGATATGGATTGTATATGTAGATTGTATCCGTTTCCTTATCATACAGAGTTGGTGTTTCGTTTTCTTCTATTTCCGTACCTGTGATAGTTCCGGTAAAGGAATCCGGTACTGACCAAATCTGTTCCGAGTTCATCTGGATGTCATTCATCAAATGTACTGAGCATCTGCACCGTAT
>ENA-OQCP01000259-OQCP01000259.1-human-gut-metagenome-genome-assembly--contig:-NODE-259-length-23487-cov-2.996575_pt1 | contig 23487 bp, 28 predicted proteins | sample MGYA00242760_ERZ504583 | MGnify/ENA primary metagenome ERZ504583 (study PRJEB26092, sample SAMD00036308) | human gut metagenome | host: Homo sapiens | study: EMG produced TPA metagenomics assembly of...
ATTCTGTTCTGAAAGTTCCTTATCTTTTTCTGCCTTTGTTACCTTATAATCAAAAAGTGTATGTTGCAACACCTCTTGTAATCTTTCTGTCTGTGCGTTATTCAAGAAAGGTAACATTCCTTGAATAACATCTGTGATTAAGTTCTGTTTCATTAGTCTAATTCTCCTTTTATTTAACTTAGAGAACAACTATGGAGCGGTAGTCCCCTGATTTAACTCCTGCCACTCACAAGAGTTACGGGATATATTAAACGATAATTTAGAGCAGCAACTTATGCTTTTATATGATTATTGGTTTACCCAATTTGATTTTCCTGATAACGACGGCAATCCTTATCAGACTTCCGGTGGAAAATGGTTTGGAATGATACTTGAAACGTAATATTCCTGAAAATTGGAAAGTTCAATCTGTAATTTCAAACTGTTTATCTTCTATAATAAAACCCGGAGTCGAAATCTTTAATACAAAAACATACCTAGCAACAGCCGATGTTAAAGGTACTTCTATCTCAACAGGAACTATTGTTGATTACGACGGTAGAGAAAGTCGTGCTAATATGCAACCAAGTATAAATTCTGTATGGTTTGCTAAAATGAAAAATAGTATTAAACATCTTTACCTAAACAAAAGAAATGCAACCTATTATTTCAAGTTGTATTCTTTCAACAGGATTTTGCGGATTACAATGCAACGAAATCAGTTTTGAATATATTGCTTCTTATGTTTCAAATGCATATTTTGAAATTCATAAAGATATGCTTGCTCACGGAGCGACTCAAGAAGCTGTAAACAATGATGATTTGGCAGGCGTTCACATTATTATTCCTGAAGATACAGTTTTACGTGCTTATCACGAAGCTACTCAGGCTATATATGCACAAATAAGTAAAAATATTTGCGAAAATCAAGAACTTGTTAAACTTCGTGACTGGTTGCTGCCTATGTTAATGAACGGTCAGGCTACCATCAGTGATTGATGTGGTAAATTATCGTTTATCGCTTTATTATTGGCAATTTTTTCATCAACAGACCATAACAAATTTGCAATTTTTTGTTGAGAAATCACATCGGGAATTTCTACCTCAACATCATAAATTTTTTCGGGCGATGTATGCTTTACCTTCGTACCTGATGAACTACGTTCTAACTGCTCTCTTACACTTTTGGTCATAAAAAGATAATATGCAAATAATTTGTTCAAACGCTTTTCATCACAAGTAATCAGTCCTATTCGCTGATTATGCAAGTATTTATCATTTTCAGGAACTAACGCTGTACTTCCTAAAAGTCCCTCTGCCTGTTGTGTCATGGCAACTATCAAATCGCCTTTATGACACAAATATTCCTTTGGATAAACTCCTGTATAGTAACGTTCTTTCCCATTATTAGGCTTGAATCCCCCTTTTTCAAAAAAATTCCCCGGAGTTAAAATACTTTGTTCTCCATCTTCCGCAAAATACTCTCCCTTAAAAGCCCACCCATGCTTTACTGATAGTATTTCTCCAAGTTTCATTCTATTCATACTTTACCTTCTTTAACTGTTCCATGATTTCCGTTTTCAGTTTGTCGCCCTCTGCAAAATATTTTTGCAGTTTCTCTGCATAGGCACTCATACGAGCATTAAACTCGTCCTGTGACAATTCAACATATTCGATTTTTACATCAAAATATTGTCCAGCCGCAAGTGAATACTTCTTTTCTTTGATTTCATCATATGTAACAGCAACTGAAAAATCATCAACGGCTTCTTTATTAAGGAATGTATCAACAATTTTATCAATCTCAAAATCACGAAGTCTGCGTTTCTGATTATTACCGTCCTTATATTCTTCTCCCAGTTTTGAAGCATCTATCAGTACAACCTTGTCTGTTTTTCTTGAATTATCGAAAAATAATACTGATACATTCGTTCCGGTATTAGCAAATACATTTGACGGCATACTAATACAGCCATAAACAATATGTTCGTCTACAATATGTTGTAGTATTTTCTTTTCTACACCCGACTTTGCAGTTATAAATCCGGTAGGAACTACAATCGCACCTTTTCCGGTTGATTTCAATGAGTTAAGAACGTGCTGAATGAACAACGTGTAAATTGCCATACTCTCTTTCTTCTTGGCAGGTACTTTCGGAACTCCCGCCCAAAAACGAACGGGCATTGCTGCTATACGCTCTCTTGTATCTGAGAAATCCATCTTAAAAGGCGGATTTGAAACTACATAATCAAAAGTTCTTAATTCCTGTCCATTATCACTCTTATGATATGGAGCAATCAGCGTATCTCCTTGAATTGCGTGGTCAAGAGAAGATACCAAGCTGTTCAGGATAAGATTAAGTTTTAACATTTTATTACTTCGCTGTGAAATATCCTGTGCAAAAATCGTACACTTATCTTCGCCAATTTTATGGGCAAGAGCCATCAAAAGTGTTCCTGTTCCGGCTGATGGGTCATAACACTCAATGCTATGTAAATCAGTTGCATTTCCAACAAGCAATCTTGCCATAATCGTTGCAATAGCGTGAGGAGTATAATACTCTGCATACTTACCACCGCCTGCGGTATTGTAGTCCTTTATCAGATATTCAAATATATCTGCAAAGAAATCATAGTGCTTCTCAAATGCTTCTTCAAAAGAAAAGTTTACCAACTTATCAACCAAAGCACGGGCAAAAGGTGCTCTTGCTGTATCGTCCGTTACATACTGTGTCAGCTTTTCAAAAAGCGGTATTTTTGTATTCTGAGCAGTCTGAGTTGAAAATATATCAATATTCTTATCTGCTATATCTGTCATCGTGCTGTCAAAGATTAAATCAAAATCGCCCTTTGCCTGCTGATTCCATAAGTTGGCAATAAGATGTTCCGGATTAAGTAATGGAATATCTGACGGTAAACTATCAAAAATATCCAAGCGGTCATCTTCTGACATTTCTGCATAAGCAAGTTCCCATTTTTCAGCATTTTTAAGAACCGGACTTACTTTTTTTACTTCATATCCGAACTTATCATTAAGGAACTTATAAAGGAAAACCTGTGTGATAATTTTATATTCGTTACCATCGTTTCCCATACCATAGGTCTGACAAGTTGCTTTTAAGGCATCTATCAACTCTATGGTTTTTTCTTTTATCGTCTTTATTTCTTCCATTGTGTTCTCCTTTATGCCACTGAATAAGTCTGGTTATACTGGTCAAGATACTGTTTTGTAATCCTGCTCTGTATAAATACTCTATCCTCACGAGCACTCGCTATTCCCAACTTATCAATGCCTGCTTTTATTTGTGTCATAACCGTTCTCTCAAAATATGCGTCTTTCTTCAATATATCATTTCTGTCATACACTTTCTGGTCAATATCAGACTTAATAGAAAGTAAAACATTCATAATAGACATATCATATTCTGAAACAATCGGCTGTTTATTTGCTGCTTTTCGAGCAAGATTTTCTTCCCTGATTCTTTTATGAACCCTTGCGAATTTCGCATCGCCATTATATTTTCTCAGCAGAACCGTGTTTTTCTTCTGCAATTCATCAAGCTTTTTCAGAATATCTTCCAATTCCTTTCCTTGCTCCTCAATCTCAGATACACTCTTAGGTTCAAAACCATGTTGCTTGAAGCGAAGCAAAAATGCTTCCTGCAAAGTAATAAACTCAGGGTCATCAGGGTCGATATTCTGAGTAAAGGCACGAACAGTCTTTTTATACTTTTCTGTTACTGCGTCTTTACCACCGACGATTTTCAATTCTTCCTCGCTGATTTTGCTGAAATTAAAAGTAATATCCTCCATTGCTTCATTGACAAGCAACTTTGTGGTATCATCACTTGCAAAAAGTTCTTTCTGATTTATGTTATCAATATGATGTTGCACCTCTGAAATCAATTGATGGCAATTTTGTTAATTCCATTTTTGCAAATGTTTCCTTTAACTCATCATCGCCAAAGGTTCTTACCAAATTACAACAATCACGAGCAGCAATAAGAATTTTTTTAAGTTTAAGCAATTCCTGCTTATCCTCAATCGTGGATATTTCAGAACTAAATTCTTCTGCATTATCTGTGGTGTAGTTAAAAAGAACCTGCTGCACTTCCTGCATTTGTTTAATGAGTTCTGCCGGGTCTTCAATAACCTGTTTGAATGTATCTGTTTCATTTCCCTCACCAACTTCATTCGGGTCATTAAAACGGTTCAGCTCTTTGAGGTATGCTTCATTTGTTTCCTCAAAATTCCTTTTTATATTTGCAAAATCAATGACATAACCATAATGGTTTTCTTTATACGGTCTGTTGACTCTTGTAATTGCCTGCAACAAATTATGGTCTTTCAATTTTCGACCAAAATACAGGCGTTTCAATCTTGGTGCATCAAATCCGGTAAGAAGCATATTGAAAACGATAAGAATATCAACTGTCATATTATTTTTGAAGTCATCAATAATCTTATCTCTTGTATCTTTGTCATCACTATCGTGAAGTATAAGTCCAGCTCGCAAATGACTTTTCATAGAAGCATCTTTATTAAGTTCTGCTTGAATTTCATCAAAATACGCAAACAGCTTCCTTGCCTGCTCACTTGTTTCACAAATGACCATACCGCCGAGCGTATTATCTCCCTGAATTTGTCTAAATCTCTTTAGGTCAGAAATAATATATCTAAGCAACTCTTTGACATAGTTATCGTGTTCAACAATCTGACTTTTCTTTACGTCTTTCTTTTCTACCAAAGTTTCAAGTTTTTCGTAAATCTCAGAAAGTCGCTCTTTATAACTGAGTTTCTATGTCCTCACGGATAATTTTCAGCGTATATCCATCTAAAATTGATTTGTCATAATAGTATGTATGAATATAATTACCAAAAACTCTCCAAGATTCTCTTTTCTTCTTTCAAAAGCGGTGTTCCTGTCAACGCAATCTTTATTGCATTTTTATCTGCATCAAGAAGATTAGCCAAGAATGAGCCTTCTGGTTTATACCCTCTATGTGCTTCATCAATAATAAACACCCTCTGCAAATTCGTTGCATACGCAGGAAGGTCAACTTTTGACCTATCTTCAGCAAAACGCTGTATATTTACTACTGTAATTTCAGGTTTTCCCGTATTTCCCTCTTGTGCTTGATTGTTACGGAACTGCTCCATAAGTTCAGCACGGGAACTTGCCGTTTTCACAACCAATCCACGAGCTTCAAATTCTTCTGAAGCCTGTTTCAGCAAATCAAGGCGGTCAACAATGAAATAAAACTTTGCAACTTTATTTTGTTTGCTGAAATAGTCAGAAAGAACATAAGTAAGATAATACGAAAGGGCTGTCTTTCCACTACCTTGAGTATGCCATATAACACCTGAATTAACACCTTCATCAATCTTACTTCTTACTGTTAAGGCAGCAAACATCTGTTGATAACGCATTATATGTTTCTGCTCAATAAACTCTATCTTGCCATTTATTTCTTTATGAAAACGAACATAGGCAATTCCATATTTTAATATAAATAACAATCTTTCAGGACTGCACATAGATGTCAGTACTCGATTGGTCGGTGTATAGGTATCTAAATTTGTTTGATATTCCGGAGAAGTATGAATAACCTGACAATTAAAGTCAGTCAATATCTTCTTTTCAACAATCGGGTCAATATCCTTATATGGGAAATCTGCATTATAAGGTGCAATATCCAAATTTGTAGGATTTTCTTCTCTGAAACAGTTGAACGGTGCAGACTGTTTTGCCGTCGTACAATAGAATGCCCCCTGAACCGGAACAATACCACCCATAGTGTCATATTCCATATTATTAGAGAAAATCATCAACTGTGTAATATTCAAAAATCTCCTAAATTTTTTATTAGGAAATCTCTTTTGGTTCATTCTCTTGCTTTCTGCAACCATACCGCCGTGATTATTCGGTTTCTTTACTTCAACAAATACAAGTGGAAGTCCATTTACAAACAATGTAATATCAGGTCTAAATTCATCTTGGTCACGCTTACAAGTGAACTCGGCGGTAAAATGATATGTATTATTCTTTGGATTTTCAAAATCCACCAATCTAACAGGCGAAACAGACGATAAACGCTCGTAAAAACTGCGTCCTATATCATCATTATCTAATTCCTGCCTAATAGTTTCAATGTCTGTTCCGCTTCTCCTGCGTGGGTAGGATTAAGCCGTGCGAACTGCTCCTTGAAAACGTTAATTAAGATATTGGTATCAGGGTCATATACTGTGCCTGCCATATCTTCAGTTATTTTCCCGAAATAGGTATAACCAAGGCGTGTCAAATGAACCATTGCTGGCATTTGAACACGGGTAGCTTCGTTAAACATATTTTTCTTACCACTTGCCGCCATCTTCAGACCTCCTCATATCATTCGTCTAATATGACTTCACATACATCGCCAATATCACAATGAAATACTTTGCAGATTCTCATAAGCACATCAAGGGATACTGTTTCATTCTTATTTAATTTTGTTGCAACAGACGATGAAATCTCCGCAGCACGCATTAAATCTTGTCTTTTCATTTGATTATCAATCATAAGTTTTTGAAGTTTGTTGTAGCTTATTCTCATCTGTAACGCTCCTTCGTATTCTCCGTTCCTTTTGGTTACAGTTACTCATTTGACATTATACTATGAATAATCTATTTTTTCAAGATATAGGGATTTATTCGCAACTCCTATCCGACAAGGTGTCACTTTTTACAAACACCTAATACAACTCTTTTAAAGAATAATAAAAAAGAGATGCCGAAGCACCTCAATTATACATTCTATTATTAACATTCAATGCAATCATTGCTATGACCTTTTCTATCGGCGGCTCTTTTCCGTCCGGTGCAACTGCTTTCCAAAAAGCGATTGCTTCCGGTTCAGCACTTTTCATTGCTTCCCGAATGGCAAACTGCATTTCCTCTTTTACTGCTTTTTCGGTTGTTCCATTTTCTTTTGCTATTTGTCTGAAAATGTCGTTCACTTCTACTTCCTCCTATGTCTATTAGTATGTGTCTATCACTGACAGTTGTTGTTATAGCATATTTGCTCTGTCGAAGTCCCGAAAAATTTGTCGATAGCTGAAATTTTTTATACTGAAAAAAAGAAAGCTCGTCGATTAGGACGAACTTCTGTGTTTTATGGAAGTATTTGCTTTGACTGCTTCACAAGTGTATCTATAACTTCATAAATTCTGTTTCTATCTTCAGGAGCAAGTTTTTCAAGCTTCTCATTCAGCATTGAGTTCTTGACTGTATATCCCGTTTCCAGAACATCTGTAAGAACCATATCCGATGATACACCTAAAGCATTTACTATCTTTATGAAAGTTTCGAGTGACGGAATTTTCTCTCCACGCTCAACCATACCAATATAATTTGTTGTCAAATCTGTTTTCTCAGCCAAATCTTCTTGGCGTAATTTCTTCGCAAGTCGGAACTTTCTTATATTCTTGCCGATTGTATCGAGCTTCATCGCATCACCTCCCTTAGTGTGTTTTCATAACTAATAGTATAGGTTAAGTCGATTTCAAATCACACGCACTCAAAGGAAGTCAAACCAACTATTAGTGATGATTCCCAACTATTTTTATGTTATACTTTAAAAGTAGTAATTCACGATTGTTAATGGCGAAAGACAAATCACAACCCAAGAGCCAAGTTAAACAATCTCCATAGAATAAACTTAGGGGTAAAAAGGAATGGACGAACAAAAGATAATATTCAGTAATCGGTTTGAAAAAGAGAAATTTGAGGATTACAAAACAGATTTGGGAACTGGCAACACAATCACTCCTGGCTTTATGGAAGCTGATGATTTTTTGAAATTCATACAGAAGAACCGCAGAAGTGTTCCAAGTAAAGAGCGAATTGCTGACAAAGATAAATTTATCAAGACCGTTTACGAGTTATCCAATAGCTTTGAAATTGACGCTGACCTGATAGAATTTGCCGAGGGATATATCGCCAACATCTATGTAGATTATGCCTGCTACACTGGATATATCAAGAAGCTGTTAGCAATTCTTTTTATCCTTGCCGATGATATTTCCTTTTTAGACGGCAGTAAAGAAAATGCCGATATGCTTTTCAGCTTCACTTATCACACACACCATATTTTCCTGAATAACAGAGAAACAACTGATTTCTCATAATGTACCCGATGGCTACTCAACTGAGCAGCCATCTTTTCAATTTTCCAGACACCGTCTGGAATTTTTAATATGCCGGAATACCGTATCCATAGATATTGCTGCTTCCGACTGCGTACTGTCTTTGCTTGCAGGCGTCGCCTGAGTTGCCCTCTACGGTATAAACTGTGCCATTCTCACACTTCTCTACGATACCAACGTGGTCTGTTGTACCGTCGCCTTCCCAATCAAAGAAGATAATATCTCCTACCTTTGGTTCATAAGTGCGGTCTTGCCATTTTCCATTTGACTTAAACCAGTTTGCACCATCCACGCAACCTGCAAATTTCGGAACAAGTCCACTTTCAATATACCCGCATTGGTCAGCACACCAAGATACGAAGCAGGCACACCATTCCACTCGACTGTTAAAGCCGTACCAACTCCAGTAAGGTTGTCCGCCCTGATTGCCTAGCTGTGTCAAGGCAACCTCAACAATCGCCTGATTACCTCCGGCAGTAAAGGCTCGCCCATACGGATAGTACCTCAGAACGTGAGCCGGATATTGGGTATCTCCATAACTGTCCCAACCAAGCCTTTGTGCCTGCTGAGTGGAAAACTCCACTGCATTGGCATAAGAATAACCGCCGTAATTCGTTTTTGCCCAAGAAATATACCCATTACCGAAGTTGTAGCCTTGCAAGGCAAGTTTGATATGCTCCATATCTATCGGACTTTCCACTTCTGCCGAAGTAAGAGCCGCTTTCAATTCCTGAACTCCACACTGGATAGAATATTCAGGGTCTTTAATTCCATTAGGTTCGTGCGGATACCTTGTATTGAAACTTCCCTCTGCTGCCTGCATAGGGTCAAGTCCTCTGCCACCGCTTTCCTGCATCATAACCGCCTTGATAAGTTCCACATACTCAGGAATGCCGTACTCTTTGGCATACTTCTGTATGATGGGTTCATAGGCTTCTACCTCTGCACTTACCGGAGTATAGGAATTACTGTCACTTCCTCCTCCAAACATTGCTACGGCAGCACCAAACAGCACGACAATCATAATAATCAGAACCGCTATCCAACCGCCTGCGGCGATTGCTGCTACAAGTGCTTTTGTCCCTGCAATAATCGCTTTGACTGTCGCAACAGTAGCTTTCGCTGTGGCTTTAACGGTATCTGCTGTGGCTTTCGCCGCTTTCTTTGCCGTCTGAGCCGCTTTCTGTGTTGCTTTGGCTGTTGTTTTTGCTGTTTTCTGTGCTATAATGGCAGCTTCTTTGGTGGTCTTAATAGAAGTCTTTGCCGTTTGTTCTGCGGTCTTGACCGACCTTTGAACAGTATTGGTTGCACCTTTCGATACGGTCTTGACTGTCGTATTTCCTGCCGACCTTGCAGACTGTTTAATTGTTTTCTCCGTACGCTCCAGAGTTCGGATGCTCTGTTTTCCGACAGGATTGACCGATTGTTTCTGAAGCTGTTTCTCTGCACGCTTGGTCTTGAAATTCTCAATTCCCGTTTTGGCTTTCTGATAATTCTGCCTTGTTTCACGCATACCCCATCTGCCGACTTATCCGCACGGTATGCAGTTTCGTGAACAGCCCTATCCGTTGCCGCTTCGATTTTATCGGAAGCATATTCCTCTGCGGAATTTTCCGAAGCATTGGTGGAATGTTCTGCCTTATCTTTCGTCATCACATAGGCTTTCTTCATTCGCTCCGTGGCAACTGCTGCCTTATTTATGGTCTTGATTGTACCTTTGCTTGTATCTCTTGTTTTTATATCAGCCATCGGTTTCCTCCTTTCTCGAAAAATAATAGAGAGTGGGGTTTAATCCACTCTCTTAGCGACAACAACAAGCCTGCCATTGTTTCTTGAATATTCACAAGTAGAAAGAGAAATCAGCTTGTCGCCATATTCTGCCGATACTCCGGTATCATACAAAGAAAGTTCCTTGCACTTAGCAACATACGCATCAAACTCTGCCGCATTTTCTGCGTCCGTAAACTCATAATACTTAAAGCTATCGGAGCTGTCTGTATAAACGACTGTCTTAAAGACTGCAATCACTTCATACTGGTGTCTGTCCGTCAGTGTATCAAAGGTAATCGTCTTATGACCTTCCCAAAAGCTCTTGTTTCTGTACTTCATCAGTCCCGTAAACATCGAGCCGTCATTCATATGGTGTCCGTATATAATGATGTTGTCTGAAGGTTTCTGCACATCACAATTTTCCTGCACATATGGACAGCCATAAGCGGAATAGGTCTTATCAAACTTGTGCTTCAGGTAGAAGTTCGGCTCATTTACAGACTGCACGACCGGATAGTTGATATTGGTATCCTCAACCTTTATCCAACCCACCATATCCTCATTCTGCCGATAGAATTCAAGATATTCCGCAAGATAGTCCTTATCTTCCGAAAACGTCACGCCCTCATTTTCCTTTGGCGGCTCGTCCTCCACAATCTCCGCAAGGTTATCATAGACTTCATTCTGCTTGGCAGAGTCAATGTGATTACGGATAATAAAGAAGGTGCTTACAGACAACACTACCGTAAACACCATCGCAATAATAATATAGATTTTTCTGCTCATTTTCTCTTACCTTTCCATATCGTTTCTCTTAGGCGGGGTCAAATCCCTGCAATATTCCGGATACCTCAACTTGATACCCTCCATAAAATACGGAGCATATCCACAACAGAACAGTTCCTCCGGTGTATAGAGGTTTTCCCTGCCTTCTTCCGTAAATCCATTCCAGAGATTAAAGGCAAGGTGGCAGACCTTGACTGTGCCACTTGTCTGCCAACCGCCGTGCATACCTTCCGGTATGATGCAGTCCCTCTTGAAATCAAACATCTTTCCGATGTTCATTCTCGTTTCTTCTGAAATACCCATCACATAGAAAAATGCTCTGTGATAGCAGTCGTTGACTTTGCACTTATCCAGATTTTCCAATACAAAATCTCTGTGTGCAGCATTGCGAAATTGAATTTTAGACATTGTAAATCCCTCCTTACGCTTCGCCTGGCTTAGTCGTCATCAGTTTATAAAGTTTCGTGTTCTTAGGGAATTTGTTTGCAAACGGTACAAGCGAACTTCCCACCTTGATAAGTCCGTGTCCTGCTTCCACATTCGTGATATAGGACATCTGAAGGTCGGAAATATTCAGAAGTTTTGCAAGCTCAAGCCTGTCTGTGGAAGCCTGATTCAGCATAATGATAAACTCTGAGTTTGCAAGCATTGTTCTCGCTGTGTGGCTCTGCAAAAGGTCATCGACATTCTGAGTGATTCCACTTGCGTATGCACCGTATTTTCTCACACGCTTCCACAAGGTAAAGAGGAAGTTTGCAGAGTATTCGTGCTGGAACAGAAGATAAATCTCATCAATAAAGATAAAGGTATTCTTACCCTTTGCACGGTTCTGTGTGATACGATTCAGGATAGAGTCAAGGACAACAAGCATACCAATCGGCATAAGCTGTTTACCCAAATCAAGAATGTCATAGCAGATAAGGCGATTATTGGTATCCACATTCGTCTGCTTTGCAAAGGTATTCAGAGAACCGTGTGTGAAAAGTTCAATGGCAAGTGCCAGTTCCTTTGCTTCCGGTTCGTCCTGCTGCAAAAGTTCTGCCCTGAAATCCTGCAAGGTCGGTATATGTCCCTGATAGTCATTCTGCTGATAACTGCGATACACGCTTGCCGTGCAACGGTCAATGATAGACTTCTGCTTCGCTCCGAGATTTGTTCCTCCGATAAGCTGTTCACAAAGGGACATAATAAACTCGGATTTCAAAATGACAGGGTTTGCACCGTCGCCGTAATCCTTATTCATATCCATTGCATTGATGTGATTGTCGGAAGTAGCAGAAATATTGATTACCTCTCCGCCCATTGCATTGACAAGCTGTGAATACTCTCGCTCAGTCGATGATGATAATATCTGCGTCTGAAGAAAGCACCTGATTGATGATTTCTCCCTTTGCCGCAAATGACTTACCGCCACCAGATACACCGAGAATAAAGGAGTTACCATTCAAAAGCTGCTTACGGTCTGCGATAATCATATTTTTGCTGATAACATTCTGACCGTAATAGATACCGTTCTCGTGGAAAATATCCTGCACCTGAATGGGATAAATACCGAAAGGCTCTCTGTTGTAAGTGTTCTGAACGCATCAATCTTTCTTGTTCCAAACGGCATTACCGTATTGAGTCCATCTACCTGCTGAAATCTCAGTGTTGCAAACTGGCAAAGATGTTTTCTTGCTGTGGTAAGCAACGCTTCCGTATCATTCTCAAGCTGTTCCTTACTGTCTGCCGTAATAACCATTGTGATAACAGCGAACATCATTCTCTGGTCACGGGTCGTAAGGTCATCGAGGAACTCTTTCATTTCTTTCTTCTGCTGCTCCATATCATACGGAACAGTTGCAGAGAAGTTGTTATTGGCATTCTGCTACGCTGCCAGTTTGTGATATTGGTTTCCACACCAAGCAGACGGTTCTCTGCTTCCTTTACTGCTTCATCAGTCGGAACGGGAACAATATCAATGGACATCATCAGATTTCTGTTCATATCCGTAAGTTCCGCTACCATACTGTCTTTGATATAGGACGCATATTCACGAAGAAAAAGGACTCTTCCATAACGGTTTCCCATCTTGAAATAGTCCTTTTCAAATTCCATTGTGTCAGGGCAGATATATCCTTAAAATCGTGTCCCTTTTTTCTTGTTTCCTTAATATCAAAATGGAAAGAGCTTTCCTCTCCCACACGATAAAAGTCGTGAAAAATGCGAAGTCTTTCATCTGTTTCCAGTTCCACGCACTTACTTCCAAGTCTGCCGAAGTGAGCAATCAAATCTGCACCGACACGGGCAAAATAAGTTCTTGCGTCCTCTACACTCTTTTTGTTGATGGAAATGGTAATATACTTATCCTGAACAATAGAATTTGTACCGTTGCCTTATCAAGAAGCATTTTGTTGTATTCCTCTCGATACTCGTCCAGATTATCTCCGGTTGTCGGAATAAGGATTGTCTGCTCAAAATCCAGTCTGTTGAGCCGACGGTTATTGATTGTGATTTTTGTCGTTGCACCACTGTCAAGGGAGTTCAGAAGTTCGGAATATTCAAGGAACATCGCTTCCTTATCCTCACGGCTTGCCACCGCATAGTTAATGTCCGTAAAACGATAAGTCTTTGAATACTTATCCTTTCCCACTTTGAAAATGCCATCATCAAAGATAGCCACTACGGGAATCACGTCCTGCACACCTTTCGGTACAACAAATTTTTCTTTGTCCTGCTTAAACAGGTTTGTAAGAGTCTTAATCATAAAAACTCATGACCTCCTTTTGGCAAAAAATATCGCCACTGATTATAGTGACGATACATCAAATTGGTTTTATTTAGTTCCAGTGCTTTCTTGAATTATATACATTATTGACTGCTTCAATATAGCAAATGAAAGAGGCATGGTTGTAGTCGTTGGAAGTCAAATACTGATTTTTTATTCTCAGATACTGCTCTCTAACTAATGTCCATTTTCCTTTTTCTTTGATATACTTCGCTTTCTCTCTAATGTTTCTTGAATTAGGTGCTTGATTCCAGAAATATCTGTTTGGAAAACATCTCTTATCGTGAATAAGGCGATGATAGTTTCCGTCTGTATCCTCGCAAACAATACAAATATCCATTGAAAATTCTGTACTATTTCCCTGATTAAAGTGCCGCTTTTCCGTTGTTAAAGATGAGGTAGAATCTTGGCAGTCACTCCACCCATATTCTCTAAGAACAATATTGAAAGCCTTTCTGACACATTCTTTGATTTCTTTGCAATCTTCCCAATCATCTATTCTTGTGATTTCAAGATTATAATCCAAATCAATCGGTTGATTAGCATTTTGTAATATCAGGTTTCTTGCACCACTACCCACGAGATAGAATGAAGCACCAATGTCATATTCTTCTTTCAGCGTATGGCAAAGGTCTTGCATTATTTCTCCACATAACGAACGCATACGACTCAGAAACTGTTTGTCTTCCACATACTTATACATATTAACATTTCTCCTTTCTTCCCAAGCCGCCCATCTAGTCAAATGCTAAATCATTATAGTATATTCAGAAAGCACCTGTCTGTCAATAGCTTAAATCTTATTTTATGTTTTAGATTCTCGAAAATGGTCTTTCTGCTTCTGTTCAATGCTTGGCTTCATCAGTTCGTAATAAACATTGGTGGAGTGAAATACCAGCTTCTTCGGCATCAAAAACTCCGACTTTATCCATGCATAGATTGCTTTTTCTGCGGTCATACCGTTGTACTTCACAAAGCCAAGTGCCGCAAACGGGGCAGCACCCAAAATGCACACCCACGATACGGTTTCCGTGCCAACATACGGTCTGAGCAAGAAATACAGTCCTACCGCAACGCCACAAGCGAGAACAGAAAAAATGAACTGTCTGAGCGACAGTCCAAAAAACATTGACTCTGTATAATTTCTGATTTCTCGGTTAATTTTTACTTCCATATCTGTTTCCTTTCCTGCGGTTTCGGTCTTTCTCCCTCACGCATTTATCATTCAGGCAAAAGACTTTGCCTTTCCGTTTACCGCCATAGTAAACACATTTCTTACAATCTCTTTGGTTCATCTCAAAATCTCTCCTTAAAGTCCCATCATCTCTCGGATAATACGGTCAGACATTTTCACTGCACCGACAAGAACGAGCATATTAAATACCAGTTCCCCGATATATGCCCACACCTGCGTAACTGCTGCTGCATCAGGATTAACCACTGGCGGCGATGAAGCAAATACGGAGAAAATGATACAAGCAAGTACAATAACTGCCCCTTCAAGCAGAACTGCACAGTAGCTCTTGATAAAACTCTTGCCTACATTCTGTGTCGGTTCTCCTGCAAATGTGGAAAGCGGTATCGGTGCAAGTGCTGTGTACATATACAACTTGAAAAATCTTCCGTACACCGTCATTATCAGAATGAACGAAAGCACTGTGATAAATAATCCTCCGATAAGCGTTACCGCCCACAAGGGAATACTCTCGAAAAATCCGCAGTCCTCTATGGTCGTTACCATCTCTGCGGGTAAAGTCGTCTGTTCCGGAGTTCCAAATCCGGCAGCATTCATAATAGTTGAAATCGTACCCTGCACGATATTAAATAGTGCAAGCATAAGTTCCATTCCGTATGTGATAACACCTTTCGCCAATGCAAAACGGACAAAGAGTTTTAAAGCGTGTTCCGGTTTCTTCACATCTGTAAAGCTGCCGCAGGTCTTTACCATACCTATCACGAAAAACAATACGAGCAAGGCAAGCCCGATAGCCTGAACTGCACCATTGATGTCAACGATAACCTTCCAGATATTCCCGCCCTTAAAGTTCTGCGGTGTAGTTGTGATAAGTGTCCATATTTCCGACAATTTTTCATTCCAAGTTTCAAGGGCATTTTCAAGATTTTGAACTACCCAGTTATCACTCATTCAAAGCACCTCCTTACAATTAAGGGGTGTACCTTAACTTGGCACACCCCTCGATAACTGTGTAACTCTTATCTTAGCCTGTGATAAGAGTAAGGATTTCTTTCGCAAAAGTGATAATGACACCGCCCGCAAGAGTCAGGAATCCATTAGCTCTCTGAGAAGGGTCGTGAGATTTGAGCGAAAGACCGACCTGCACGATACCAAATCCAAGCAAAATCATACCGATGGCACGGATAAGTCCGAAGATAAAGTCAGACAGATTGTTGACTACGGTAAGCGGGTCATTCGCTGCAAATGCAGTCGTTGTCATTCCAAGTGCCAACGCACCGACAATGACCATTGTGCAATAAGCACGGAAGCCTTTCCTAACCTTTCCGGTCATAGGCAGTTTCTTTGTTTCCTGAGTGTCAGTTGCTTTTTTCTTAAAAATAGTCATAGTTGAATACCTCCAAAATTTAATTTGTTTGATTGTTTATGAACAGAGCTTCCATCTCCTCATCGGAAAGAAGTTCCCAGTTCGTTTCTTCCATTTCCTTTTCAGGAAGTGTTGCAGGGTCAATGTCCCAAATGGCAATCGAAGCAATATCTTTTGTGACTTCTCCGTGCTTATAAGGACTTGCCTTTCCGTCTGTGGTAAGTGCCACATTCGGGTGTTTCATAATGTCATATTTGAAATCCATAATGGGTCTTTCCCCACGGATAAATAAAATAGCGTACTGATTATCGAGCATACGCACCTCATCAGGAGTAAGTAACTCTCTGCCGCTAATCTGATAGTTGGTGGAATAGTTACCGCTTCTTCCGGTACTCTTTCCGAACGTGTTGGTATCAATGGTTTCCTTGCCCAACAGCTCCGACACATATTTATGGGTTGACTGCTCATTTCCACCAAGGTAAAGAAATTCATCGCAGTTACCCACAATGCTCTCCCACTGTTTTTCAAACAAGGCTTTAAGCTGTGCCAAGTTCTGTAAGATGATGCTTACCGATACACCACGGGAACGCATAACCGACAGTATCTTGTCGAAGTCGTCCGGCAGTGAAAATAGTGATAGGTAAGCCTCTGGTGTTACCACCTCGGGCTTTTCCCCCGCTCCACACCGTGCGTGATAGTTTCCCATCACACGGCGTTCCACCGACTAAGATTACTTTTTAGTGCCTATATAGTCCTCGAATTGTATTTCTTCCAACTCCCTGTATTTTCGGAGTTTGTTTATTTTTTCTTGCATTTCCACGGTCAATGTTAAATTCTGCAACAGTTTCTTTATTACTTTATTTTCTGTTGCATCAACCAATTTTGACACATCTTTGGATAAAATTATCAAATTCCTATATGTGTCATTTCGCTCACCTTTGCACGGTTTTATGTGTATACATACCATGTCTGTTATTGACAGGGCATTGTGTGTTACTGCACATTTTCCTTTTTGTGCTATATACCTTGAAAGGGCATTATCTGCCATCTCCAAGGTCGGATAAAGATGTGCATTTCCCATCATATATTTCATAACATCATAACTGATACAGTTTTCGATGTCTGAATACTTCCTCACATATTTATTGACTTCTCGCCTTTTGTATTTTGGATATTCATACGCCACATACCCTACTGGAATAATCATTCTTCCTTTTATCCATCGGAACTGCTTTGACTTTCCATACTTTTGTTGGATAAATTTACTGGTTATCTCACCCGTTTTTGTTATCGGAAAACATCGGTTATTGTGGTTCATACCGTTACTTTTCCCATTCACTTTATAGGCGATTTCTGCAAAATCTGCTGATACCATTGTTGCCATACAATAATAATTGTGCATACCCATAACCATTGAATTGTAAAGACTTATATTTTTATCAATTTCGCTTTGCTTGCTTGGATTTTTGATATCTTTCCAGACAGTCCGCAGCTTATTGATAACCTTATCTTTACTTTTGTCGGCTATATGTGAACGGATTATCCATTTATCACCTTTTGGAACAACTTTAAATTTGATTCCAAGAAAAGTTGTATAGTTCTTACGCAGGTTTGTGATTCCAGATTTCTCATCACTTGTTTGCAGATGTAAATGTTCTGCAAGCCATAGTTTTGTTGCATACATGGCTTTCTTGGCTGTTACATAGTCCCGACAGAATATCTTAAAATCGTCTGCATACCTTACGATGTACATTTCTTTAAGTTCTGTCTTTTCCCTCAGCTTTTTCCACTTTGGTGACCTGTCTATTGTGAGGATATTTCCCTCCTTATCAGTCCTGTAAAATTCCAGTCCGGATTTTCCATCTTTGACTTTAAACATCTCCCATTGATTAGCAATCCACCAGTCCAGCTCATTCAATACTACATTTGCAAGAAGTGGGGATAAAATCCCCCCTGTGGTGTACCTGTTTCCGGGGTAATTACAATGTCATTAAACAGGATTTCTGCTTTTAGCATCTGTTTGATTATCATAATCAGTTTCCTGTCCTGTATTCCAAGTCCCCACAACTGCCGAATCAGCTTATTATGGTCAATATTGTCAAAGAATCCAACAATGTCCACATCTACTACAAAATGCAGATTTTGCAACTGTGCCATTTTATAGCATTGAGCAATCGCATTTTGCGTTGACCTGTATGGTCTGAACCCATTATTTCGTTCATGAAATTTGCTTCACAAATCGGTTCCAGTATTTGCAGAATACATTGCTGTATCAGTCTATCCCATATACTTGGGATTCCTAATGGTCTGGTTTTTCCATTGTCTTTTGGTATTTCTACACGCCGGACCTTTTTAGGCTGATAAAAGTTCAATTTATTTCTGACGGTTTTAATGACCGTTTCGATTGGGAGTGACTGAATTTCTGTTATTGTCTTCCCATCTGTTCCAGGAGTTTTGCTCCCGTTATTTTTGCAGATATTCCGATATGCAAGTATGATATTCTGCTCTGATACTATCAGGGGCATAAGCCTGTCAAATTTATTACCTTTCAGACTGCCTTCATATAACTGATATCCAGTTTCTTTTGCGTCATATCTTTCTGCATTTCTTTTCTGCTTTATTTACAATTCGTTTTGCCATAGTAACCAACTCCTTATTGGAGAATGATTTTTTCTTCGTCTCACCTCGACAGCTATGAAAATCTCCATTTGGTGATTACTATATAGACATAAAGGAAATCTTAGTATCGGCTTGTGGCTATCCCTCCACCGCTTATTATCACGGTTTCATCGGTACTGTGCCACTACTCTCACAACCATAAATGTGCTTATTGTAGAAAGGATTCCTTTATACCTTTCCTTTTCGACACAACTACGGTACTTTGTCACTGATACAGTCAGTTCCCGTATTGGTTGCTTTCCACGTTCCACATAACTTAGGATTGTTGTCACTTAGGTCATTCCTTTAGCCCTGCAAGTATTATCTTTATAGATACCTGTGTCCTGTAAACACAGAGGGTATTTCATACTAACAACTTTTACTTTACCCCACTTGCGTACCTACTGGTACACTGGCATTTCTGCCAGCCATTCGTTTAGAGCCGTACATTCGGAATTTTGTCAGACCGCCTTACTGGTCATTCTAACCATATGGCAACCCCACCCGCACTGTCACACACAGCTTGTACCTCTACAAACCTTTCCTCACCTTGCAGTGTTAGGGTGTGCTTCGCACGACTTCCCCGAGCTTATAACCTTAATCGTCTGTATCCGACTAACGCTATTCGGAGTATTAGTGAATTCCCTTCAGGGCGTTACCCCTTCATTTGAAATTTCAGTTATGCAGTTCTCTAAAACCACATTTATTAAATTATTTGTGACTTTAGGCTACGCTTTTGTCGGTTATTCCCACCGTTTTCGGCGTAGAACGTGTCACACCATTGGCAAATTCGTCCATCATAAAATGAACAGGCATCGGCAAACAGCCGCCGTGGATATGGTCGGCTGCATAAAACAACTGCTGAAAGAGCTGTGTGTAAAGAATGGATACCAAGAAGTTGAAACTTGAGTCGTTATCCGGTATCAGTGCAAACAGAGCCACCTTTTTCTCTCCAAGTGACTGCAAATCCAGTTCATCGGCAGAAGTAAGAGCAGCAAGACTTTCCAAGTTAAACTTTTCAAGCCTTGCTGCAAGGGTTATCTGTATGGATTTTAATGTTTTGGAAGAACCGGAATGATAAGAGTGGTAATACTTCAAAGCAATGTGGTCAGGATTATCTATCATCAAATCCGAAAACAGATTATCAAGCGGAGAAGGACTTGGGTCGTCCTCGTCCTCAATTGCCCCGGCTCTGAGCATTTCCATTACCATTGCAAAATTCTGTTCTTCCGGCGGTGCTTCATAATGCAGATAAAATACAAGTGCAAGCAGAAGCATTGACGCTGCCGTATCCCAAAACGGGTCATTACTCTGTGAACCTTTCGGAGTGGTACTCTTGAATAGATTGGTTACGAGCTTCTGCACATCATTGTCATTCTGCAAATAAACAAACGGATTGTAACAATGGCTTTTCTCCATTGAAATCAAATCAAGCACACGCACTTCGTAACCTTTCTTCTCAAGAAGATGTCCCGTATCTCGCAGGATTTCCCTTTCGGGTCTAATATCACATAGCTGTTTCTGGCAGCATTCATAATATTAGGCTTTGCATAAAACCTCGTCTTACCTGCACCGGAGCCGCCGCACACAAGCGTATTCAGATTTCGTCTGTGCTTCTTGGCATTAAGCCAATGCACACATTCTGAGTCATCAGCTTATTTTCTGACAGCGGCTTTTGTCGGTACTTTTTATCAATGGCTCTGACATTGCCCCATTTGGCAGAACCGTGTTCCTCTCGTCTGCGGTAATTCTTTCTTGTCGAAAAGTAAATCCCGATACCCATTCCATAGCATAAAAGTAAAATGAGGACAGTTTTCAGGCTGTCCCCACATAATTTTATGGAAAATGGATTATCAAAGAGTGTCGCAAGATTGGCTGCTATCTCCGGCAATCCTCCGCTTATGGAAGGTGCAATCAGAAGTGCCAGCCATATGACCGGAACGATACCGACAATGGATAAAATAATGGCAGTCTGCCTGTCATTATCTCGCTTCATCTGAGCGTTTCCTTTCAATCACTTTGAACTTTTTCAATGGGGCATTTCCGACTTTTACAAGCAGGTCGTCTACTGCGTCTGCGGACTTGCCTTCCTCCATCAACTTTGTTTTCTCATCGTTTAAAGAGCGAATGACAACACCGTGTTCATAATCGTCCAAAGCAATGTGGTAGAGTTTTTCTTTTTCCATATCTGCCCTCCGTTATCTCTCATAGTCCTTTGAACGCTCCTGCTTCTTGCGGAACATTTCATCAGAGATATGACTGTGAATTTCTGCCATTGCATTTCGTATCTTGGAAAGCTCCGCACGGATTTCTTTCGGCTCTTTGGAAGCCAATCCCTCCGGAATACGGTTAATTGCAAAATTCTGTGTATCTACGCCATACTTCTTGCAAAGCATATATCCGATACACACTGCCTGAAAGCCCATATCCCTGCGGCTGTAACTTTCACTGTTGATAGAAAGCTGTGCGTGTCCGAGTTCCTGAGCGACACACTGGGCAACTGCTACGCTGTCGCCCACATTACGCTTCACATACAAGGTCTGCTTTTCATTATTATAGAAAGCTGCCATATTCGGATACGGAAGTTCATCGGTTGCCGCAACCTCCACCGGAGATATATCAAGCATTGTCGTGATAAGTGCTTTCGGGTCACGGTTTGCTGATACTGCCGGAGCTTTTCTTCCATTTGTCTGCGTAACATCAAATACCTTTTTGACATTGTAGGAAATACCCGGAGAACCATCTGCTCTTGTGTATTCCACTGGTTCAAGGATAGAAATACTCTTTGCCCCTTTGGTAATCTTCACATTGTCCTTACCCCAATCATCAAAATCTTTAAGCTGTGTCGCCTGCGGATACTGACTGTAAATAAGGAGAGCATTTGCTGCGGAATATCTGTCCATTCGACTCTGCGTATCAAGAAAGTTCTTGAACTTCTCAGGGTCACTCACAATCTCACGGGCAGCATCATCAATCATCTGATAGACTTTTTCTTTTTCTGCTCGCTTCTTTTCTGCATACTCCTCTTTGGATAATCTTGGCTGATTACCGCCAGCCTTTGCGGGTTTGAAATCATTTGTCATAGTGAATTACCTCTCTTTTGTTTTGGGTTTCTTCTTCGGCTGACGGTGTACCGTCTGACCGTTTTTCTGCTGCGGCTTCTTGCCGTCTTTCTTAACCTCCGGCTCTTTACGCTCTGCTTCTTTTTGCTGTTTTGCCTGTGCCTTGTAACGGTCAAGTTTCTCTTTGACCGATGGCTTTTCCACTGGCTTTGCAACACCCTTATCAGATTGCGTTTCTACCGGCTCTGAGTTTTGCCTTGACAGAGGGCTTTTGTCTGTTTTGGCGACTGAGGGGTTTGCGTTTGCTCGCTCCTCTTTCTGCATTGGATTTCTGACCGCTTCTTCCATAATGATTTCACTCTTGGATTTGGTCGGCTTTTCTTTCTCAACCGCTTCACGGTCTGCGATAGCCTTCTCTGCTTCACTGACAATCGAAGCCTTATCCACCTTGCCAAGTTCAAATCTTTCAACGATACGCTGAATTTTAGAAGCGTCCTCTGCTCTTGCAATAATATCTACCGGAGCGTTCTCTCCCTTTGTGTTCTTATCTCTGAGGACACAATAAGAACGCCATAGCGTTTTGCCTGTTCGGTAAACTTCTTCAAATCCTTTTGCGGAATGGAAAAGACTTTCAGCTCCTTGCCTGACTTAATCATATTGGTAAGCCTTGCTTTGCCCTTCGTCTTTTGTTCCTGCTTCAGAACCGATACCAAAAGCAATGCGATATTCTTCGCCGCCGAACCGCTTAATCTTGCAGCAACTTCAAATCCTTCAAGCGAAAGCCTAACGACCTGCTCTGCTGCGTCACCACCGTTGTTCATAGCGTGATTTCTCCTTTCTCTGCTGTTTTTGTTCCTCTGTTTCGATATGCTCAAGGTTTTCTTCCATAACCTTTGACCTCTCCGCAATATCCTCGCAGAGTTTTACTTCCCGTCGGAGTTTTTTCAATTCTCCATTGATAGAAGCGATTTCATCTTTTGCCGCCTGAAGCTGACCATCATCAATATTTGTTCTTATCTTTTTTCGGAGATGTGTTCTTCCGGCAATCAGATTTTTCATCTGCTCCTCTAAGGAAGTCTTATATGAAAAAAGCTGTTCGTCCGTGGAAATATTTTCTCGTCCGAGCAGCCTTACTTCATCAGTAATCTTATCGAGCTTCATCAAATCATCTTTCAAAAGATAATGAAGCCTTGCGTTATTCTGTTTCTTATACTTGGGCAGATAACCGAGTCTGTAACAGTAATACAGATACAGCCCATAAAGTCCGCCTTTCTTTTTCAGCTTCTGCCCTCTGGTCTGCATACGGTACTGTCTTGGTTTATAAGTCGCCCTCTGGAACGGCTCAATCTCTGCCCATCTGTCACGATTTTCTTTGATACGCTCTACAATCCGGTCATTGGTATAATCTGCTCCGAGATTTTTCAGTCGTATCGGCTTATCGTATCCCTTTGGAATGACCGTCCAGTATTTTCGGCTTGGACTTAGGTTATAGGCATATCCCATTTCCTTGAGAGCAAACTGAAATTCTTTCAGGGTCTTGCTATGGTCGATAGCATAATCAATAGCTTCTTTTGCAACCGAATAGCGTGTCGGCATACCTGCCTTTTCTTTCATCGTCAGATAATCCGACTGCTTACTGCGGTTCGGATTCGGGTCATAGTAAGTCCGTACTTCTCACAAATTCTGTCTGCAACTTTTCGGAATTTGAACCACGCTTTT
>ENA-OQCP01000260-OQCP01000260.1-human-gut-metagenome-genome-assembly--contig:-NODE-260-length-23414-cov-3.545540_pt1 | contig 23414 bp, 30 predicted proteins | sample MGYA00242760_ERZ504583 | MGnify/ENA primary metagenome ERZ504583 (study PRJEB26092, sample SAMD00036308) | human gut metagenome | host: Homo sapiens | study: EMG produced TPA metagenomics assembly of...
GGCGATGTGTTGCCACAGGGCAACCCGCCGAAAAGCCTACGGGGACAGCCCCGAACCCCTGTGAGGCTGCTGGCGCATGAGAAAACGCAGCGTTGGAATCAATGTCCGCGTCAGCGTCACAGAAAAGAAAAAGGTGACGATGTTGGCTCGGAAGTGCGGGTTGTCTCTCTCGGAATACTTACGCCAGCGGGCGCTGGGATATGAACCGGGCGGACACCCGCCCAAGGAGGTATTTGATGTATTGGACAAACTGGATGAAATTGCAGAGAACTGTTCTGCACGGGAAGGGGCAGCCATCAACGCTCAGACCGACCGCATGAGGGACCTGCTCATTGGCGGTAACTAAGATCTGGGCAATCAAGGACAGTTTACAGCGCGTCCTTGACTATGCGGCCAACCCGGACAAGACCGAGTACGATGCTCTTGCCCAAACGCTGCACTATGCAGAGAACGATGCCAAAACCAAGCTGAACGAGAGCGCCCAGCTCGTCACCGGCATTCATTGCAGGGCAAATCATGCGTGGGAAGATATGCGGGCTGTACAGGAACGCTTTGGTAAAACGGACGGTGTGGTGGCGCTCCACGCTTACCAAAGCTTCCGCGAGGGAGAGGTCACCCCGGAGCAGTGCCATGAGATCGGCGTGGCACTGGCCCACAAGGTCTGGGGCAAGCGTTTCCAAGTGCTGGTTGCCACCCATATGAATACGGATAACCTGCACAACCACTTCGTTATCAATTCCGTGTCCTATGTGGACGGCAAGAAATACGAGCAGCGCCGCAGCCAATACACTGAGTTCCGGGCGGCATCCGACAAGCTGTGCCGGGAGTACGGCTTGTCGGTGGTGGAACAGCCTAAGAAAAAGGAACCGGCGAGGTATGCCCGGATGCGGGAAGCCATCGACCAAGCCTGTGAGGACGCCAGCACCGCCGAGGACTTCCACAGAGCGCTGTATCGGCAAGGTATATTTTCGGCAGTGACCCTAACCGTAGGTACGCAACCATCCGGGCACGGATGGTGGTCGAGCCGTGCGGCTTTATAGGCTGGGAGAAGAATACGATTTATCTGCCATAGATGACCGACTGCGCGGAAATTACCTGTTGTATGGGGCAGCGTTGTATGAGTTGAAACACCCACCCCGCAGTATACGCCGAAACGGTATCGCCCCAAGAACCATTACACAGGAAAAGGAATTCTTCAAATTTTCTTCGAAGTATTCTTCGGGGAATCCCAGATGCACCGCTTATATCTGTACTACTGCTATCAGCTGGGCATCCTGCCCAAGAAGCAACAGCCCCGCATCAACCGTCCGGAGTTGGAGCGCATCTGGAAAGATACCGAGAAAATCCTTGCAGAACACGCCTTTGTCCACGACCGCAAGTTTCCCTCTTTGCAAGCAATCGTGGACTACCGCAAGGGCTTGTCCCGGCGGATGGAAACCCTTGCCGCGCAGCGGGCGGAAATCGTCAAGCAGATGCGCCGAAAGGATGCCCCGCCGGAACTGGCAGACCGCCGTGCAAGGCTTACTTGCAAGATTGCGGAACTCCGCAAAGAGGACAAGATTGCAGAGGGAGCAATCAAGCGTATTCAACGCACGCGCGAATCCAACCGTATTGACCGGGAAAACAGAATGCCGCAACATCCCGGACCACGCCGCCGCAGACGGGAACAGGAGCGCGAATGATGTCAGTTTGCACCCAATGTGCAGGACGGTTCTTGTGCAATTCTGTGAATAGCTTTCCGGCAGGATTGCTGGTATCGTTGTACCGAACCCAAAATGCAGCAACTTGAAAAAAGGAGAGATGCCTATGGTAGCAGGACGCTTACAGGAGAAAAACGGATTTTATTACATCGTGCTGAGTTACACGGACTCGGCGGGGAAACGCCGCCAGCCGTGGATCGGCACAGGGCTGCCCGTCAAGGGCAACAAGAAGCGCGCCGAAAAAATGCTGGCAGAAACGCGAAAGGACTTCACGATTCCCAAGGGTCAGGTGTCCGAACTCAGCCCGGATATGGCATTCAGCGACTATATGCGGTACTGGCTGAAAATGATGCGGACCGCTGTAACAGAAACGACCTACTCGTCCTATTGCTTCAATGTAGAGAAACATATTATTCCCTACTTTGAACCGCTGGGCGTAACGCTGGCAGGCTGCAGCCGCGCCAGATTCAGAGCTTCTATCTGCACGAAGCGGAAACGCTGAAAAACACCTCTATCCTGCGATTCCACGCCAATCTTCACAAGGCGCTGAAATACGCCGTGCGCATCGACCTGATCACCAGCAACCCGGTGGACAAGGTGGACCGCCCCAAGCCGCAGCGTTCATGGCAAGCTATTACAGCGCCGAGGAAATGGAAAAGCTCTTTGAAGCCGCCCAAGGCCATAAGCTGGAACTTATCATCCAGCTTGCAGCCTTTTACGGACTGCGCCGTGCCGAGGTGATGGGGCTGCGGTGGGAGGCCATCGACTTTGAAGCCAAGACGCTGACCATTCGCCACATCGTGACCAGCACCCGCATCGATGGCAAGAAGATTTTGGTAGAAGCTGACCGAGCCAAAACAAAATCCAGTCTGCGCACCTTGCCGCTGGTAGACCCGATTGCCGAGCGCTTGAAAGCCGTCAAAGAGCAGCAGGAGTACAACCAGAAAATTTGCGGCAACTGCTATAATCAAGAGTACCTTGGATATGTATTCGTAGATGCAATGGGAAATCTGATCCAGCCGGATTCCGTGACGACAGGCTTTCCGCAGTTGTTGAAAGAGAACGGTCTGCGCAGGATCCGATTCCACGACTTGCGCCACTCCTGTGCCAGCCTATTGCTGAAAGAGGGCGTACCGATGAAGCAGATTCAAGAGTGGCTGGGTCACAGCGATATTTCCACCACAGCCAACATTTACGCACATCTGGATTCGCAGTCCAAGAACTTAAGTGCCCGAACGATGGCAAACACGCTGACATTGCCGAAAGCGCAGCCCATAAAGAAGTGGTAACTTGAACAGCGGCGGCACCTGAGAAATCGGGTGCCGCCTTTTTTTGCTGTCAATTTGTACCCAAGCTGCGGGAAGAATCTTGTGTAGTTCTGTGAATAGCTATTTGCCGCGATTGCTGGTATGATTTGTACCGAACCCGAAAATCACTACTTGAAAATAAAGGGAGATGCCTATAAAAATAGCTTTGGAATTTTGCAAAGCAATAAAAAATCACTACCTAATGTAGAATTGAGTAGTGATACTTGGCGCAGACGGTGGGATTCGAACCCACGTGACATTGCTGTCAAATTGATTTCGAGTTTTTTGGTATATATCGAAACTGACGGTATTTGTCGGAAAAAAGCGGAAGTTGTCGGAAGATGATTCGACCGACCTACGACGAAAAATGTTGAAAAAGAAGTCCTTTTTAACGTCAGAACGTCGCAATTCGAACCCATTTCGAAATGCCGATTTTTCGGGAAAAATGAGAGAAAAACAGGCATTTTTGGCACGTTGGAGAGATGTAGGAGAGAAAAACATGAGAGAACAAAAAAGCTCGATTTTCCTTATTGTTATGGGCATTTACAGAAGTGCGTTGACTAAATTTTATGCAAATTCCCCTTTGCCTCAAAAATCAAACCGTCCCTGCCTGCTGTTGATGAGTTCGAATAATGGACGGTGATTCTAGTGGATTACAGTTACGACTTTGCAAAAATCAAGGCAAACTACCCTGAAAAAATCGGGCTGGAGCAGATGCGCGTCATCTGCCATATCAGCAAAAAGACGGCGCGTTACCTGCTGACAAGCGGGCTTGTTCCCTGCATAGATACCGGCAAGAAAACCCGCCAGTACATCATCAATACAAAAGATGTTATCACGTATCTTAAAAAGCGTCAATCCCAACCGGAAAAATTCTCGGCACCGACCGGGTATTACTCGGCGAGCTGGAACAAAGGCGGCAAGCCCAAAATGCTGACCTTACGGGAGTGGGCAAATCTGGATACTGCTAAAAGCAGAAAGAAGTTTCAGGACTTTCTTACCCTGAAAATGCAGCCCTACAGCGATGTGCTGAGCGTCGCCGAAGCAAGCCGACTTACCGGCTATCACCATAACACCTTGACGAATTGGTGCCATAACGGTTACATCCGATACTTTGAAATTAGTGGTGGGTATATGATTCCCAAATCTTCTGCTGAATTTTCTGCTTAGTCCTCATATTCTGGACAGCTATCGACCTTCTAAAAAGCTGGTTGACCTTGCGAAAGAATTCAGCCGACAGGGTAAATCTACAAAAAAGCCCACCGCCAAATGAGTGCTATAGAGAAAAGCAGCGTCCCCCGAATGTAAAACGGAGGACGCTGTTTTTATAGCCCTATTTCAACTGCTGACAATTTGTCACCAGTTGGCGCATGACTGTCATCGGCATTAGGCAGCGACATATAGCTTCTGTAATTTTTAACTGCCTACAATTTGTAGTCATTTCACAAACCGTATGCTTTGGAGCTATTTCAGATTATGCCCTATTAAATCGAAGCATTTGAATTCGGCCACTAACAGCGGCGGCAATTTTCGCGGCTCGTCCATCATCAAACTGGGCGGCTGTTCGGAAGATTTCTTCTACTTTATTGGAAAATCCATCAAGGCGCTCCAGCGGTAGATCCACATAAGGCGCAATCAGCTTTAGCTGGGATTGCTGCGAGGTTTCAAACGGTTTGGCCGGAACCATCGCCTCTGCGCAGATCGCGCGGGTGAGCGTCATCTGCCAAAGGCTTGTGCCGCTGTCATAGATGGGCGCTGTTCCTTTCCATTCCAGCGTTTCGGAATCACGCAGGAAACCGAAGTTTCCCAAATGGCGATCTGTGTTGGCTAAGATGAAATCGGCAGCCAGCATATTGCAGACCGCTTCACTTGCATCAGGAATTCCGACAGCCCGGCAGCAAGCGTTGAAGTGTTCCCAGTTGGAAACACCCCGCGCTTGCGGCAGCAGCCGCATAAATTGGGCGGCGGTGACAAGCTCGGTGTGGTCATTGGTTAAGCACGCGCAGGCGGACATGACCTGCCCGCCCTGCTCTATAAGCCAGTAGGGAACGTGCGGCATACCAAGCGCATCATACAGAGCCGTGGCAACAATTTCGTTGTAAGGCTCCTGCTTGTAAATGCCCGATCCTGCTTTTAAGAGGATTCGTTTTCCGTCCGCAATGCGCCAGCGCTTTTGTAAAAAGCCGTCTGAGGTATTGCAGGGGGAACACAAATCCGGCTGTGCCGAGAGAACCCCCTCGCCAAACAAAGCGCGTCCCACATCGTCAGAAAAGTCGTTCTCGTAGAAATTTACATCTCGCCAATTCTGTGGGGCATCGCAGGGCGTGACCCAATACTGGTCTGAAAGGCTCAGCCCGCTGCATTTGACAAGCAGAAGTTCGGCGTAAGGGATATGCAGCGTTTCCAAGGCGTGCTCCAGCCCGGAACGGCTTGCCGGGATACCGCGCCCTGCCCACCATTTGCGCAGGGACAGAACATCAAAGCTGCCATCGCTATGCTTTGCGCCAAGGGGAATCCTCTGCGCCGAAAGAACCTCTGCCACATCAATAATGTCGCCGGTCTTTTCAGCTATTTCAATAACAGCCACTTGATGATAGCGCTGCATCAGGAAAAATCGCATTCTGCTCACCTGCCTTACCTTATAGAACGATTATACTCTATTCGGCGGGGCTTTGCAATCTGCGTTTTTGTCGCAGCGTCAATCCTTTTCTGTACACCAAGGGGGAAGTATATCTTTTTTCGGGAAATGGGGTGCCGTCTGTGTTTTCCCCCGCACCCCCTTTCAGCCAGCTGAAGTGACAAAAAGCCTGCTGAAAACAAATAATCGTATCCTTGGCACCTTACCTGTTTTGTAGGCAAGGTGCTTTTTTCATACAGAAACGGAGGTCACCCCCATGGGAAAATACCAAAAGAACATTGAAGCTGCCCGCCGAATTACCGTGATGCAGTATTTGGAAACCTATCACCCCGGCGAACTTGTGCGCAAAACGGATCGCGAGTACTGCACCCGGACGCACGATAGCCTGATCATCACGCCTGCCAATGGATTCTTCCACTGGTTTTCGCGTAATGTGGGCGGCAACAACGCCATTGATTATCTGACCAAGGTGGAGGGCATGGACTTTGTATCAGCGGTTCGTCTGCTGAACGAGATGGCACCGGTCGCTGCTTCTTTTCAACCGGCTAAGGCAGCGCCTGTAAAGCCGCACGAGCCTCGTCCATTTACACTTCCTACCCCGGATCGAAACGTCGAAGCCGTTGCTGCCTACCTGATGCACCGCGGTATCAGCCCTAAGGTCCTGCGCTACTGCGTTGGCAGCGGCATCCTGTACCAGACCACGCGCGGCAACTACCGCAACTGCGTTTTTGTGGGCAAGGATGAAGGCAGCGTTCCGCGTTCTGCTTTTCAGCGTGGCTGCCAAGCACCTACCGCGGTGATGTCACCGGCAGCCAAAAGAAGTACGGATTTCTGATGCAAGCGGAAAACCCGGACTGCGATACCGTGGAGCTGTACGAAGCCCCGATTGATGCTATGTCCGGCGCGACATTGCGTCAGTATACGGACATTGGAAAGTGGCGCAGTGTGCATTATCTGGCGCTGGGCGGGCTGAACTATCTGCCCATCGACTACTTTTTGCAGCAGCATCCGCAGGTGAAAAAATGTGGTGCTCTGCTTTGACCGTGATGAGCCGGGGCTGCGCTTTGCCGAAACGGTTACCAAGCGCCTTGCCGAGCGAGGATGTAATGTAGAAAAGCGGCTGCCTGCCGTAGGTAAGGACTACAACGAAAGCCTTATCTGGTACAAGTCAAAGATTGAAAAACAGCGAGGAGAGCGCGTATGAAAACAATAGCGATTGCCAACCAAAAAGGCGGTGTGGGCAAAACGACGACCGCTGTAAACTTGGGCGTAGCATTGGCAGATATGGGTTATAAAGTATTGCTGGTGGACGCCGACCCGCAGGCCAGCCTGAGCCGATACCTTGGCTGTTCGCAGGGGAACGAAGGTGCGTCCCTGAAAGAGCTGATTGAGGCTGCCTGCAACGAGGTAGACCCGCCCGATGTTGTTATCCATACCGATGAAAAAGTAGATGTCATTCCCGCCAACATTCAACTTTCTGATTTGCAGCGAAGTTTGACAAATACCTTTATGCGTGAATGCGTAATGCAATGGGCGCTGGAACCATTTCAAGGGCAATACGACTATTGTCTGATTGACTGTATGCCGGAACTCGGCAACCTTGTCACTGCCTCTCTTGCCGCCTCAGACAGTGTTTTGATTCCCGTACAGCCGCTGATTCTTGATGTCGAAGGTCTTGCCAGTATCATTGGCACCATCCGTAAAATTCGCAGGAAAATCAATCCTAAACTGGAGATTGACGGTGTCCTGATTACCATAGCAGACCATCGTACCAATATGACACGGGATATGATCAAAGCCATTCACACAAGCTATGGTCCGCACACGCGCATTTATCAGGCAATCGTTCCGCGCTGCACCAGAGTCGGTGAAAGCCTTACTAAATCGGAGAGCGTACTTCGTTATAGTAAGCAATGCCCGGCGAGTGTTGCTTACAGAGCATTGGCAAAGGAGGTGGAAAAGGGTGAGAGATCTCGCGAAAAACATCCGACTGCCCTCGATAGATGACTTGTTTTCCACTGAGGAAGAACGGCAGGATGCCAAGTTGGAGAAAATCCAGATCCTGCCGCTGTCTGAGCTGCACCCCTTTGAGGGGCATCCGTTTCAGGTGCGCAACGATGAAGAAATGGACAAGATGGTGGACAGCGTCAAAGAATATGGCGTGATGACACCTGCCATCGTTCGCCCGCGACGGGACGGCGGATATGAAATTGTAGCTGGACACGCCGCTGCCACGCCAGCCGGCGCGCCGGAGTGGACACTATGCCCTGCATTGTGCGGGACATGGACGATGATACCGCCATTATATTGATGGTGGATTCCAACTGCCAGCGCGAGCATATTCTGCCGAGCGAAAAGGCCAAGGCGTATGAAATGAAGTTGGAGGCGGTAAAAAGAAAAGCCGGTAGACCGTCAAAAAATAATTTGTCCCAAGTTGGGACAATTTCCGTGCCGATGAGGTTGTAGCACAAGGAGCAGGAGAAAGTAGAAACCAAGTTCAGCGTTTTATCCGGCTGAACAAACTCACCCCTGACCTGATGCAGCTTGTGGACGACGGCAGACTCAAGACCACCCCCGCTGTGGAGTTGAGCTACCTGACGCCGGAGGAACAGGAAGAATTTCTCTCTTACATGGAAGAGGAAGGCTGCACACCGTCATTATCCCAAGCGCAGAAGCTGAAAGCTGCCAGCAAGGAAAGTGTCTGACGAAAGACAAGATTCACGGGATCATGTCTGCCCGTTCCCCCAGCGTAAAGCCGCACGAACCGCAGCTCACGATTGCCGTATCCAAGGTCGAACGCTATTTCCCGAAGGGCTGTACCTCCGAACAGATGGAAAGTACCATCCTGAAACTTCTGGAAAACTACTACCGCAAGCGGCAGGATTACGAACGATGAGGTGGCGGTATGACAAGAGTTTTGATTATAGAACCGGGCTACTGCCCCTATCAGGCTGCCTTTGACAGCCCGCAGGCGGCAATTTCCGAGGTGATCGAGGGCGACAGTTTGCTGCTGAAACCGTTCGGCACATCGAAAATCGGCGTTGTGTGCAGTAAAAACCAAAGCCGGCTGAAATACAACAGACAACTGAAAGATGGTTGCACGATACGCGGGCGGTTTCTGGTTTGTGGACTCAGTGAGTCCAAAATGTTGGGGCTTTCCAAAGAACAGGCGGAGCGCTATAATCGGCTTCTGTTCTTCCCACAGGTGGAGGATATGCTGTCCGGTGATTTGCCGGTTGCCAAGGTCCGCCCGACGGATGAGCGCTTTGGAAGTAAAATCTCTTTTTGGGAAAGGTTGAGTCGTTAATTATAAAGGAGAATCACCGAGATGAACAAACACGATACGGTCATTGGCTATATCGAATATCTTGACTGCAACGGATGCGTTCGGGAACGCATTCCGTATGTCGATGCAGAGAAATTCAAAACCAGAATTTACGCTTCTTTGTATTGTGGCGAACCCATCATTCCGGTTTTGTTTCCGGAGAATCTGAGCCAGCCTCTTCTCTTTGAAAAGGGCACCATTTTTCCGTGGGGATTGCGAAGAAAGAAGTACGAGCTGCTGCCGTATGAAATCTACCAGACCAACAACCGTGAGATTGCGTTTTTACGGTATGACTACACCAAAGGCCATATAAATGCTGCATCCTATAAGCTGGTGTACCGCGGGCAGATGGAATGCTGGCAGACGCTGGACAGCCTTTACTGCCTGCACAATCAGGAAAACCGCCCCAACTGCAGAAAGATACGCTCTTTGTCTGTCAGCGATATTATTGTAACGCATGAGGGCGGTGAGGCACACGCCTATTATGTGGAGCCGATTGGCTATAAACAGGTGGATGACTTGCTGCCGGGGCTGGAACAAGCCAAGAAACGCAGCGTTGCTCGCGAAGAACGATAACAAAACCAGCTCGGCAAAGGAAAATACACCCATAAATGAATTGGATTTTCTTTATTGGTTTTTCTATCATGAAATCATTCACATTTCGTTTGTTGATTTTTTTATGGTAATTCGATATAATACCTAAGTTGTAAATGATTACTGACGAAAGCGCACAGGAGATTTTCAGCACCTATCTTTCATAAAGGAGGAACGCTTATGCAAAAGGATAAAACCGAGCTTGAGGTCACGCGAATGACCAAGGAAAACATTCAGTATCTGGATGTCTTTTTTGCCGTATGCAAACGGTATAAGGTTGATTACTACCACGCCACCGAAAAGCAGCGCGCGTTCATCGATGCGGTTGCAGCACACGAATTTTCCATGAAACAAGCGCACGAAAAAGGGCTGAACCGTTCCTCGGTTCCCCCGTTTATGGGCATCAAACGCAGCGAACGCAGCAACAACCGCCCCGCATAAAATCAAATCACGCGAATGGATAAGCTCTGCACAGCAATGTGCAGGGCTTTTTTATTACCGCAAAGGAGATGAAACCGATTGGCGAATTACCAAAACATTTTACGGCAGGCGCATCAGGCGATTGCCGATGTAGCAGACAATGCCGACAGCTGGCGGGCGTTTTTGCGTTCAGCCGCGTATACAACGCATTACGCTTTCCCGAATCAGGCGCTGATTTACAGCCAACGTCCCGGCGCACCATGCTGGCGGACATCGACACTTGGAACCGCGCAGCCGGGCGCTGGGTCAACCGCGGTGCGCACGGCGTAGCGTCCCTTGCACCGGTAATATGGCGGGCAATGTGCGGTATCTGTTTGACATCAAGGATACCCACCTGCCGGTAAAGGTGCCAAACCATTGGGCTGGCAAATCACCGATGCCAACCGCTATCCGACCTGCAAGCCTTGCAGGAAAAGCATAACGCCGAGAGCCTGCCGGAGATTTTCGGCTTACAGGCAGCCCTGTTTGTGGCGCAGCACGGCAAACAGCTGGACGCCGATTTGCAGAATGCCGTGATTGGCAGCACGCTGGAATGGGCAAAGCCGCAGGAGCAAACGGCGATTTTTGCCAACCTCATCACGCAGAGCGCCGTCTATATGGCGGCAGTGCGCTGCGGTTTGGGCGACAGCGCCGTACCGCAGGACGCCTTTGCGGACATTGACCGCTTTGATACCGAATCTGCGGTTTTGGCGCTGGGCAATGCCGTCAACCGCGCGGGGCGGCAGATGTTTGCCGAAATCGGCGCTGTCGTCAAGAGCATCGACAGTGTTGCAAAGACCCAGCCGAAACAGTATGATGAGAATGTAAGCAAGACGAACCAACAGGAGGTGCAGGATCATGGATATGACGAATCTGAACGGGTATCTGGTACCAAGATGGCAATGAAGGAAACGCACAGACCGCCGGTCGGGAGAATCGGTCTGCAGCGGGAGAAGTTCCTGCAAGAGAACCACTCCCTGCTGTACGACAAGATGCTGCTGGACGGGACGCTGTACAGCGACCTGAAACAGACCGAGCAGCGCTATTGGGAGCAGGTGGAGCAGACCATCACGAAGCTGCTGGTCAGCAACCCGGCACCGGACAAGAACAACGACCCGTTGGGCTGGACGGCGCACATGAACAGTCTGCAAGCGCAGGCGGCGGAACTGGCGATGCCCATCGTGACGAGCCTGTAAATAGCAACCCCCAAACAGCGGAGAGCGAACCATCGCCCTCCGCTGTTTCTGTTTCCGATGCGCAGGAACTGCCGGAAAGCGTGGGGCGCGGCAACCTTGCCGAGGAAGCTGCCGCCGCCATCGGTCTGCCCGCACCTGAACAGCAGCAGGAAACCATCCGCCAATTACAGCCCCGCGCAAGCTGGCAGCAGCCCATCAAGGATGACGGCACCCATATCGACGAGCAGGACATTGTCGATGTTCTTGTCATGGGCAGCGGTTTTTGTGAGGGGCGTTTTCGCATACAGGAATTTTTCTCTGCCACAGTATTGCCTACAGTAAAGGAGCAAGCCAACTGGCTGAAAAAAGAATACGGTATCGGCGGGCGCACTTGGGATTTCCGAGATGGCGAAAGAGGATTTCTGGATTATGATGCAAGGGGCTGAGAATCAAGCGCTATGCATCCGATAACGCCCCGGATTATTTCCGCTTGCTGCCGTGGAACGAGGTTGCCCGCCGTTTGCACCTGCTGGTCCACAACGACCAATATCTGGATGAAAACAACAAGCAGGGATATGAAAAATGGGAAGCGGAACAGCAAGCCAAACGCAACGCCCGTCAAGCCGAGATAGACTATGCGGAGAAAACCATCGCGGACTTTTGTGAACGAGAAGGGCTGGGCGAACCGGATTTTTCGAACCTTACGCACATCGACCTTGCCTATTCCACCACCGGGGACGGTGAACACGAAATTCAGGTGTACGCCAACTTTTTGCGCAATGAGATTGTGTATCTGGTTGACGGCTCTTTTGTGGACAGTGCGCGCTTCGACAACACAAGGCGCTTGCCAAGGAAGGCATTGAGGACGTTGAGTTTTCGCAGTTTATTGACGATGCGGAAGCAGCGTATGAAGCATATCAGGAACGCTACAAGCCCAAGCCCGTGGAAAAACGCCCGCTGGCGGCCGGGGATACCGTCTATCTGGAAAACGACCACCCCTTTACGGTAGAGGAAATCGGCATCTTCGATGTGCATCTACGCGATGAGGGTTTCCCGCTGATCGGGCGCGCATCAACCGTGCGGAATTCGCAAGGCTGCTGGCGGCGAACCCTAAAAACAATGCACTGGCGGCACCAGAATTACCCAATCTACCGGACGCCGGTGAGGCGGCAGAGGTTGTTGAGGGTGAAGTCTTAGAACCCGCAGAAGAATCATCTGGTGGTTTTGGCGAGCAGGTCTTGCAGGCGGCGGAACTCATTGCTCTCAAGGAAGCCTATGAGCCGAACAACTATATCCCGCCGCAGGACCCTGTACCCCCGCGCACACCACGCGAAAAGTTTGCAGCCAACATCACCGCCATCCGCACCCTGAAATCCATCGAAAAGCGTATGGCGGACGGCGGTCCCCACGCAAACGGTGAGGAGCAGGAAATCTTAGCCCAATACTCCGGCTGGGGCGGTTTGTCCGATGCCTTTGAACCCAACAAAGACAGCTGGCACAGCGAATATACCGAGCTGAAAAGCCTGCTGACAGAGGAGGAATACGCCGCTGCCCGCAGCAGCACCCTGACCGCCTTTTACACCCCGCCCGCAGTCATTGACGCAATGTACACCGCCCTGCGCAAAATGGGCGTGGGTGCCGGTACGATTCTGGAACCGAGTATGGGTGTGGGCGCGTTTTTCGGGCAAAGCCACAGCTATTTGTATGAGCCGACCACCCGCCTGTTTGGCGTGGAGTTGGACAGCCTGACTGGCAGAATCGCCCGCCAGCTGTACCAGAAAGCCAACATCCAAATCACCGGCTTTGAGAAAGCCGACCTGCCCGACAGCTTTTTCGATGTGGTCATCGGCAATGTGCCGTTTGGGGATTACAGCGTGGTTGACCCGCAGTATAACCGGCTGCACTTCAAGATCCACGATTACTTTTTTGCCAAATCCATCGACAAGCTGCGCACGGGCGGTATCATCGCCTTTATCACCACCAGCGGTACGCTGGACAAAAAGAGCGAGGAAGTGCGCAGGTACATCAATGCCCGATGCGACTTTATCGGTGCCGTGCGCCTACCGGATTCCACTTTTAAGTCAGCCGGAACCAAGGCTATGGCGGACATCATCTTCCTGCAAAAGCGTGACCGCATTCTGGAGCAGGACGCAGGCTGCTGCACACCACCCAGACGGAGGACGGGCTTGCCCTAAATAGCTATTTTGCCGAGCACCCCGAAATGGTCTGCGGTACGCTGAAAACCGTCAGCGGTCCGTATGGCCCGACCATAACCTGCGAGGCGTTTGCCAATAAGCCCCTTGCCGATGTGCTGAAAGAGGCCATGTCCCACCTGCACGCTGAATTTCACTTCCAGAATATCGAGCTGCAGGAATCCGGCGCTGTCGAAGCCAGCATACCTGCCGAACCCGATGTACGCAATTTCAGCTTTTGTATCCGTAACGGCAAATTCTATTACCGCGAGAACGCCATTATGCGCGAGGTTTCCCTTGGCACTACCTCCGCAGCGCGTATGCGGCTGCTGATCGAACTGCGGGATACAACACGGGAACTGATTCAAGCCCAGCTGGAAGATATGCCGGATGAAGTCATCACGGAGCTGCAAGCGAAACTCAACCGCCAGTACGACTACTACCACAATAAGTTCGGACTCATCAACAGCCGTGGCGCATCGCTGGATATGCGGGATGACAGCGGATATTTTCTGCTGTGCTCCTTGGAAAATCTCGACAGCGAGGGCAACTTCATCGGCAAATCGGATATGTTTTCAAAACGCACCATCCGCGCTGCCCGCCCCGCCGAGCGCGTGGAAACCGCCAGCGAGGCGCTGGCGCTGAGTGTCGGTGAGCGCGCAGGCATCGACTTTGGGTATATGCAGCAGCTGACCGGCAAGGACAAAGAAACACTGATTCAGGATTTGCAGGGCGTTATCTTTGCCGACCCCTTGGAAAAGAATTCTGATGGTGAACCGCGCTATTATACCGCCGATGAATATCTTTCCGGCGATGTGCGCCACAAATTGCAGGTGGCAAAGCTGGCGGCACAGAATAACCCCTCTTTTGCTGTGAATGTGCAGGCACTGAAAACCGTGCAGCCGAAGGACTTGGAAGCCAGCGAAATTGCCGTGCGTCTGGGTGCCACTTGGCTGGCACCTGAACTCATCAAGCAGTTTGCCGATGAGCTGGTGGACGCGCCCTACTATGTGCGGGACCGCGTGAAGGTGTTGTACATCCCACTGACCGGCGTTTGGAATGTGACCAACAAGAGCTTTACGGGCGGCAACATTAAAGCCACCGTGACCTACGGCACACAGCGCGCCAACTTCTACCACATCTTAGAAGAAAGCCTGAACCTGCGGGATGTGCGCATTTTTGACACCAAGGAGGATATGCAAGGCAACAAAATCCGCGTTCTGAACGCCGCTGCCACGCAGGAAGCCCAGATGAAACAGCAGCAGATCGAGGACGCTTTCAAGGATTGGATCTGGAAAGACCCGACCCGCCGCCAGATGCTGGTAAAGGAATACAACGAACGGTTCAACTCCCTGCGCCCCCGCGAATATGACGGCAGCCATATTCTGTTCCACGGTATGTCACCTGAAATCACGCTGCGCCCCCACCAGAAAAACGCCATTGCGCACATTCTGTATGGCGGCAATACGCTGCTGGCGCACGTGGTGGGCGCCGGAAAAACCTACGAAATGGTCGCTGCAGCGATGGAAAAGAAACGCCTTGGGCTTTGCACCAAGACCCTGATCTGTGTGCCCAACCACCTGACCGAACAGCTTGCCGGAGAGGCTTTGCAGCTGTACCCCAACGCGAATATTCTTGTAGCCCGCAAGACGGATTTTGAAAAAGCCAACCGCAAACGGTTCTGCGCCAAAATTGCGACCGGCAATTATGACATCATCGTGATCGGACACAGCCAGTTTGAGCGCATCCCGCTGTCGCAGGAACGGCAGGTCGAATACCTGCAAAGCCAGATCCACGATGTGATCAACCAAGTGGCACAGCTGAAAGAAGAACGCGCCGAGAATTTCACCGTCAAGCAGATGGAGCGTATGCGCAAGCAGCTGGAGAAAAAGCTGGATAAGCTCAACGACCAGTCCCGCAAAGACGATGTGGTGACCTTTGAACAGCTGGGCGTAGACAGCTTGATGGTGGACGAGGCCCATGCTTTCAAGAATCTTGCGGTGCTTTCCAAAATGCGCAATGTAGCGGGCATATCCCAAACCGAAAGCCAGCGAGCCAGCGACCTATATATGAAATGCCGCTACCTTGACGAAATCACCGGCAGCCGCGGCGTGGTGTTTGCCACGGGTACGCCCATCAGCAACTCTATGGCGGAGCTGTTCACCATGCAGCGGTATTTGCAGCGGGAAACCTTGGAGCAGCACGGGCTTTCCTCCTTTGATGCGTGGGCATCCACATTTGGAGAAACCGTGACAGCGTGGAGCTTGCGCCGGAAGGCACCGGCTACCGCACAAAAACAAGATTTTCCAAATTCTATAATCTGCCGGAATTGATGAGTATGTTCAAGCAGGTGGCGGATGTGCAGACGGCGGATATGCTCAACCTGCCGGTGCCTAAACTGGTGGGCGGCAAACCCATCAATGTGGCGCTGCCGCCAAGCCCCCAGCAAAAGCAGATGGTGGCTGACCTTGCCGACCGCGCCGAAGAAATTCGCGCCGGAAATGTAGACCCCACCGAGGACAATATGCTCAAGGTGACCAACGACGGCAGAAAGCTGGCGCTGGATCAGCGGCTGATCGACCCAATCTGCCCGAAAACCCCAACGATAAAGTTCACGCCTGCGCCGAGAATGTGTACCGCATCTGGAGTGAAACGAAAGACAAGAAATTGACCCAGCTGGTGTTTTGCGACTTGTCCACCCCGAAACCGGACGGATTTAATGTGTACGATGATTTGCGCAATCTGCTGATTTCTATGGGCATCCCCGAAAACGAGGTGCAGTTCATCCACAGCGCCAACACCGAGGTGAAAAAGGCCGAGCTGTTTGCCAAGGTGCGCAGCGGTGATGTGCGCGTGCTGATGGGCAGCACCGGTAAGATGGGCGCAGGCACCAATGTGCAGCGGCTGCTGGTGGCCACGCATCATCTGGACTGCGGGTGGAAACCCTCTGACATTGAGCAGCGCAACGGGCGTATGATTCGCCAAGCAACACCAATGCCGAAGTATATGAGTATCGTTACGTCACAGAAGCTTCCTTCGACAGCTATATGTGGCAGCTTTTGGAAACCAAACAGAAGTTCATCGGGCAAATTATGACGAGCAAAAGCCCTGCCCGCAGTGCGGATGATTTGGACGATGCAGCGCTGTCTTATGCCGAGGTCAAGGCGCTGGCAGCGGGCAATCCGATGATCAAAGAGAAAATGGATCTGGATATTCAGGTGTCGCGGTTCAAAACCCTGAAAACCGCCTACAACAACGAGCATTACCGGCTGGAAGATGCGATTACACAAGGATTCCCCGCAGAAATGCGTAAGACCGCCCAGCAGTTGGAAAACGCCAAAGCGGACACAGCGCTGCTACAGCAAAATACCAAGCGCGATGCGGACGACAAGGATGTTTTCGCCATCTCATTGATGGACACGGTTTACACCAAGCGCGAGGACGCGGGCAAAGCCCTGCTGGGGCTGCTGGGTATGGCGATGAACCGCACCGAGCCGGTTTCCATCGGGCGATACAAGGGCTTTGATTTGCAGATCGCCTATTTTGCGATGGACAAAATGTATCTGGCGTATCTTGTGGGCAGCGGTATCAACCCGGTGCAGCTGGGCGCGGATGCGGTCGGCAACACGGTACGCCTGGACAACTGCCTGCATAACCTGCCGCAGAGCGTGACCGACCTTGAATCCAAATTGGTGCAGCTGCAAAAGCAGCTGGAAAACGCCAAGGAACAGCTGGCGCAGCCCTTTGTCCAGGCGGACGAGCTGGCTGAAAAGAGCAAGCGCCTTGCCGAGTTGGAGGCACTTTTGAACCTGAACGAAAAGGATATCGTGCTGGATACCGTGCCGGACGAAGAGCAACAGTGTCGTTCGGACAATCGACAGCGTGGACAAGAAAGGTAGAAGGTTTTAAGATGAAGGAAAGAAGAAGCAACCGGGTCAGAGATGGCCCCCGCAAGGAGTTTTCAAGATGAAAAAATGGATCGTAATGCTTGCAATGCTGTCCGCATTGACAGCCTGCGCACAGACACCGGAACCGGAATCCGCTGAATTGACGGAGCTGTCGGCAGCGACATCCGAAAGTGCAGACGCCGAAGAAACACCTGCACCGATTTCAACTGCCGAGCCGACAGCAACCCCGGAACCTACCGCCACACCCGCGCCGACACCTTCGGCAACACCTGCCGCTACCCCCGCGCCGACTCCTGCCCCTACGCCGGAACCCACGGCAGCGCCGACGGCAGAACCTGCCCCGGCGCAGGTCAGTATGAGCTATGGTGCTGTGCCCTTTGATTTGGCGTCAGGCACCGATCAGTGGTGGAGCATCGACAGCTCGGATTCCGCTTATTGGGCGGTGCAGGAAAACATCAACGCGATGCGCGCAGCCGGTGGGCTGGCACCGCTGACGATGGACAGCGGTTTGAGCGCCGCTGCCGATGCCCGATGTGAGAGTTTTGTGCAGGTGCGCCCTTTGATCACAGCGGTATGACCACCCGCAGCGAGATCTGCGCCGCCGGTCCGCTGAGTTCTGCCAGCGCCGTTTGCACAGGCTGGCAGGGCAGCCCCGCCCATTGTGCCAACATTATGGAGCCGAGTTTTACCAGCATGGGTGTCGGCTGCTGGTTTTGCCAGACGGCAGAGGGGCAATATACCTATTGGGTCGTGACCTTTAACTAGTTCCCACGAAAATCTCCCACAAGCCCGTTTACAGTTGTGCTTTATTATGTTATAATTAAAGCACAGTAGTAACTTTTTGAAAGGCGGTGTGTGGAGTGAATGCTACGATAGCTGTATTGAAAACGATAGCTGATGCGAACGGCGGCATTGTTACTACAGAAGAAGCATTGCGAGCAGGCACAAACCGTGTCACATTAAAACGATACGCAGACAAAGGTGTTCTGACGCGCATTGCCCGCGGACAATATACAATGACCGGATTTGTTCCAGACGAGTTTACGCTTTTGCAAAGCGGAAGCGAGAATCTTGTCTACTCTTACGGCAGTGCCATGTACTTTTGGGGACTGTCAGACCGAACGCCACACATTTTTGAATTCAGTGTGCCGCAAGGATATAACACCAGTCGCATCAAAGAACGCGATCCCAATATTCGGTTTCACTATGTTAAAGGAAGTCTTCACGGTATAGGCAAAACCACTTGCAGATCTCCACAAGGCGGAAATGTTATCCTGTATGACCGTGAACGCTGCATTTGCGACTTGGTGCGCGACAGAAATGCAATCGACAAGCAACTGTTTACACATGGACTGAAGATCTACTTGCGTCAAGACCAAATCCCAGAAAACTTCTAAAGTATGGAAAACAGTTTGGGGTTGACGATAAATTGCGTACCTACATGGAGGTGCTGATGTGAGATCACCAGAACAATTAAAAGGCTGGGCGCGCAATGTTGCTGCCGAAAAGCATCTGCGCGCTCAGGAAATTTTGCAGATGTTTATGTTTGAACGTCTGCTGGAACGACTGGCGGCTTCGCCGTATCAGAAAAATTTCATTCTCAAGGGAGGACTTCTGATTTCCTCAATGGTTGGGCTTGAGGGTCGAACTACGATGGATATGGATACCACCGTGCGCGGTATCCATATGGAAGAAGAGGAAATCGTTTCTGCCCTCAAAACCATTTTGGCAGTTGATGTTGGTGACGGTATCCGCTTTGAATATCGTTCCATTGCACCGATCCGTGAAATTGATGCATACAACAACTTCCGCGCCCATATTGATGTTCTGTATGGGAAAATCAACACACCCATGAAAATCGACATCACCACCGGCGACAAAATCACCCCTGCTGCGGTACAATATGAGTTTCCCTGCTTTGATTCCGAAAAGAAAATTCCTATCATGGCTTATACGATAGAAACGATACTTGCTGAAAAGTATGAAACCATTATCCGCCGCGGTGCAACCACCACAAGAGCGCGCGATTTTTATGACCTTTACACGCTGTATCGCACCAGAAAGTCAGAAATTCGCCCGCAAGTCTTAAAGGATGCTGTTCTGCATACGGCTGAAAAGCGAGAATCTCTGGAAGATCTTGCCGATTGGAAAGAAATTTTGGATGACCTAAGATGATTCGTCTATGCAACAGTTATGGGATAGCTACGGCATGAGCAATTCCTATGCAGCAGCTATTACATTTGGGCAGACCTTGGAAACTGTCAAGGAAATCTCTGAACTGATTGAGTCTCTGTAACTGAATATCTTACTTAAGCGCTCACATTTGTGGGCGCTTTTTTATTGGAGGAATTCTATGGACATTGAAACTTTACTTAGAAAAGCCGAGCAAAACGGCTGCATGGTCGTGCTGAATGACATTGCCCCCAATCGAGAACGCAGCGAGTTGGTATTTCGTGTGCCGGAAAGCGTATACGACACCCCTGTTGCTGCGCTCGACATAGACGAAAGCACAAAAAACGCGCTGCAAAAGCAAAAAATAACGGTTTTAGAGAATCTGCTGCACCGTCTTGCGATGGGGAAAAATGCGGCAAAACAGTTGCATATCGCGCAGGATGCCGCCGAGCAGGTCGTGAATGCGGTGATCGAAACCGCCTATCGCAGTCTTTCCGAGCCTGAAAAGCGGAATTTCTGGGAAAGAATTCTGCACAATACGGACGGTGATGCGATGTGAAAAACGATCCCCTTGTCGCTAAGCTGTACAACAAAATGCAGCAGGAGCAAAACGAATACCGTGCGTGGCTGCTTGCACAGCCGCCCGAAGAAATTTTGAACCACGCGTATGAGTACAGCTCCCGTGAGGATATCCTCATCGCTCTTGAAAATGCTTCGCTGCGTCCTGCACAGCTGCGCGCTTTGTTGGAATCCCAAGCACCGCTGGCGGACATTTACAAAGACTACCGCGATTGCGATACCAACACACTGGATGTTATGACCTTGTGCATAGCGGATCGCGCCGACATCGACCTGATGGAAAGCACGAAAAAGAACTGGCCGCCCGTTTACTATCAGACCGGTCGATACGCCCGCGAACACGAGGAACTGCCGCAATACCGCGCCTCCATGAAGTTGAACGAGGAATGCCGCGATGAAATTGATGACGCCATTTCTTACAACTATAACGGCTTGTGCTTGGATGACGGTGCCGTGCAGCAGGTATTGGCAGGATACGGCGCAGAGCGCACCCGCTATATTGTTGCAGCAGCCATCCAAGTGCGGGATGGCGATGCGCGAATTTCCCCGCAGAATCGAAGATGGGCGGATTCTGTGCGAACAATTCAAGACATCAATGCGGATGGGTATGACAAGGCGGTGTATTACGCCAATTTGCAATCTCATGCCGGGTTGATCGATATTTTTACTTCGCGTCTGCGTCAGCTGGAGCGCGAGAAAACAGCCCCCGAAAGATAAAAGAGGTGTTTACCCATGAATCGAAAAACAAAATGGAGCCACCGCCTTCTGGCGCTGGCTTTGGCAGCCGTGATGTGCTGCTCCGTGTTCCCGGTCGGCGCATTTGCCGAAACGCCCTTGCCGCAGGAAAGCACGGTCGCCACTGAGGAACAACAGACCGATGAAACCGAAACCGACAACGGGCAGACCGATGCCAGCAACCCCGACCCCGGAGCAACTACCGAGGAAAGCGCAGCACCAACCACGGATGAGCCTGCTGAAGAAAACGAGCCTTACACCTTTGACGGTGAAATCCTCTACGCGGATATGCCGGACGCCCCCACAGCTCCTACATCGGCAGCTACGGTTTGCCAGTAGCGACCGGTGAAATCAAAATCGGGCTTAGCGCGTGGGATGCCGATTTAGAGCAGGATAGTTATCTGAGCGCCGAGGCGCTGGACAGTGACAACCTGACACTGACTACACCTTTGCTGGAAGATACCGACTACGCCATTGTGCCGATTCTGGCGCAGGTGGAGTACCCTGCCGATGGCAGTACCCTTGATCTAATTTTGCCGGACGGAGTGACCCTGCTGGACTACTACGGCGCACCCGCTGAAAACGCAGAAAGCCTGCTGCACAATGAGTACAGCGAAACTTCCGCTGCGGTGCTGGGCGTGTATGTGCAGGCGGATGCGGATTTTACCGCGCAGCTGGTTTATACCGCGCCGGACGCAGCTGCCTGACCAAAACCTTGCAGGTGACCATCGACGCAATGTGACTGCCGAGTATCCTTTCCCTGACAGCGAAATTGCCGCCTTTGCCGAGCGCCCCACCCTGCGGTGACAAGCGGCAAAATCACCAAGGTTGCCAAGGTCAACGGCACTTGGCTGATTTGGTTCAACGGCGAACCCGCCTACTGCTGCACCCACGGTGCCAACGGTCAGCCTGCAGGATGCCCGACATACACCTATGTGAACACTTCCACGGTCAACGCAGACCAGTGCATCCCCGGTGACCACTACGGCAACCAGATTCGCATCTGGGGCGGCTTGAACCAGCTTTCTTTGGGCGATGCGGACGATCTGCCCGCTGTTTTTTCCGCTGACGAGGGTGAAGAAATCTCTCTTTTGGATTTCTGTGCATCAATTTATGACGATGTACAGATGTATATCATCGAAAACTTCCCCGAAAGCACCACCGCGGAAATTTATCTTGCCTCTGCCGATGAGCTGCTGAACGGCGTGGAAACCTACGCCTCTGCCCGCGGTTACTACACCTACATCTATAATCCCGGTCGCGCAGGATGGCAGACCGTTGCCCTGATCGGACCTGAGATCGGTGAGGAGGAACCTGAGCCGGAACCTGTTGTGCAGGAATACTACGCCAGTTGGGAGGCACCCGCCCAGACCGCCAGCGGCAGTTTCGATTTTTCCTACGGTGTGCGCACCGACAAGATTCAGACTGCCACACTGGAAAAAGTGGACGGTGCAACGATTGAAATCGAACCTACAACCAAATCCGGCAGCATCGAGGGCGGCAACTGGTCTATCAGCCCTGCCGGAAAGCAAACTGTGACCACCAGCGGTCATACCGCCGATGACAACTACCAGAAGAACGGTGGCGATGCCAGTGCAAGCTGGAGCCTGCACTATGCCGTTACCAAAACATCGGGCACTCGCAATGGACAGGTTGGTCCTTTCACCACGCAGGAGGCTGCTGATGCGGCCGCCAACAGTGCCCGCGACGCCGCCATTGCGGAATTGCAGGGTGAGGCCCAGAACGCTGTCAACAATGCTATAGCAGCGGCTAAAGCGCAGCTGGGAAGCATCCAGTTCCGCTATGAGGAAATCACAGTACCGTATGGATTCGGCAAGTACTGGGGCACGAACGGCAGCAGCCAAACGATTTCGGTACCCGCGAACACCAACAATGACTATGTCATGAAAAATGACGAGTGGAGTTTGCAGGTCAACCTCAAGAAAACCGACAGCGAAACCGGCAGCCAGATCGCAACCGATGCCCAGTATGAGATCTATCAGTGGGATGTGGTGACCGGCAAATACCAGCACCGGGGGCTACAACACCTACAGCGTACAGCGTCAGGGCGACGGCAGCTACGCGGTCATCAACAGTGCGCCTATGCGACCACAGATTCCATGCGGCATACTCTCTACTATACCAGCGTAATGCGGGCAAGTTTATCATTGTGGAAAGCAAAGCGCCCACAGGCTATTTTGGCGATTGGACAGACATCAATCATCCCGCATCGTCAACACTCCGCTGGGCAAGCGCGGTTACTATATCGAAATCACCGAGGACAGCGACAATTCTGTAATCTGGCTGGACAACGCTGACTATAATGCCGACATTGCCGCTACCGATAAAGGCGGCACCAAACTTGTCACCAGTACGGGCGTAGAAACCACCGTTACCATCTACGACACTGGCAAGGATTCCAGCCGCACTTTTAACACCGACAACAGCGGCAAAGCGGCCAACGAGGACAGCTACACAATCACACCCTCAGACGGCGTTATGAAAAATGACCGCACCTTGGGCGAAATCAGCATCTCCAAGGTTGACCTTGATGCCGTGCGGTATGTGGGCGGGCAGCGCCGCCCACGGCACAGCCCTTGCCAGCGGGCAAGCTCACGGCGATGCCGCGC
>ENA-OQCP01000261-OQCP01000261.1-human-gut-metagenome-genome-assembly--contig:-NODE-261-length-23391-cov-3.247249_pt1 | contig 23391 bp, 32 predicted proteins | sample MGYA00242760_ERZ504583 | MGnify/ENA primary metagenome ERZ504583 (study PRJEB26092, sample SAMD00036308) | human gut metagenome | host: Homo sapiens | study: EMG produced TPA metagenomics assembly of...
CGGAAATTACAGTACTAAAATTAGTAAGAGAGAAAGAGTGACGAAATAAGAAAAAGGTATATCTTTGTAGCAATAAAAAATCCGACACCTATGAAGATACTTATATTATTTTATCAGGTTGCTTTGCGTTGCCCATTTTATTGGTACTGTAATTTCCGGCCATGCCCCGAACCGGAACGGCAGTCCTACATAGCCGATGCCAATATTTACGTACAAAGCCCTCTTGCCTTCGTAGTACATTCCTCTCCATTCCGGATAGATAAGTTCGGCAAGGGAGTGTCCGAACAAGATGCCTTGCATGGCGTGGGTATGTCCTGCAAGCATCAGTGAAATATCCGATTGGGGCAGTACCTCGCGCCTCCAGTGGGTAGGGTTATGGCTGAGCAATATTTGGAACATTCCCTCCGTGCCCTGCATGGCTTGCGGCAAGTCTGCAAATTGGGAGAAAGGAGGCTCCCCGTCGTTTTCCACACCGATGAGGCTATGCTGTCACCTTTGTGATGAAGGATGTCATGCTCATTGTTCAGCAGTTTCCATCCCATTGCTTTCTGCTGCCGGATTAAATAGTCCAGATTGGCGATTTCTGCTTTCGGGCTTTGCCAGTGATAGTATGAGCCATAGTCATGGTTGCCGAGGATGGAGTATACTCCGTCCGGTGCGTATAGTTGGGAGAGTATTTCTTGGAAACCATCCAGTTCGTGGCTCTGCTGGTTCACGAGGTCACCGGTGAAGACAATCAGGTCCGGCTTTTGTCCGTTGACTAAATCGACCAGCTGTTTGATGGGGTCCGGATTGCCTTGCCAACTGCCGATGTGTATGTCCGATATTTGCACGATGCGGTAGCCGTCGAAACCTTCCGGAATATTTGCAGAACGGTATTCCACTTCTTTTGTATCGAAACGGGTGATGCCTGCCAGGGTACCGTAAAGGATATTGAAGAAGCTGACGACAGCCAAAACCAGTCCTATAGCGGTGAACGGGCTGCGGGGACAACGACGGATGATGAAGTGCGCCAGTACTCCCACCAGCGAGCAAAGCATGAATATGGTTTTTGGAAAGACAAACAGCATGATGGTAATTGCCAGTCTGCCTATGGCCTGCGTATGGTTTGACATCGCATTGTCGCCCGTAAGGAACATGAAGTAAACATAGCCTGCCGCTAATAGCAAGGTGGGAAGCCAATAAAGGCAGTGAAGGACTGCCTTTCTGGTTTTTCTTACTACATAAACCAAGTAAATGTAAAGGTCGGGGATGAGAAGGAAAAGGATGAAAACAAGAGTTACTCGGTGCATATATCTTTCAATTCTTCAATGTTCTTTTTAATATTGTCCAGATGTTTGTAAATCACTTTTTTGTAGAGAATATAGATAATTAGCGCGTCAAATACTACGAAAAGGGTAATCAGTAGGGCTTGTACGCTGGCTGGTGCCAGATGATATTCCATCACCCAATAGTTGAGGATATTGAAAAGGATAATCCAAATGGAGATGCCCATCACTTCATATCTGGTCCATTGGCGGAAGGTGGTCATACGGCGACTGACTTCGGCAACCCCCATTTCATCAATACGCGTGTCCTTGTTCCAGCGGTATGTTTTCCAGTCCCACCACATGCCTATGAGGATGCTTATAGCGATGAATCCCAGTAAAGCGACAATCTTGCCTTGCAGCTGCTCATTGAAGCCGAAGGTGGGCAGCAACAGCCATATAAGCAGAAGGCTGCCAGACCTACCGCTCCCATTCCGATAGAGAAACGCTGTATGACTACGAGTCGTCCCAGACTTTTGCGGGTATTGGCCTTGTAGCGGCAATCAGTTCGGTAATCTGCTGTTCGTCAGCAATCGGTTCTTTCTGCAACTGTTCATTCAGTGCGTTCCATGATTTCTTCAGTTCATCCAGTTCCATATATTTATTCCTCCTTATTCATTTTTTTCAATTTGTCCTTGATGCGGCTGAGCTTGGTGGCAACATTAGTCAGGGTCAGCCCGGTGATTTCGGCAATCTCTTCGTAGCTTTTCTCTTCCAGATAGAGCAGGATGATGGATTTTTCCAATTGTCCCAGCCGGTTTATCATCCGGTAGAGTTGCCGTAGCATGGCTTGTGTCTCGTCGGTTTCTTCAGTCCGGTCGGCTTCCTGGGTGAGGGTGACGATTTCGGGGATGTTCTTTTCTTTGCGGATAAAGCTGATGCACGTGTTCAGTGCGATGCGGTAAATCCATGTGGAAATCTTACACTCCCGCCGGAACTTGGGAAATGCTTTCCATAAGTTGAGCACCACTTCCTGATACAGGTCGTTGAGGGTAGCATTGGGCGTGGTGTACAGATAGCACACCTTATATATCACGCGCTCATACTCCCGTATCACGGATACAAACTCTTGTTCTGCATTTTCCATCTTTTAGCTTCTTTCGAATTGCTTTTGCACTGTTAGTCGTATTGTGTGGCGATAAATCACAGTTCAAAAAGGATTATTTTAATGTGTTAATGTGCCTATATGCTAATGTGCAATGACCTGCGGCATGGTAGCACAATATACATATAGCGCAGCCAATTGGCACATTAGCATATAGGCACATTAGCACATTATTCATATTGTAGTGGCTAAAAACTTCCGCATATCCCTTATTGGCATTCCCCGGCGGCGGCGTAGTCGTCCAGCTGGTCTTCTCCAATCTTGCCCACTGAAAAGTATCGGGATGCGGGATGTGCCAGCATCATGCCGCAGACGGAGGAGTGAGGGTGCATGGCTCCATGTTCAGTCAGCGTGATGCCTATCTGCTTCATGCCGAGCAGTTCGTCCAGCAGGAAATTCACGGATTGGTCGGGTAGGGAGGGGTATCCCACAGCGGGGCGGATGCCTTGGTATTTCTCGACCAGCAGATCCGGAATGGACAAGGATTCGTCGGGGGCATACCCCCAAGCCTCCTTGCGGACATATTCGTGCATCTTTTCTGTGGCGGCTTCGGCAAGGCGGTCGTTCAGAGTCTGTACAAGGAGATGTTTGTAAGGGTCGCTTTTATAAGTCTCTTCGGCCTCTTCACTGATGGTGGAGGCGAAAAGTCCTACGATGTCGGGCGTGCCTGAAGAGAGGGGACGTACAAAATCGCTCAGACAGAGAAATGGACCGCCATCGGGTTGGGGTGTCTGCTGGCGGAGCAGTGGGAAGGTTGTTCCTTCTATCAAGAGGTTATCTCCGTCTGCATTTGCCTGGCAAAGCCTGAAGATGCAATGGATGGAGATTGTTTCGTCCAGTCGGCCGAGCATTCTATTGGCTTCCTTGAAGAGCTGCATGGCTTCGGAAGCTTTGGTACGTTCCTCCTCGGGAAAGGTTGTCAGCCAAAGTGCACGGCAGGAATCGCAGCCATGGATGTTGGCAATAGCCGCAAAGCGAGGCTGGAAGCCCCAGGCATGGAAGAAATAAATCCAGTTGATGTAAGGGGTTACTTCATGAATCCGATACGAAAGCAATTCATGCCCCGGTGCCAGTATTGTCCTTTTCATCCCATTTAATCCTTAATCCCTAATCCTTAATTCCTAGCCTTCACTCCCCAAATCTCAGTTCCTCGCCACGATAAGCATCGTCCACCATGCCGTCGCTATAAACGGGATGTCCGTTGGCAAAAGTCCTTTCCACTTTCCAGTTGAAGGTATGCCCTTCCAATGGGCTCCAGCCGCATTTGCTCAAAACTTTGTCGCTGTCACTTCCCACGGGGCATCGGGGCGTACCAGCACAAGGTCTGCCCGGTAACCTTCACGGATATAGCCGCGCTCGTTGATGCGGTAGATTTGTGCGGGAGCATGGCACATCTTTTCAACGATGGTCTCGAGTGTGAATACTCCCTCATCCACCAGTTGCAACATGCTGACAAGTGAGAACTGTATCATCGGCATGCCGGACATGGCCTTCAAGGCACCTCCTTCTTTTCGGAGAGCAGATGGGGCGCATGGTCGGTGGCTATAACGTCTATCAGGCCGGAGTTGACGGCTGCACGCAGGGCATCGCGGTCGGCTTGCTTCTTAATGGCAGGATTGCACTTGATACGTGTGCCCAACGTGCGATAGTCACTGAGCGTGAAGAGGAGATGGGCAACGCATGCTTCGGCGGTAATATGCTTCTCGGAAAGTGAATAGTCATTGAACAGTTGCAGTTCCTTGGCTGTGGACACATGCAGAATATGCAGCCGTGCACCGGCAATCCTTGCCAGCCGTACTGCCAGTTCAGAGGATGCATAGCATGCTGCCGAAGAGCGGATGTAGGGATGCTTGCCTATGGGAATATCATTCTCTCCGGCAAACATTTCCTTATACTTGGCAATATTGTTCTTGATGGTTTCCTGGTCTTCGCAGTGGGCGGCAATCAGCATGTCTGTACCGTTGAAGATGTTCAGCAGGCTGTTCATCTTGTCTACCAGCATGTTTCCGGTACTGGAGCCCATGAATAGCTTGATACCGCAGACGCGGTGCTTGTCCAGCTTGCCGAATTCGCTGTAATTGTCGTTTGTTGCGCCGAAGTAGCAGGAATGGTTTACGATACACTTCTCGTTCAGCAAATCAAGTTTGGCGTTCAAGGCATCCAGCGTAGTGGTCACCGGATTTGTATTGGGCATATCCATGATGGAGGTCACACCACCTGCGGCAGCCGCACGGCTTTCGGTGAGGATGTCCGCTTTGTGGGTCAGCCCGGGATCGCGAAAATGTACATGGTCGTCGATGATGCCAGGCAACAGATAGCATCCGGTGGCATCTATGGTCTCGTCACAAGGGGCGGAGAGAGGTTTCCAGTTGGTCAGTACCTCTGCAATGCGCCCGTCTTCTATCACTACGGACCTTTCACGGATTGTCCTTCGTTGACAATCGTAGCGTTATGTATCAATGTTCTTTTCATATCTTCCTAATATTTATAGTAAACCCCTATCACTCTATCACCCATCACTTCATCTCCTTATCTACGGTAGGATATTTATGGAACCAACTGTTCCATTTCAACCGAATCACTCCGAATACGGCTTCACCAAAAATACTGCTGTTCATTTTGGAGGTGCCCAGTTCGCGATTGATGAAGATGACAGGCACTTCCTTTACCTTGAAGCCGCATTTGTAGGCGGTGAATTTCATTTCTATCTGGAAGGCGTATCCTTTGAAGCGGATGCCGTCCAGATTGATAGTCTCCAATACCCGGCGGCGGTAACATACGAATCCGGCTGTAGTGTCGTGGATGGCAGCCCGGTGATGAAGCGCACATACTTGGAGGCAAAATAAGACATCAGTACACGTCCCATGGGCCAGTTCACTACGTTCACACCACTCACATAACGTGAACCGATGGCTACATCGGCACCCTCTTCGGAGCAGGCGCGGTAGAGTCGCGGCAAGTCTTGGGGATTGTGGCTGAAGTCGGCATCCATTTCGAATACATACTCATAACCTCGTTGCAATGCCCACTTAAAGCCGGCTATATAGGCTGTTCCCAATCCCAGCTTTCCTTTGCGCTCCACCATGAAGAGGCGTTCGGGAAACTCCTGCTGCAAGGTCTTTACAATGGCAGCCGTTCCGTCCGGCGAACCGTCTTCAATGACAAGGATGTGAAAACCATGTTTCAGAGCAAAAACGGCACGGATGATATTTTCTATATTCTCCCGTTCATTGTAGGTGGGGATGATGACAATGCTGTCTGATGTTTGCATACTTATAGGTAATGGGGGTTATAACTGGGAACAAATGTAATACATTTCTTTTTTATCTGGCAGCATTTTCACACAAATCTTGATTTTGCAAAGTTCTGGCGCCACGACTCTTTCATTTATGTAGTTCCTTCTAACTCCTGACTATGAGGAATGCAGGTTAAATCAAAGAACCGTATGCTTGACTTTGAACTTTAGCCTCAATCTTTAGCTATTCCCGTTTCAATCATTAACAGAAAACATTCAAACTATTAAAGAAAAACTTTCGAAGTATAAAGGATAAAGTGGGTAGATATAGGGAGAAAAGTGCTCTTCAGTCTTGGTCTGTCTATCCCAAGCCTTGGGATAGACAGACCAAACCCTGGGATACATGTCCGCAGGCTGGGGATAAACTTTGTGTAACATAACTCCTGAATAGGGATTGTGCAGGCTGTGTTATTCATAATTGGAGGAAAAGAAGTTTCATTGCCTTCCCCGATAAATAGGGCGATACAGAAAAAAGGTGAAGGATGTGCAGGCTGACAGCAGAAAGATTATTTCAGAGAACATAGTTGCCGACAGGTCAAAGCTAAAGATTATTTGTGTATTTTTGCACCGAATTTATTTCGGTAGGATACCTTATGAGAGGCAATACCGGGGGAAAAAGCGCAAAGCAATGAATATAACTGAACTGCAACAATCTTATGCTTCCCATCCAATGTAGAGGGGGTGTGCAGGCTTCTGAAAGATAACTCTGTCCGTCACCTATATTGCGGAGGTTTATATGCCTCTGCCGCTTCTTTGTTTTCGTCTGTATTGGTTCAGCGGGCTACTTGTCCGCTCGTTTTCATTCTGGGCGATATGGAGGAAGCCGGTTATTTCTATCATGATTTGACGCAGATATTGGGGACAGAGCAGGTATTGTTTTTTCCTTCTTCGTTCCGCCGCGCCATCAAGTACGGGCAGAAGGATGCGGCAAACGAAATACTCCGTACAGAAGTGCTGAGTCGCCTGCAAAAAGGAGAAGAGGGGCTTTGCGTGGTGACCTATCCGGATGCGCTGGCCGAAAAGGTTGTCTCTCGTAAGGAACTGGGAGAGAATACACTGAAACTGCATGCAGGCGAGAGGGTGGATATGAACTTCGTGACGGACGTGTTGCGCAGTTACGGTTTCGAATATGTGACTACGTCTACGAGCCGGGGCAGTATGCCGTTCGTGGCAGTATTATCGACGTCTTTTCCTTCTCTTCCGAATATCCCTTCCGTATAGACTTTTTCGGCGATGAGGTGGAAAGCGTCCGTACCTTCGAGGTGGAAACACAGCTCTCGAAAGAGAAGAAAGAAAGCATCGTGATAGTTCCCGACTTGAGCCATAGCCTGGAAAAAAAAGGAAGCGGCGGCATGGTGTCGTTCCTCGATTTCCTTCCGTCGGACAGCTTGCTTGCCATGCGCGATTTTCTCTGGCTACGCGAACGCATCCAGACCGTGCACGACGAATCGCTCACCCCACAGGCCATCGCCGCCCGTGAGTCGGAGGAGAATGGAGCCATCACGCTGGAAGGCAAGCTGATTGATGGTGGCGAGTTCACCCTGCGCGCCCTCGATTTCCGCCGGATGGAGTTCGGTAACAAGCCCACCGGAACGCCGGATGCTACCGTCTCGTTCCATACTACGGTACAGCCTATCTTCCATAAAAACTTCGACATGGTGGCAGAGAGTTTCCGCGAATACCTCTCCCGTCACTACACCATCTACATATGCAGCGACAGCCTGAAACAGACCGACCGCATCCGTGCCATCTTTGAGGACCGTGGAGACAACATATCCTTTACCGCCGTGGAACGGACGCTGCACGAAGCTTTGCCGACGACACTTTGCGTATCTGCGTCTTTACCGACCATCAGCTGTTCGACCGCTTTCACAAGTATAACTTGAAGAGCGACAAGGCACGCAGCGGCAAGGTGGCCTTGAGCCTGAAGGAGCTGAACCAATTCACCCCTGGCGACTATGTGGTGCATACCGACCACGGTGTGGGGCGTTTTGCCGGACTGGTACGTATCCCCAACGGTGACACCACGCAGGAGGTGATGAAGATTGTCTATCAGAACGAAGATGTGGTGTTTGTCTCCATCCACTCTTTGCACAAGGTTTCCAAGTACAAGGGAAAGGAGGGTGAAGCGCCCCGCCTCAACAAGCTCGGCACCGGAGCTTGGGAGAAGCTGAAAGACCGCACCAAGACGAAGATAAAGGATATTGCCCGCGACTTGATAAAACTCTACTCGCAACGCCGCGAGGAGAAGGGGTTCCAATACAGTTCCGACAGCTTCCTGCAACGGGAGTTGGAAGCCTCCTTCATCTATGAGGATACCCCCGACCAAAGCAAGGCTACTTCCGACGTGAAGGCCGACATGGAGAGTGCCCGTCCGATGGACGCCTGGTGTGCGGTGACGTGGGCTTCGGCAAGACGGAGGTGGCTGTTCGTGCCGCTTTCAAGGCTGTGGCGGACAATAAGCAGGTGGCTGTACTGGTGCCACTACCGTACTTGCTATCAGCATTTCCAGACCTTCAAGGAGCGCTTGAAAGGCTTGCCTTGCCGGGTGGAGTATCTGAGTCGTGCCCGCACCGCTGCTCAGGCAAAGGCTGTAGTGAAAGGGCTTGCCGAAGGGGAAGTGAATATTCTTATCGGTACCCACCGTATCCTGGGAAAAGACGTTAAGTTCAAAGACCTTGGTTTGTTGATTATTGATGAGGAGCAGAAGTTCGGCGTCTCCGTCAAGGAGAAACTCCGCCAATTGAAGGTGAATGTGGATACGCTGACCATGACGCTACACCCATTCCCCGTACCTTGCAGTTTTCGCTGATGGGTGCGCGCGACTTGAGCGTCATCCAGACACCGCCGCCTAACCGCTATCCCATCCAGACGGAAGTGCACACCTTCAACGAGGAAATCATTGCCGACGCCGTCAATTTTGAGATGAGCCGTAACGGGCAGGTATTCTTCGTGAATAACCGTATTTCCAATCTGGTTGAGTTGAAGGCCATGATAGAGCGGCACATTCCCGACTGCCGTGTCTGTATCGGACACGGACAGATGGAGCCTGCCGAACTGGAGAAGATAATCTTTGATTTCGTCAATTACGATTACGATGTGCTGCTTGCCACTACCATCATCGAAAGTGGCATCGACATACCCAATGCCAATACCATTATTATCAACCAGGCGCAGAACTTCGGCCTCAGTGACTTGCACCAGATGCGCGGACGTGTGGGGCGGAGCAATAAAAAAGCTTTCTGTTACCTGCTGGCACCGCCTTTGTCCTCCCTTACTCCCGAAGCAAAACGACGCCTGCAAGCCATCGAGAACTTCTCCGACCTGGGCAGTGGCATCCACATTGCCATGCAGGACCTTGACATCCGTGGCGCAGGCAATATGCTCGGTGCCGAACAGAGTGGTTTCATTGCCGACCTAGGCTACGAGACGTATCAAAAGATTCTCTCCGAAGCTGTGCACGAACTGAAGACCGACGAGTTTGCCGACCTTTATGCCGAAGAACTGAAAGCAGACGGAGGCGTCATCAGTGGCGAGCAGTTTGTGGACGAATGCCAGGTGGAAAGCGACCTCGAACTTCTGTTGCCTGCCGATTACGTGACTGGCAGCAGCGAGCGTATGTTGCTCTATCGCGAGTTGGACGGATTGACACTCGACAAGGATGTGGATGCTTTCCGTACCCGCCTCGAAGACCGCTTCGGCCCGATTCCTCCCGAAACGGAAGAGTTGCTGCGTATCGTTTCCTTGCGTCGCCTGGCTGCCCGCCTCGGTGTGGAGAAAGTATTTCTGAAAGGTGGGCGCATGTCTCTGTTCTTCGTCTCCAATCCGGACAGTCCGTACTATCAGAGCCAGGCTTTCGGCAAGGTGATAGCCTACATGATGAAATATACCCGTCGTTGCGACCTGCGCGAGCAGAACAACAAACGGAGTATGCTGGTGAAGGATGTCAGGACGGTAGAAGAAGCTGTCTGTGTGTTGCAGGAGGTAGTGGCAATGCAGGTGGAGGAGTAGGCTGTTGCCACTCCTGCTACTAACGTCCGAACTGCAAGGCGAATCCCAAATTGAAGAAAGTGATGTTGTTTTTGAACCAGCTATGGTCTACTCCGTCATCATAGCCGTCCGTGTTGTAAAGTCGTGCATCGGGGTTGGCAAACCAGTCTGCTGTCAGGAAATCACAGCGAATCATGCCCGAGAGTTTACGGCTGATGCGGAACTCATAGCCTGCTGCGAAAGTTATTCCACAATATCCTTTATGGAAAAGGTGTCCGTTCCGTTCACCGCGTTTATATGTCCGTTCCTGATAGTTCATATACCCGATGCCGAACGAGAGGAACAGTCCTTGATTCCCGTTGCTCCACAAGCCGGTATGTGATGTTGGGGCGTATGCAGTGCAGATGTGCCTTATCCGGCAGGCGTGCCATGCGTAGATAGTCATATTGAAGTCCTGCGGCAAATAGGGGCGTGATGTAGTAGCGGCCTTCTGTCATCAGGTCATATCCCACCCGGTTGCCATTCTTGCTGAAGAAGTCGTTACGGTTTCCCTCTACATGAGGTAAGGATACACCGCCACCGAAGATGATACTGTAATTTTGCGGCAGGCATTCGCTTTGTGCCAGCAGACCTGTCGCTCCAATGGGGAGTAGGGATAGGCAGAGGAGGAGGAATCGTTTCATGCAGTTGCTGTGAGTTTCTTGGAAATATCGTATTTTTATCGTTTCCCGTATAGCTTGTCTATCAAATCCGTCCGTCCTATCCGGCGCAGTTCGTTTATGATGTTCCTGCGCTCTTCGGGTTTGTACCAGAAGAAGAATTGGCGTTGAGCCAGTTTCTCGCGCTGCGTTTTGGCACTGAATACCGGTTCCAGCGTATAAGGATGGAAGCCCGTGTACCATGCTTCGGTGGCAACGGTCATGGGAGTAGGGGTAAAGTCTTGCACTTGTTCCAGATGGAAGTCCAGTCGCTTGGTGATGACGGCAAGTTCTGCCATATCTTCCTCCTTGCATCCGGGATGGCTGCTGATGAAATAAGGAATAAGCTGCTGGCGTAGTCCTTCTTCATGGTTAATCCTGTCGAATATCTTCTTGAACTCACCGAACTGGCTGAACGGAGGCTTGCGCATGATGTTGAGCACGCGGTCTGACGTATGCTCCGGTGCTACCTTCAGGCGACCGCTGACATGGCGGGCAATGAGCTCGCGGGTATATTCCTGCGTACTTTTGTTAGTGTTCGGGTCCTTGCTCTGGTGCAGCAGCAGGTCATAGCGTACACCGCTGCCAATGAAGGACTTCTTGATGCCGGGCAGGCATCTACGGCATGATAGATGTCGAGCAGCGGACGGTGTCCGTATTCAGGTTGGGGCATACCTTGGTAGATGCACGACGGGCGTTTGCATTTCCTGCAGACGGCCTCATCCCGTCCCTTCATGCGGTACATATTGGCCGACGGGCTCCCAAATCGCTCAAATAACCCTTGAAGTCTGGCAGCTCCGTGATGGCTTTCACCTCTTTCAGAATGCTCTCCTTGCTGCGGCTTACGATGAATTTGCCCTGGTGTGCGGAGATGGTGCAGAAGGCACATCCTCCGAAACATCCGCGATGCAGGTTGACGGAGAACTTTATCATGTCGTATGCCGGAATACGTTTTCCCTTGTATTTGGATGGGGCAGGCGCGTGTATGGCAAGTCGAAAGAACGGTCGAGTTCAGCTTCCGTCAAAGGGGGATAGGGAGGATTGACTACTACCGTCAGCTTGCCGCTCTTTTGCAAGATGCGGGATGCTGTATATTTGTTGCTTTCCTCCTCGATATGACGGAAGTTGGCAGCTTCTTTCTTTTTATCTTTCAGACATTCTTCATGGGAAAAGAGGGTGATATCCCTTCTTGTACACTACTTCCTTGTCAAGGTAAACCATTTGGGGAATATCGGCGATGAGCTTTTTGAAGCTTGGGGCGTCCATCTGTGTCTGTTGGCGTTTCAGCTTTCCGCAAGTTCCACCACCGGTTTCTCTCCCATACCGTAGATGAGTGAGTCGGCTCCGCTGTCAAGAGGATGCTGGGGCGTACACGGTCCTGCCAATAGTCATAGTGCGTCAGGCGGCGCATGCTTGCTCGATGCGCCCAGTACGACGGGGACATCGGGGAATAACTTCTTTAATATCTGGGTATATACAATGGAAGGGTACTCCGGACGCATATCCGGACGTGCATCCGGGGTATAGGCGTCATCACTGCGCAAGCGTTTGTTGGCAGTATATTTGTTGACCATCGAATCCATACAGCCGGGACTGATGCCGAAGAACAGACGGGGACGTCCCAGTTTTTTGAAGTCGCGCAAGTCGTCGCGCCAGTTGGGTTGGGGGATGATGGCTACGCGCAATCCTTCTGCTTCGAGGATGCGGCCTATGACGGCGGCTCCAAAAGAAGGGTGATCCACGTAGGCGTCACCGCTGAAAAGTATTACATCCAATTCGTCCCAACCACGCAGTTCCACTTCTTTCTTGGTAGTAGGAAGCCAGTCTGTAAGGCGATATTCTTTCATTTGCACATTAAAAACTGTAATGTCATCCGTTCTCCGTCGTAAATCTCACGGAAGCCTATCTGCTGCTCGGAAAGATACTCTTTCATGTCATTGAAGGCAGCAGCGTCGTCCATGATGATTTCCAGCTTCTCGCCTTTTCCGGCCTCGCACATGGCTTTGATGGCAGGGATTAAAGGGCTGTAATGCTGTTGTCCGCAGGTGTCGATGGTTTTCATTTATTCTTCTTCTATGGTGTCTTGTTGGGAAAGCCATTGCAGATAGAGCTTGATGAGCTGTTGTAGTCCGAGGCCTTCATGTTGTTGTGATAGATAACGTCGATACAGAGGTCGAGCAGGTCTTTGCTGTCTTCCTCTTGCGAGGCGATGAGGGAGCGGATGTTCAGTTTCAACTTGTCGAGCACGGTTTCGTCCACAATACCGTTGCTGTCGATGAGATGGCGGAAGAGGCCGTATTTCTCGATGGTGGCAAGATTCTCTTCAGAAACTTCTAAACTACGGGTTCCGCTGGGGTTGGCTTGTATAGTGTACATGATGTTTAATGTTTAGTGGTTAATGTTTAATGATTAATGGAAGCAAAGATAGTTTTTTCACTACAGATTACACAGATTTTCACAGATTATTTATAGGGATTGCTATTTTGTCTGTGTTAATCTGTGTAATCTGTGGTGAGAAAGCGGAGTATGGATGCCATAATTGCATTTCTGGATGTTTCTTCCCGGATGCTTTCAAAAGGGAATCCCATGACAAAAGTGCGATAATCACTGCCTTGATAGGCTACGGCGGCGGGTGTGTTGCCGATGGCATAGGTCATGACTGGAAAAGCGGGAGACATGGGCAGGATGCAATCAGGGGAAGTGACCGGATAGCTTTGCTCATTCGGCAGGCGGGGAAGGGTGAAGGTATGCCCCAGTCCCCAGACAGCGATTTTGTCCCCGTCTGTTTTCAGAGAGTTGCCATGCCGGTACTTCAAGATATTCTGAATAAATTCTTTATTGCCCTGCGAGCTGTCCATATCGCTGCCTACATAGGCACCGCTGACCAGGAGATGACCTCCCGACTGGCAATAGGAAGTCAGTATGCGCTGCATGGGCGAGGAGAATGTTTTGTAGTAGGTATTGCGTGCCGGATTGCTGGAATTGTCTTCTTTCTCAAGTCCGAGGATATAGTCCACTATCGGATAATCCTCTAATGAGAGGATGCCCTTTTCCACAGCCTCGTCGCTGCATGAGACGAAGCTGTAATTTCCGGCTGCTGGATGGCTTTGCCATGTACGAAGGGGTAATCGAAAGTGTTTCCGATGATTTTCATGCCTTCGTATTCGTCACTGCTCTCTCCCAGACGTCGTCCTGCTTCCTTCCGGCTAAAATTCTGCTGGGCGCCGCAGAGGGAGATGTCATAGAGATAGGGTACGCCGGATCTTGTGACAAGTCGAAGCCTGCCGCATCGGGGGTGTCTATAACGGCAGGCCCGCTGATGCGGTCAAATCCGTTGACGATAAGTATCTGTCCTTTTTCACGCTTTGCCTTGTAGGCGGCAAGAATTTCCGAAGGGAAGCTTTCGCCACCCCGGTTTACGGCGGTTACTTTAAAGGAATAGACGATGCCCGGTTCTATTTTTACGGTGTGGGATGGGGAGCTGACGCGTACGCCATTGTCAAATCCTCCACGACCGATACGTGTATATACAATGTATTCACGTGGTTTGGCAGTCGGCTCCAACGGGTCTTCCTCTCCTTGCCAGGAAAGCTCTAAAGTATTCTTCTTTTGACCGAAGCGGATGGCAAAGTGGCTGACGGGAAGGGGGTGGACAACGTAGTCTCTGCCGTGCTGGCTGCATATGTATTGCAGAATAGCTTTATAGAGCGCACGCCCGACGGTGAACTTGAAGTTAGGGTCATGTCCCAAGCGCATATCTGCGAAGTTCTGGTGCGACAACAGTTCTACGATGGTGGAAGGGACGGCGGGCAGGCGTGTTTCACTGTAGTTGCGGTTCCATAGGCTGCGGCGTGTCCAGTCTACGTTGAAGGTAGAGCGGATATCACGCTGCAACTGCGTTAGCAGAATGTCCGAAAGGTCACGGGAGGCATGGCGGTCTGTACCGGCATGCAGTCGGCCGTTGTTGAAGTTGGTGGTATAAATGCCGAGAGTGCCTATAATCTCATCTTCCTTACTGAAACCGGCATCGCTATGCAGGGCCATACTCATTTCAAAGGGGATGCCCAAACCTTCTTCCGTCGGGTTGAATAGTGATTTTCCTGCAAGGTAATTCACTGTACGGGAACGTACGTTGATGTCGTCGTTCATATCATTCTTTCCCTCATAGCCTCCATAGACGGGATAGGGCATGCCTGCCCATTGGGCAAAGTAGCGTGCGCCTTCCAGGTATCTGGGCAAGCCGCTGGTTTGTCCTCCGCGGGCAATGTTGCCCATGCCTCCTCCAAAGCGGACGGCATCGGCACAGACCACGCCTTTCTCTTTGCTTTCGTTGCTCAATACCACCATGCCGTAGTCGTTCCGGCCTTTGTCAAAAGTGAATGTGCCGAGGTACACCCATGTGCCGCTTCCTATTTGCTGGTTCACCTTGAACTCCGTGACGCCTCCATTGTGAAATACAAGATATTTGGCATCGCTTACGCTGCCCGGCAGTGTTTGGTAAGATACGTATACAGCATATTCTCCCGTTTCCGGAATATCGGGTACCCATTCGGCAAAAGCCTTGTCTTTCTTCTTTTCAGTTTTGGCAAAGCGTGCCGTGCCGGAGAGGAAAGGGTTTTCATTGTCCTGATAGATTCGTTTCCGTTGGGCAAATCCGGGTCGGGAGGTCTGTTCCCAACGTGCTTTCCGGCTTTTCACGTCCAGATAAAGGGAACCTTGTCCTCCATGTCCGCTCAGGCTACCGTCATTGTCTACGATGACTTCCTGCTTCTGCGTGTCCCTTTCGCGGGGAGTGAATACATTGGCTCCTGCATTCTCTAGCATGGGCAGGAGGTAGGGCAGGATGAAGGATTGGGTGAACTGGTCTTCTGTAGTGCAGAACAGCCTCGGGCGTTGCCATCCCCATTTGTCCTTGTCATTGATATAATATTTCCCGTGGCTTTGCCAAAGGGCGATGTGGCGTCCTTCCAGTCCGCGGGTGATGTCGTAGGGGCGCGAGGTACGGGTTACCCAGGGTGTACCTTTGTATTCCAGGTGGCTGAACAGACGTGCCTTGTCTTTCTTCCCTTTCCGGTAGAGGTTGGGGATAAGCTCTTCGATGCTCTTCCCGTCAGCAAAGACGGTGAGGTCGAAATAGTTCACCGGTCCCGGCAGGATTTGTCCCAGATGGCGGTAAATGGCATCGACGGTTTCAGGCCGTAGAGGCTGGTAGGCAAAGCGCTCGTTTGCATAGACAAGCAATTTCTTCTTCCGGAAGTCAATGCGGAAACTATCCAGCTTGCAGGTACCGATGTTGGCCGTATGGGTGGTGTATTCCCTAAAGAATGTCTGGAGGCGTTCTTCCACATTCTGCTCTAGTTCTTGTGCCGGAAGGAGGAATCCACACAAGAGCCATATGCCGGTTAGGATAAGTTTTTTCATACTGATGAAATATTGAAGTTGCCAATATCTGCTTTTACCAGACGGTGGTGCGTGCAAAAGTACATAAAAGAAAGCTTCACTGATGAGCGGGTTACTTTCTTTTTATTATTTTGCAGACATATAAGTAAGTCTTAAGAATTAAAAAGCATTAATCGGCAATCTTTTTCAGTTCTGTCAGTTCCGTAACTTTGTCCGGATAGAGGATGGCGTTGTGCGCAGCCATTTGAGCTGCTTTCTTATGGATTGGTCCATTCCTTCGGGAGAATATGGGTTTTCTGTTACATTCTGATGGGTCAATGCCTCAAACCATGTGCAGGCAGCTGTATATCTGCCTATGGTTAAGTCAAGGTGGTATCCGTCCCTATTCATATGGTCGCCGATAAAGGAGGTACGTGCATTTTGTATGGCGGTTCCCGAAGGGATAATTTTCTTGATACCCACCAGGTTGGCGGCTTTCTTTACTGCATCCACAATGCTGGTGTACATTTTCATTTGGTTCTGGTCATAGTTTTTGAATCCGGTGTGGTTGGCATTGGTAGCATAAGCCATGTCTGGTGCATCATTAATACGGTTTCCTTTCCAATTCGTTCCCTGATATAGTTAACCAATTCAGGTAGGGAAGCTTTGTAGCTGTCATAGATACCAGACAAAGGGCTGGCCTGCTGAACACTGATATAGTCCCATTTCTCATCGGCCAGTGCTTTCTCAATAGTCATTGACCGGGTTTCTGTTTTTTCCCCGTCTTTCTCTACTTTGCGATAGGCATAGGTCGGAGCGTTGTTGCGTATGTTTTGTACGTGCCGTTCCAGTGAACATCCTCCGATAAACATATTGCCGATAATCATGGTGATACCTTCAGCTTCTCCCAGTTCGTGCAAATATTGCTCTACTGCATCTTGTGAAAAGCTGTTGCCTATTGCCAATACTTTGATGGTGTCGTTATTGGCATGGCATCCATTTGCAAACAATGTAAATGGCGTGAGTAGGAATAAAATGACAAGGATGTTGATAGCATACTTTTTCATAATGGTGTTTGTTTTTAAGTTTTGTCGTTTCGATAAATAAGTAACAAAATTATTTGATTGTTTTTATATCTGCAAATATTCCTTGGGAATATAAGAAGGCTGAGACATGAAAAAATGAGATGCATTGCCGGAGCAATACATCTCATCCTATTGTTAATATTTTATCCGTTTATAGCGGAATGTATTCCACAAAGGCTTCCATCGCCTCATAGGAAGCAAGTCCGAGGCTGTCATACAAGGCAGCTGTTCCGCGGTTACGGTCCTCGCTGCGTTGCCAGAACAGACGTTCGTCATTGCCCAGGAACGGTGCGCTTTCCATCTGCGATTGATGCTTCAGGATAGAGTTACGCTTGGCACGCAGTTCTTCCGGGCTGATGGGCACAGCCATCTCGATGTTTTCGATTTCCCATTCGGCCCATGCACCGCGGTACATCCAGATGCGGCATTCCTTCAACCATTTGGCACCTTCTTCTTTTTCCAAGTCAATGGCGGCAAATACGGCGTCCGTACAAACACGGTGTGTGCCGTGCGGGTCGGCCAGGTCGCCGGCAACGAAAATCTGATGGGGTTTCACTTCACGCAATAGGTTGCGTACAATTTCCACGTCTGCTTCGCTGATAGGATTCTTCTGTATCTTGCCCGTTTCGTAGAATGGCAGGTCAAGGAAATGACAGTGATCCAGAGGGATATTATTGTATGTACATGCAGTGCGTGCCTCGCCACGGCGAATCAGTCCCTTGATGGTCAAGATGTCGCGTGTATCCATGTCACCGTCTTTCTTCTCCTTCAAGTATTTACGGATTTCAGTATATTTGTCATTGATGACTGGTCTTCGCTGTTGTTGAAGATTTGGTTGAACCCGTTGATGAAGTGCAGGAAGCGGATAACTTCTTCATCGCCTACGGCAATGTTACCGGAAGTTTCGTAAGCCACATGCACGTCATGTTTCTGCTCTACCAGACGACGGATGGTGCCTCCCATGGAGATAACGTCATCATCGGGATGCGGAGAAAATACGACCACACGTTTTGGATAGGGCTTTGCACGCTCAGGACGATAGGTGTCGTCAGCATTCGGCTTGCCGCCCGGCCATCCGGTGATGGTATGTTGCAGGTCATTGAATATCTTGATGTTCACGTTATAGGCTGAGCCGAACAATGCCAGCAGTTCGCTCAGACCGTTTTCGTTGTAGTCCTTGTTGGTCAGTTTCAGAATGGGTTTTCCGGTGAGTTGGCACAACCAGACGATGGCACTGCGGATGAGCTTGTCGTTCCATTCGCAGGAGGTTACCAGCCAGGGGCGTTGGATACGCGTCAAATTGGCGGCGGCAGACAAGTCGATAGCTACATGTGCATTGTTGTGAGTCTGCAGATAAGATGCAGGGATAGTATCTGTTACCGGACCTTCAACGCATTCTTTCACCTTTTGCGCTTTCTCCTCACCCCATGCCAGCAGATATATTTTCTTTGCCGAGAGGATGGTGGCTACTCCCATGGTGATGGAGCTGATGGGGGTATTTTCAATGCTACCGAACATCTTGGAAGCTTCATTGCGGGAGTCGTTGTCCAGCAATATCAGACGAGTGGTAGAGTTCAGGCGTGAACCCGGTTCATTGAAACCTATATTACCTACACGGCCAATGCCCAGCAAAGCGATGTCTAAGCCACCGAAACTTTCAATGCGCTGCTCGTAAAGACGGCAATATTCAAAGATGGCGTCTTTGGCGATGGTGCTGTCGGGGGTGAAAACATTCTGTTTGTCAATGTCCACATGGTCTATCAGCATTTCCTTCAATGCGTTGAAGTTGCTGTTGATAGCATTGGGAGCTAATGGATAATATTCGTAGAGGTTGAATATGACTACGTTGCGGAAACTTAATCCCTCTTCCTGGTGCATACGTACCAAGTCTGCATATACATTGCGCGGAGAGTTACCGCCTGCCAGTGCCAAGACACAGAAACGTCCCGCCTTTTGCTTGTCACGGATTAACTGTGCAATGTCAAGGGCAATCTGGTTGGCGCCTTCTTCCGCAGACTCATAAATATCTGTCGGGATTTTTTCCAGTCGGGTCAATACCGACCGTTCAAATGCATTCTCAGGTCTGTAGTACCTGGGGGAGACTCTGTTGAGAGTGATTTGAGAGCTTAGATTGGTTTTCATAAAATTTATTATTAATAAATGATTAAGTATTGAACTGTTCTTTCAATCAACAAATATACGAAAAACAATGTTCATCCGCATATTGCTGAAGATTAATTAAGAAATACTGGTCGTCCCATATCTCATATGGGTTTTGACGGTTGTACGGAAAGTGTCTTCGGTCATTCCATAAAGTCACGGCCAACCGCCACCGTGAGTATGGATTTTACGTTGGGTCAACATAGGATTTAGGGGTTAGAATTATTAAATTAATCATGTTGTCGCTTTGACATTGTTTCGAAGGACAAAAATAGGTACTTTTTGGAGAAGATGTACTCCTTCTTTTGGGTATTTTCATTAAATACTCTAAAAAAGAGGATTTGGTGCATTTTGTATAATGTCTCGTTCGTTTGGGGTATAAGTGAGGATAATCATATAAAAATAGACCATTCATCGCACTTTTTGTCGTTTGGGTTTGTTATATTTGTGTGTGTTTATAAACTCTAAAATATCAATGTATGAAAAGCTGGAAAGTAGAAGCAGCCATCATAGCCGTGGGGCTGCTTTTGTTGGGAATCATGGTAAAAGGCGGTATCAACAATTTTGTGAATAAGGATCGTGTGGTCAGTGTGAAAGGGCTGGCCGAAATGGAAGTGCCTGCTGACAAGGTAGTCTGGCCTCTTGTCTACAAAGACATAGGTAATGACCCTGCACTGCTTTATGCCAATATGGAGAAGAAAAACGCTGCCATCGTGAGTTTCCTTGAAAACAATGGTATTGAGAAGGAGGAAATCAGTATTGCACCGCCCGAAGTGATTGACATGCAGGCCGAACGTTACGTTGACCGCAACGTGGCCTATCGTTATAATGCCACGTCTGTCATCACTGTCACTTCCAAGAATGTGGATAGGGTGCGTAAGCTCATGTCGGGGCAGGCTGAACTCTTGAAGCAGGGTATTGCCATCACGGGAGGGGATTATAAATATAATGTGTCTTATGAATTCACCGGTCTCAACGAAGTGAAGCCCAGAATGATAGAGGAGGCCACGAAGAACGCTCGTGCTGCAGCCGAGAAGTTTGCCAAGGATTCGGACAGTGAACTGGGGAAATCCGCAATGCCTCGCAAGGGCAGTTCTCCATAAGTGACCGCGATGCCTATACTCCTTATATAAAAAGCGTACGTGTAGTGACTACTGTGAACTATTATTTGAAGAAATAACGAACTCGTCCGCATCTTTCCAAGCGGGAAACTTTAGCCTGAACTCCTGCAGGGAGGAAAGGTTGAGGGAGGCGGTGGCAATCGCCTCTTCGTTGTCGGGCACAGTGGCAAGCACTTCCCCCTTCGGAGAGTAGACCACACTGCCTCCGCTGTGTGGAATGTCTCTGCCGTCCTTGCCGATACGGTTGACACCGCAGACATAACTGATGTTTTCCAGCGCGCGCGCTTGCAGCAGGATGTCCCAGACTTTCCGGCGGGGAATGGGCCAGTTGGCGACGTAAATCAGGAGGTCGTATTCATTGCTCGTATTGCGGCTCCAGACCGGGAAGCGAAGGTCATAGCATACAAGCAGCAGTATGTTCCAGCCGCGATATCGGATGATGGGACGCCGGTTACCGGAGGTGAAATGTTCTGTCTCGTGCCCCATCCGGAAGAGGTGGCGTTTGTCGTAATAGTAAGTATTGCCTTCGGGCGTAAGGAAGAATGCGCGGTTGTAGTAGGATGGCTTTCTGCCTTCCGAGGCTGTTTCGCAGGCAATATAGCTGCCGGCAAGAGCAAGCCGGTACTCTTCGGACCATTGGCGCAGTGTTGCGATGGTTTCTCCCGTTGTGGGTTCGGCCAAGCTGGCGGTGTCCATACTGAAGCCGGTGGAGAATGTTTCCGGTAAAACAACAATCTCCGTTGTTCCACGAAGAGTTTCTAACTTCTCGCGGAGACGACGGAGATTTTCTTGTTTATTTTCCCAGACGATGTCTGTTTGCAAGATGCTTATTCGCATGGCATTAATGCTTAATACCTGATTAGATATTTCCTAAATCAAAATTTTCGGGATTTTTTCCTTTAAAGTTCTTGAAGTACAGTTTTATCTCGCGCATATCCTTTTCGATGTCTCCGGTAGGCATGACAGCCTTGGTAGAGGAGATGGTCTTGGAAGGATAATCAATCCCGATAAGCATGATGGGCACTTGTGCTTTAAGTGCTATGTAATAAAAACCTTTCTTCCAGTTGGGATTGGCTTTACGGGTTCCTTCCGGTGTAATAGCCAGGTGGAAATGCTTGCTGTTTGCAAACTTTTCGGTCATTTGGTCCACTAAGGAAGATTTACGTCCCCGGTTCACCGGAATGCCGCCAACGGCTTTGAATATCAGTCCCAGAGGAAAAAAGAACCATTCCTTTTTCATCATGAAACTGGTCTTGCGACCGATGGCACCATAAAACAATTTACCGATAAATAAGTCCCAATTGGAAGTATGGGGTGCCGCACAAATTACACATTTGTCGTAGTCGGGCACCGTCACGTTTGTCTTCCAGCCCAGCAGGCGATAATAAATGAAGCTATAAAAGGCTTTCTTCATCTTATTTCAGTTTGCCCATTTGCGTCAATAATTTCGTCTACTTTTTGCATTGAAGTCAGCACGAAGTTTTTTGTAGAAACCTTTTACATTTCCTGGCTCGGTGTGCTGATGCGGCTTATGAATTCATCTTGCATTTTCAGAATTTCAGCCATCAGTTCATCGGCTTTTTTGTTTGTCTGTTCCAGGCACATATAAGCTGTTTACAAGACACTCTGTGAACAATTCACCTGCAATATAGTTTATATTCTTCTTTAGTTCTTTTCTACTTGCCATAATCTTTACGTTTAAAATGAATAATCTGAATTATTTTCGGTAAAGATAATGTTTTCTTTGTTAGTGTAGAGCAAAAAAGGGTTTTTATGTGTTTTTAATTTAGTAGTTTTGTGGAATTATTCCACAAACTGTGGACACATTCCACAGGGAAAAATGGAGGATGCCACCATGAATAAAGAACTGCCGTCTGCTTTTCTGCTTGATATATAGTTTGTTAGACGTAATGGATGAGATAGTGATAGATTGGCATCGGATTTGCTTTAATAGAAAGAAACAGGGTTAAATTTAATATACAAACAAGCATGAGACAGTTTTTTACGAAAAAAGAATTGAAACTAAAGAAGAAGAGGTTGCTGATGATGGTTGCCTGCATGGCGGTATTGTTGGCAGGTTACGTTATTCTGACTTGGCCTAAGAAGGTGGAATCGGAAGCTCCTACCGTGATTGTGGAATCTGCGGAAAAAGGAGATGTGGAGATATATGGCGAGTACGTGGGACGTATTCGCGCTCAGCAGTTTGTAGAGGTACGTGCGCGTGTGGAAGGGTATTTGGAGAATATGCTTTTCGCAGAAGGAACATATGTCACCAAGAACCAGGTACTTTTTGTGATAAACCAGGACCAGTATAGGGCAAAGGCTGACAAAGCTCGTGCACAGTTAAAGAAGGATGAAGCGCAGGCATTGAAGGCAAAGCGCGATTTGGAGCGTATCCGCCCCCTCTATGCGCAGAACGCTGCCAGCCAGCTGGATTTGGACAATGCCCAGGCTGCTTACGAGACTGCAGAAGCCTCAGTAGCGATGAGCCAGGCCGATTTGGACCAGGCTGAATTGGAATTGGGATATACGTTGGTTCGTTCTCCGCTATCGGGACATATCAGTGAAAGAAATGTGGATTTGGGAACATTGGTCGGACCGGGAGCAAGTCCTTGCTGGCTACGGTTGTGAAAAGTGATACGGTTCTGGTAGATTTCAGCATGACGGCATTGGATTACCTGAAAAGCAAGGAACGGAATATCGATATAGGCGTCAGGACTCTACACGTTCCTGGCAGCCGAACATTACGATTACTTTGGCGGATAATACCGTCTATCCTTATAAGGGCTATGTGGATTTTGCCGAACCTCAGGTGGACCCTCAGACCGGAACATTCTCCGTGCGTGCCGAAATGCCGAACCCTAACAAAGTGTTGTTACCGGGGCAGTTTACAAAGGTTAAGCTATTGCTGGATGTACGTGAGGGTGCTGTCGCCGTTCCTCAAAAGGCGGTTACCATTGAGAAAGGTGGTGCATATATTTTTGTGATGCGCCGGGACTCTACGGTTGAAAAGCGTTTCATTGAACTGGGACCTGAATTTGGCAACAATTGGGTGGTTGAGCGTGGTCTGGTTGCCGGAGAACAAATTGTGACTGAAGGTTTCCACAAGCTGATTCCGGGTATGAAAGTACGTGCAGGCTGCCGTTCCTAAAAAGGAGGAAGAGCAGACGAGTGATTCTCTGAACAAGCAGGTTGTTTCCGAAACGAAGCAGACTACTCCGGCTGAGAATAAATCAAAGGACAACAACCCT
>ENA-OQCP01000263-OQCP01000263.1-human-gut-metagenome-genome-assembly--contig:-NODE-263-length-23324-cov-3.083287_pt1 | contig 23324 bp, 21 predicted proteins | sample MGYA00242760_ERZ504583 | MGnify/ENA primary metagenome ERZ504583 (study PRJEB26092, sample SAMD00036308) | human gut metagenome | host: Homo sapiens | study: EMG produced TPA metagenomics assembly of...
TACATTCTTTGTACTGCCCAGGTCTATCCCGGCCCATTCGCGGGGTTGCCGGAACGGGCTGCCCAGTAGGTGCGCATACTTTCGTCCGTCAGGTTGGAAGCTGCATGGATGCTATCCGTAGATGATACCTCCACCGGTTTGCCGTAGGCAGAAGCATCCATCCCGTGAAACGCTCTGCAGGGTTCTTTACGTCCATCGGTTCTGCCCAGTTGGGATAATCGCCGAAGGCAGTGGACGAATACATGACACCATCCTTGTCGAAAGCCACCGGATAAAGACCGATGCGGCGTTCGAACTTGTACTTCAGGGAGAGCATGCAGGTGGCCACGTGCCAGTAATTGCCTTTCACGTCGCAGAACGTGCCTCCATGACCGGCACCTTGCACATAACCGCCCGGCTTGTAGCACATCGGGTTATGCTTCTGGTAGACAAACGGGCCCAGCGGGGAATCCGAAACATATACGCCATCGGCATAGACTTTGAATTCAGTGCCCGGAGCACCATATTGGAAATAATATTTGCCATTGTGTTTGGTCATGTAAGCGCCCTCTGTGAATGGGCGGAGTGTCACTTCATCGTCATTGTTCATGCCGAAACGTTCCCAGCCGTGTTCTTCGGGGCGGAGCATCATGACATCGTGAATCTTGCTGATGGGGTAGAAATCATTCCGGTCCAGTTCTACCGCTTTCAAGGGATATTCATTGCTGGAGCCATAGTACAGATACAATCTGCCGTCGTCGTCCAGAAACAGACAAGGATCCCATGAAGGAAGTACGTTCTTTTCGATGGCACGTTTGAAACGTCCCGTTTTGGGATGCGTGCTGTACCACACGGCAAGGCTTCGTAGGTGGAGCCGGTATAGAACAGCGTGTCACCGCTTACATAGGCTGCCGGTGCGCACTGGTCGTCGTCCGTAGGCTTGCGTTGGAAGCCGGCAGGAACGAAATCCCAATCCACCAGGTTCTTGGAATAGTGAAAACCGCCCTGGTTGGTGGAGAACAGAAAGTATTCTCCCTTGTATTCCACCGCCATCGGGTCGGCAGAGGAACGGAACGAACCGTTGGGACGCACATTGTTGTTGAAAGGCTCGAAATTGTAACTGATGTTCATCGGATTGCAGAAGGTGCGCGACAGAGGCGCCTGTGGTCATACCACCGGGTCGCCTGGGCGGGACGGCGGATTGCGGTTGCCTTGTGTACCTCTTCTTCCATCACTACCTCAATATCGGTTTCATCCAGTGCCAGGATTCTGTTCACTATCTTTTTCCCGGGATAGTAGACATACAGGTGCACGTCGTTCTTCGCTCCTTTGATGGCAAAGCTGCGTCGTGGGCAGTGGTATTGTGCATGGGACTTGCGAAGAACATGACTGTGGCGCCTGTGAGTGGCTGGCGGTTGGTGTCCAGTACGTGTCCTTTTACGATACGGTCTTGGGTTACAGTGATATAATAGTCACTGACTTGCCCCTTCACCACTTTGATGGAATCGTCAGGGGTTGCTTTGCCGTCAGAGCGGCAAAGGCTATTCCACAACTGATTAGGAATCTTTTTACCATATTGGAGCGGATTTATTCGGCAATTCCGTCAATGGGTTCCAGCTTCAGGTCGGGAAGGTCGTCCAACTGGTTGGCTGGTATGGGCCAATAAGTCTTTTCTGCTGTCCATCCTTTGGGACCGAGTACGGTGGCGGCATCGCCGGTACGCACCAAGTCCACATAACGGGCACACCATTCGCCGCAAAGCTCCATCCGGCGTTCGTCCATCACGTCTTTCAGGGTAACACCGGTTTTGGTGCTCATGCCTGCACGCCGGCGCACTTCGTTGTAGCCTGCGTCTCCATCTTGCCCAGTCTGACTTTGGCTTCGGAGTTCATCAGCAGCACTTCGGCATAGCGGATGATACGCACATTGTTGTTGGCTCCGTAGGTCGTACGTGGAAGAGTCATCTGATTGTAGGGAAGGTAACCTTTGCCGTTCCAACAGTCGGTCTTGGTGGCCGATGTGGGACCTACCTGCCAACTCGCGCGTCTTGCTCAGGGCTTTCAGGAAAGAAGTTTCGGCACGCACACCTTCGCCACGGGCTTCGGCCCATGCCACGAACTCGGGTTCATAGCCTATGAAATTCCAGCCGCCTATGGACTTGGTGCCTTCGGCTTGCTTGTAGCTGATGGTACCGTCTGCGTTCACTACTTCATCATACCTCTCTGCCATGTTCGGACCCTGGAAATTGAACCATTGGTCTACGCCCAGGTAATCGCCAGAACCATTGCCGTAGTCTGTTACCTGGCATTCGAACAAAGATTCGTCACACAACTTCCGGGAATTTTGAACAGCTGGTAGAAGTCGTCGTAGAGACGGAATCCACCGTTCTTGATGATGTCATCGGTCAGTGTCTCCACTTGTGCATAGTCTCCTTTCAGCAGATAGATGCGGGCGGCCAATGCTTGGGCGGTGAAGGCTGTCACGGCTCCCTTGTGTTCCATCTGGTTGGGACGCATGCGGGGCAGTTTGTCGATGGCGTAGTTCAAATCTTCCAGCATATAATTATATACGGCCTCTACGGTAGAACGGCGAAAATCGGTCTGCAGGTTGTCACGGTAGATGACGGTGGGACCGAAATTGGTCACCAGACAATAGTAAGCCCATGCACGGATGGTACGTACTTCGCCGCAATAGGATTCGTAGGTTTTGTAATCTTCGCTTCCTGCAGCAAGATATTCGGCATAACCGTCGAGGCTTTGCAGGGCGGCATTGGTGATGCGGATGATGTCGTAGAAGTTCATCCATACCTGGTTCAGTGCCCAGAATGAGTTGTTGTAGTTGAACTTGCGTCCGAAGGCCACGGCATCGCCCTGGTCATCGGTACGGCCCGACCACACGTCACCGTCGCGGGTGAACATCAATAGTGCGTTGCACCAGTGCATGCCCTGTGTGCGTACTTTGGAGTAGGCACCCACTACGGGTTGGTACATATTGTTCTTGTTGGTAAAGTCCACGCCTTGTTCGGGAACTTTGTTCTCCGGATCGATTTCTATGAAATCGGTGCAAGCGGTAGCTCCTCCCAGTACCATCATGGCCGGAAGTATATATGCGAATGTTTTCTTTAAGAATTTCATTGTTTTACGTTTTAGGGTTTAGAAATCTATTTGCACTCCGAAGTATAGGTTGAAGTCAGAGGGTATACTTCGGTATCCCAACCTTCGGCATCCGACACTTCAGGTGTGAAGCTGTTGGCCTTGAAGGTAGTGAAGGGGCGGTCGGCCGTCAATGAGAGGCGGAGTCCCGGCATCACGTAGCTGCCTATCTTCAAGTTCTTGAACGAGTAGCCCAGCGTGATGTTCTGGATGCGGAAGTAATCGGAGCTTTCTACGAAATAGGAAGCGTTGTTACTGTCTGATTTGTTCCAGGTTTTGAGAAGAGCCTTGGCCGACGGATGTTCGTTGGTAGAGCCTGCACCCGTCCAGCGGTTCTCATACTGTGCGCGGTCAAAGTTATAGTAGTCGGCTGCATAGCGCAGGGCACGCTTACGGTTCCACAGTTCGCCGCCTGCTTGTCCGTAGGTAGTGAGGCTGAAGTCGAAGTTCTTATAAGAGAATCCGGCATTGAAGCATAAGTAAAGCTGGGCACGTATGAGCCCAACACCTGCTTGTCGTTTCCGTCTATCACATGGTCGCCGTTCACGTCCTCGTAGATGAAGTCGCCGGGTTCCAGTCCGTTGGCCACGGCGATGGGGTCGGCAGCACATTGTTCAGGAGTCTGGTAGATGCCGATGACCTTGTAGCCATAGAATGAGTTCATCGTCTCGCCCACCATATTCACGGTCTTTCCGCCTTTGATGATTTTCATGTTTCCTTTTAGGCTTTTCACTTCGTTATGCAGATAAGAGAGATTGACGCCGATGTTGTAATTGAAGTCCTGGCCAATCTTGTCGTTCCAGTTCAAGGAGAGGTCGATACCGGTATTCAGAATCTGTCCGTTGTTGCCGGCCAGCAGCTCGCCACTCATCGGGAGCTTGGGTGAAATCACGGCGTTGTCAGTCAGACGGTAGTACCAGTCGATGTCGGCGTTCAAGCGGTTCTTCAGTGTACTGAAGTTGACGCCCACGTTGGTTTCGTTCACTACTTCCCAACCCAGCCAGCTGAAGTTGGTGGTGTTGATGAATCCGTCGATGGCGGTATTGGGACCGAATACGGACTGTACGTTCTGTATGCTTGCGAAGCCTGCACTGGCAGCAATCTTGTCGTTACCCAGCTTACCCCAGCTGGCACGCAGCTTCATGTAGTCGAAGATATTCTGGTTCTTCATAAACGGTTCTTGGGAGATGACCCATGCGGCACCGATGGAGGGGAAGTAGCCCCATTTGTCGTTGTACTTGGACGAGCCGTCGGCACGGAAGGTGAACATCAACATGTACTTGTCGTTGTAGTTGTAATTCAGTCGGGTGAAATAGGAGAGACCGCGGTATTTCCAGCCGTCGTCTTTCACCGTAGCGCCTTCCTTGTTGCCCAGTGCGATGTATTTCCACACGTCCTCACCTTCGGGCACGTTGGTGGCGGTACCTTCGAGCAGGCGGTATTGCTCTTGACGCATGGATGCACCCAGCATACCGGTAAAGGAGTGTTTGCCCCACTTGTCAGTATAAGTGGCCACGTTGTCCCATATATATTTGTAGTAGTTAGTGTTCTTTTTAGTGAGTTCGGTAACCTCTTTCTTCTGGTTGGTGCCTACATAGTAGGTAGGAGTGAACTCAGAACCACGAATCATTGAGTAGTCGTAGCTGTAGCTACTGCGTATATTCAGCTTGTCGGGGATGAGGTTGAGCTGTGCATAGAAGTTGGTCAGCACTTGGTAGGTCTCGTTCCGGTTGTCGTAATAGTTGGCAGTGGCTACCGGATTGTTGAAGTTGTTGGTCAGGCCCACCTGCTCGGGCGATGTGTACTTCTTAGGGAACACGGCATCGTCGCGGCGGTCATCATACACCGGGATGATAGACGGTGTGTTGTATGCCTGTTGCCATGCGGCATTCTTGGGAAGCTGCTGCTGCGAGTTGCTGAATACGCCGTTGAAGCCTACTTTCAGCCATTTGCGGGCTTCGTAGTCAAGGGCGGCACGGAAGTTCAAGCGGCGGTAGTAGTTTTCCACGTCCATGATACCGTCTTGTGCCAGATAGCTCATGCCGGCAGAGTAGGTCGCTTTTTCCGTACCACCGGAGATATTCAAGCTGTGATTGGTCATCATGGCTGTGCGCAACAGTTCGTCATACCAGTTGGTATCGGCATTGAATTGCAGGTTTTCCATATTGCCTCCGAATTCGGCTACTGACTTTCGAATCGACCGGTAAGCTTCCGGGTTGGCTTCCAACATCATGGTGGCATACTCGTGAGAGTTACACATCTCCAGCAGGTTGGTGGCTTTCTGAATACCTACATAACCGTTATAGGTAATCTTGGCATCCTGGTTGCGGCTTCCTTTCTTGGTGGTGATGATTACAACACCGTTGGCGGCGCGTACACCGTAGATGGCAGATGCGGATGCGTCTTTCAAGATGGTCATGTCCTGAATGTCGGAATTGTTCAGGAAGTTGATGTTGTCGTAGAACATTCCGTCCACTACATAGAGAGGAGAAGTGTCACCGAAGGAACCCATACCACGGATGTCACTTTAGGACCTTCGCCCGGCGTTCCCGAATTGATGATGTTAACACCCGGTACCTTTCCCTGCAATGCTGCCATCGGGGAGGAGGTAGGAACATTGATAAGTTCTTTCTCTTTGACAACGTCAATCGGGGCCGTCAGGTCTTTCGCCTTGGCCGAACCGTAACCGATAACAACAACTTCTTCCAGTAGTTGTGCATCTTCACGTAGCTTTACATTAATGACGGATTGTCCCGCAGCGCTTATTTCCTGCGGCAACATGCCCAAATAGTTGAATACGAGAGTTGCGTCTTCGGGGACGCCGTTCAGTACATAGTTACCGTCGAGGTCGGTAGCTGCTCCAATAGTAGAGCCTTTTACTACAACCGTGGCTCCAATAATCGGTTCGTTGTTCTGATCAACAACAGTTCCTTTAACTGTCTTTGTTCCTTGTGCCAAAACTGTCAGTGGCAATGAGAACAAAATCATGAATAGAAGAAATAAAGTTTGCCTTCTCATAAACTAAATTTAAGAGTTAATAATTCTGCCGGCAAAGGAAGTAATTACGGTAAGTAAGGCAAAAAAAAACACTACCACGATAATACGTTTAGGGTAAAAATGGGTACCGTTTTACTACGTTTTCGTGTTACTTGTTTCTAATAATCAGTTTGTTATGATTGAATGATTTGTAGCCGCTTTATTTCAAGTCGATGAGAAAATCCACTAATCCCGTTCCGTCGGGGATATCCAGTTTCTTGCGCAAACGGTAGCGTGCTGCCTCTACTCCCCGGATAGTGAGGTTGGTCATTTGCGCAATGTCTTTCGTAGAAAGATTCAGGCGCAGCAGCGCACAAAAACGGAGGTCGGTAGCGGTAAGACTGGGATAACGTTCGCGCAAATTACGGAAGAATTTCTCATGAATTAGGTCGAAGTTGTTCTGGAACACATCCCAGAACTCCTGCGTCTCGATGTTCTCGTTGATGAGCTTCAGCAGAGATTCGAGGTTCTTGCGTCCATATTGCCCTTTCACCAGGGACTCTTGTACGACAGTACGAAGTTTCTCCAGGACCTCGTTCTTGGCAAATACACCCAGTGCCATGGCTGGCAAGGTCTTTACTCTTTGCCGACAACTCGGCTTCCAGCAATTGCTGTTGCTGCAGAGTTATCAGATGCTCCTGCTCGCGCATCTTGATGTTCTGCTGCACCTGCTCTGCCTCATACTCCTTCCGTTTCTTTTCCATGGCACGGTTGCGCGCCACTTGGAGAAAAAGTAGACAAGCGCTGTGAGAACTATGAGATAGAGCGCAAAGGCATAATAGGAGAGGTAGAAAGGGCGGGCTATGGCAAAATGATATTCCACCTCACCGATTTTCTGTCCCAAATCATTATAGCTTCTGCCTGGAATGTGTATTCTCCGTAATCCAGGCTACCGTAGCGGATTTCGGGCTCTTTCAGGTCCGATGTCAGCGCCATGCCTTGTCCTCCTTGCAGGACATAATGGAAATGTACGGACAATTTATTGTAATGCGGCAGGCTTACTGAGAACAGCAAATCCCGGTAATTGCTTTCCAGTTCGACATTTCCAGACAGAGGCAGGCGTTTCTCCTTTTTATCGGAAGAGGAAGCAGTGACCGAGCTCAGTGAGAGGGCGGACTCCAGAGTAGGACTGAGGCTGTCTGTGTTTTTGCTGTAACTGGCGATTCCGTTGTTCAGATTAAAATAGACAACGTCATTGTCGACGAACACATTGTTGTAGTTCTCTATGCATGGAGAATCAAACAGTTCGATGAGGATGCGCTGCTTCACGATGTACTCTCCTTCTGTGTACTCTACCAGTACGTACTCATGTGAACCGGACAGCCAGAAGCGGTCGTTCGTGACGGATACCACAGAATGAGCATTCCTGATATAGGGCAGAATGGCATTCAGCTTTTGGAAGGGGATAATCTGCCGGGTGATGTCGTCATAGGTATAGAAGCCGTTGGGACTGGAAAAGACGATACGTCCTCGCATTTTCATTACTTGGATAGGGCCGATGATATATTCCGAGCTAAATGGGAGATGTGCCGTACGCTTTTTACAGCCGACAAGTCATCGCTCAAGACTATTTTATAGACTCCCTGATACATGTGTGAAGCCCAGATGACACCGCTTTGGTCCACCTCCAAGTGCATGACCGGTGCAATGAAGCCGTCTATGACATGCGAAAAGGTCCATTGCCCGTTCTTCTTTTTATAGATACGCAAATTGGCGTAGGATGATTCCAACAGTATCTCTTCGCCATAGAGGGTGCACTTTATCAGACACGTACTGCTGTTGGTATTGCTTATGACGGAAACATTCCCTTTTTCGCCTATTAATAAGGTATGGGCATTGTTGCCTGCAAAGAGTTGCCCGTCAATGTCCTTCACATACCAGTTCTGTCCTTCAGTATGGGGAAGCAGGCGCAGATTCTCGGTAACCTGGTGGTATTCGTACAAGCCTGGTTGGTGGCCAGATAGAAACAGTCGCCCCGGTGGGCTATGTCGTACACCATGCCCAGTTTGGTTTCATGGTTGGCAGGAGTCAGCAGCATGACGGGTGAGTTGTGGTGGATGTATGCGATGCCGTCGTCCAATGCTGCCCATACGTTGTTGTCTTTGTCACAGAACAAGCCCAGGACTGTGTTGTTGTCCAGACGGTTATCCAGATTGAAGTGCCAGAGGCAATGTCCTTTGCGGTCGATGGCGTATATGCCATTCAAGACTGTACCTATCATGAATATGGAATCATTGGTCATGACGGCGCGGTTCACCCGCTGTTTCTTCAGCTCTGCATCAATGTCTGTTTTCCAGGGGGTGATGTCACCGTTGTAGCGGAACAATCCGTTATTCTCTGTGACCATCAGGAAGCTGTCGTCCCCGTCGGGCAGTAATGCCACTACATTGTCATCGTCACTTGGCTGCGGGGGAAGAGATGAAGGAAATCCTTGCCGTCGAATTCATAGAAGTCCTCATCAATCATCTGTGTGTAGATATGTCCGTTTTGGGTGTAGAAGTAGAGCGGCTGTTGCTGTCTGTTGCGGAAAGCGTGTACCATCTTCCCGTCGTAGGAGAACCAGGCGCTGAACGACTGGAAGTAGATGCGACCGTCCAGCTCTACAATGTTCCATATCTCGTTGTTCTCCATGGGGAAATTTTTCAGGAATTTGCTCAAAGAATGGTACCGGAGAGTGCCTGCCTCCGAATACTTGAAATAGCCGAATTCCTCGAATGCCCCCACATAGATACGGTCTTCTTTCACATACACCGAACGGACAATATGGTTCCCCGGCACTTTGTGGAGAGTCCAGCGATAACCGTCATATACCAGGAGCCCCTGGCTGTTGCCGAAATACATTTCGCCGTTGCTGCCTTGCGCACATGCCCAGTTCTGATAACCGGCTTCATAGTCTTTGGCAAGATAGTTGGTGACGGCGGGCATGAAGGAAGAAGCCCTGGCCTGGATGAAGAGGATGAACAATAGAAGGCACACTACCCAATACTTGAAAAGCATCGGTCTTATCGTATTTTGTTTCATTTTTTCAGGTTAATCGAAGTGTTTCTTGGAAGCAAAGATACAATAAGTATTCTAAATATTGTGTTTTGATGAGATAAAAAAGGTACTTGAAGCGGTTAGGGAGGATGCTTCTTAATGAATATCCTCCCCTCTTAGTTGTTTGTCTTTTGAAATTTATCATAGGGATTGTGCGGATGATAGGACTCGAACCTACACGCCTCACGGCACCAGATCCTAAGTCTGGCGCGGCTGCCAATTACGCCACATCCGCGGAATAATTCCGATTAGCGGGAGCAAAGATAGAAAGAATTTTCGTTTTGGCAAATTGTTTTGTAGATAAAGTCGTTTTAGAAAGTCACTTTCAGTATTTTTCTTGCTTCCTCAATGATGGTGTCCAAGTCATTGTTCTCATCTTCTTTGCTCATATCCACTTTCTTGTCCGGGTCGATGCCGAACTCGATATGCTGTTTTTGGGCATCGAGGTGCGGGCTGGCAGAAAAGCGTACCCCCCATCCGTTGGGCAGTTCCGAAGAGAATGGCAGGCCCGACCCGCCGCCGGTTTTGTCACCAACCAGGGTGACATTGGGAAAACAGCGCATGGAGTTGACAAAATCATTGGTTGCACTATAGGAATGACGGTTGGTCAGGACAATTACCTTTTTTTGCCAGCGGATACTGTTGGAAGGTTCCACATAAATGGGAGTCGGATCTGAAAAATCGCTATGGCCTTTGCCGGTCTTGTGCTGAATATATCCCGTCAGTACTTTTTCATTCGTGAAGCGTTGTGCCATTCGGGTGGCGTTTGTCAGGTTGCCGCCACCATTGTTGCGCACGTCGATAATCAGGCCGTTACAAGCGGAAAGGTATAACAGAATCTCATCCAGGTTGCCGTTTCCGATGCCGCTGGAGAAATCACCGTAATAGATATATCCTATGTTGTCCTCCAATATGGTATATTTGGCGCCTCCAGCAATGCGGTAGTCTCTTCCCAGGTACTTTTCAATGATACTTTCGTTGAAGTTACGAGGATAATCCAGATACCAGTCCCAGTAGCGCGCCATGTTGGAAGAAGAGTACAAGTTGACATGTCCGTCTTTTAACTCGGCAAGCATGTTACCTAATATTTCAAATAGACCGTCGTAGCTCATTCCCGGGGTAATGAGTGGCTGGTACTTGTCATGGATGGCATCCCAGTCTATTTGCTTGTAGTCCAGGAAGCAGTACTGTTCGTCTATTATTTTCCACAAGGCTTCGAAATTGCCTTGTGGGGTATTGTCGAACTCTTCCTCACGAATACATCCGTTCAATAGGGGCAATAACGTGAGTAGGATACTCCAAATTATTAAAATATATCTTCTTTTCATGCACATTATCCTTATCATCTTATCGTTTATCACCTTGTCACTTTTTACTTTCTCTTGTTAGGAAACAGATAGAGTTCCTTTACGAACCCCACCATGAATACATGCGAGTAAGTATGTGTCTTTATTTCATTTACTTTGGACTGTTGTGCGTCCCATATGTAAGCGAAACGCATCCGGGCACGTCCCACCGGAAAGTCTGCGGTCAGCATTTGTCTCAGAGAGGGCTGGTTGTGCAGGGAGGTGAAGTTCACTACTCCGTCCCAATGTCCTAACGTAAATATCTCGTAGTAGGACTGTCCATAGTTGGGCATGAACATGATACCTGCCAAGGGAAGATTTACCTGATAGCGTAGTGTGATGGGACGGTTCTTGATGCGCAAGTCCCAAATAGCCATTCCCGATGCGGCAAGGTTGATATAGGCACGTGCTTGGGCGGGGTTGTTTCCGTTGCGCAGATTATAGACAAAGCCACCGTTGAAGTCGCCGACTCCTCCGGCAAGCAGTTTGAAATTGCCCGTGATTGGAAAATTATAATGCAGGCCGTAGTTCCAGTTGGCCAGTCCGGAGAATGTATTGTTATTGTCTACTTTGTTGTGTGTATATCCCAAGTCTGCCTGGAAGAAAGTTTGCAGAGACACGTTGCCGTCCATCAACCGTGTCATCCGCATGCTTTCGCGGGAGATACGGAAATCGATTCCCTTATACTCCTGAGGTGAAAGATAAGTGTCGAACACGTTGGTGAAGCCGACACCATACATGGTGGCACGGGTGATAATACGGTTACGGTTGGTGGAGTCAGCCCGTAGCTTCCGGTCGATGCTGCATTGTGCTTCTTGTGCTTTCAGTCCGACACTTCCCAAGAGCAGTCCGCATAGGATTATTATCTTGTATATGTACATATTAAATTATCAATTACAAATTAGTAATCGTTAGCCACTAATACTTCATTTCCGTCCTTCATCAAAAGAGTTTCATCTGTCCTGTCATCTCGTCCAGTATGTCCCCTTCGCTTTTACCGTGGTCGGGGTCCAGAATTTCCGGTTCTTCATCCGTTTCCTGCTCTTCGGTTTTCTGCGAGGGTTCCGGTTGACGGGTAGGCTCCAGCTCGTTGATGGTTTCTATAGTATAGGTGGTCAGGCGCTTACCTTTTGCTTTGAAGCCTTTCACGGCGATGAATTCGTCGGCTTCCACCACCATCGGCTCTCGGAAATTGTCGTGGCCGCCAAACACCACTTCTAAACGTGGGTAGCACTCGTCTGTCAGCAGAATGAGGCTGCTGTTCTTGTTTTCTCCCAAGTAGTTTTGCTTGCGGGCGGTTGCTCGAAGCAGAAACGCTTGATGTAAGGATAGTTCTGCTGGTCGGCATCGTAGAGTACGGCGGTCCATACTTTGTTCGGATCGTATTTCTCCAATACGCGTATGCCATCGTCATAGTGATTGTTCAAGTCGAAGTTGGTGGCATAGAACTCTCCGCTGTTCTGTACGACAAGGATGGTGTCTTCGCTCTGGAATTCTCCGAGATATTCTCCGCGCCCGTCGTAGTTGAGACGTAGCACATCACGGTCGAACCAGACTTTCCGTCCACCCAGCGTGGAGCCTCCACGTTGTTTCAAGGCTATCTTGTGTACGGGGAGTTTCGTGAGTATATTTCCCATGGCCTGCCGTCCCTTGATATTGATGTTGCTGAAATCCTCCTCGAAGATAATACGGCGTACACGGGGATTGGGTTTCAGGGTTACCTTGATGATTTCAGCTTCTCCATTGGGATTGGCGGTGAAGTAGGTGATACGGGAGTCGGGAGTACCTTGTGTCACATCGTATTCGCGGTCACGCACCACGGAAGTGACGGCAAAACGCTTGATATAGCTTGTCCCCTCCTTGCCGTCACGGTAGCAGACATTGTAGATGGTACGTTTGTCGTTCTTCTTAAAAATGTTGGCATAAAGTATATTCTTGCCCACGAACTTCTTGTCGGCCACCGGTGTGATGATATATTTTCCATCGCGGAAGAAGATAATCACGTCATCTATGGGCGAGCAGTTGCCTATGAATTCGTCTTTCTTCAATCCAGTTCCGATGAACCCCTCTTCGCGGTTGATGTACAGCTTTTCGTTGGCTTCGATGACTTTGGTTGCTTCGATGGTGTCGAAGTTACGCAGTTCCGTGCGGCGGGGGAAGCTTTGCCGTACTTGTCCTTCAACATACGGACCAGTCGACGGTATATTCACGATGTTTGCCAGATGGTGGTCTATCTCCTCTATGTCCTTTCGCATGCGTGCTATCAGTTCCTCTGCCTTGTCGGAGTTGAATTTGAGGATACGTGCCATCTTTATCTCCATCAGCCGGAGGATGTCTTCCTTGGTCACTTCGCGGATAAAAGTCGGGTAGTAGGGAGTCAGGCGCTCATCGATATGTTCGCAGGCGGCATCCATGTTTTTGGCTTGTTCAAACTCCTTATCCTTGTAAATACGTTCTTCAATGAATATCTTTTCGAGTGAAGCGAAATGCAGGCTTTCCAGTATCTCTCCCTTACGGATTTCCAGTTCCTGGCGTAGCAGTGCCAATGTGTTGTCGACTGATTTGCGCAATACATCACTCACGGTGAGGAAGTGGGGCTTTTGGTCGTCGATGACACAGCAGTTGGGAGAGATGCTCACTTCACAGTCGGTGAAGGCATAGAGGGCATCGATGGTCTTGTCGGATGATACACCCGGGGCTAGATGCACTAATATTTCCACACTGCCGGATGTTAGGTCCTCTACCTTACGTATCTTGATTTTTCCTTTTTCGCTGGCCTTTACGATGGAGTCGCATACACTGGCCACCGTTTTCCCGTAAGGAATTTCCTTAATGGCAAGTGTCTTGTTGTCTATCTTTTCTATTTTGGAGCGCACGCGTATCGCACCGCCACGTTCACCGTCGTTGTATTTGGATACATCGATACTGCCTCCCGTCTGGAAGTCGGGGTACAGCTTGAATTCTTCGTTGTGCAGATAGCTGATGGAAGCATCGCACAGCTCATTGAAGTTATGTGGTAATATTTTGGATGACAGCCTACGGCAATACCTTCCACACCTTGTGCAAGCAGCAGTGGGAATTTTACCGGTAGTGTAACCGGTTCTTTGTTTCGCCCGTCATAAGAGAGTTTCCATTCGGTGGTCTTGGGGTTGAATACCACGTCCAGTGCGAACTTGGAGAGACGTGCTTCGATATAACGGGGGGCAGCGGCGCTGTCACCCGTCAGAATGTTACCCCAGTTTCCCTGGCAATCCACGAGCAAGTCCTTTTGTCCCAGTTGTACCAGAGCATCGCCGATAGAAGCATCACCGTGCGGATGGAACTGCATGGTATGTCCTACGATGTTCGCCACCTTGTTGTAGCGCCCGTCTTCCATGCGGCGCATGGAGTGGAGGATACGCCGCTGTACGGGTTTCAGACCATCCATGATATGGGGTACGGCACGTTCCAATATAACGTATGAGCGTAGTCCAGAAACCAATTCTGGTACATGCCGCTCAGTTGGTGCTTTATATTGGCATCCTTTGCGTCCGCAGGTTTGTAATCCGAGTGTTCTTCGCTCCCGGCCGGGAGTTCCTTGTCCAAATCATCTTTCGGTGCTTCAAAATCTTCGCTCATATTTGTTCGGGAATTGTCTATTCTATGATATTACTGATTTTTCAGTTGCAGGCAAAAATACAATTTTTGTTCGATAAATGAGAATTTGCGCTGAACTATTGTGCCAAATCCTTCCCATTTTTTAAAACTTCTGCCCGTTAATGGAACCAATCTGTCTCTTTCCCGTTAGCGGAATTATATTGAGGACGTGCTTCCGCCTCTTTGCGGACAGCGATGTTGCTTTTGTCTTTCTTGCCGACAAGTTGGCAAGGTTTTGCCACCACATTGCAAAGCTTTGCCAAAGGCATGGCAAAACTTGCCAATATGGTGGCAAAACGCTGGCAAAGTAACTTGCTGGCTTGTTGTGTGTTGGCTCGAATTGTGCAGCGATATCATCACAAGGGTGAAGAGATACTGGGCAGATTCTGCCGACGGATTCATTATTTTGTGAATTTCCATTCGTCAAATAAGAACTTTCCGTTCCCGAATACGAAGTAAATGTCGTGTTTGCCTTTTATCCGTTTGTCCAACGGCTTTGTCAATGTTTGCCACGTATCGGTATCAAAGGTCAAGGTGGATAGGAGCGGACCGTCTGGACTGTCCATGTGTATTTCGATGGAGCCTTTCCCTTTTATCTTCATCTGTATGGCTTGAGGTGATTGCGGGAATTCCGCACCGCGGACACAGATGGCCTGTCCGCTCTTGTTTCCTACGGCAGACATGTTGCCTGTCTGTCCGGTCGGTTCAAAGGCAACGCCGCGTGTGGCGGCTGTGGTCTCGGCCTGTTGCTGCGCAAACGGGTCGAGAGGCTTGATTTGTGAAACGCCCTTGGCTGTGGCTGTGCCCATGTGGATAGTGAGGTCCTTTTCGTCCACCTCTATTTCTTCCACGCAGATACTGCGGACGCCCACTTTGAGGTCGCGGCTGTCCTGCAAACCCAGTGAGTGGTAGAAGAGATAGTACTTCCCTTGAAATTTTACCAGATGTGTATGGTTGTTGCTGTCGGACATGCCATAGTCGCCGGGATTTTTGAAGTAGTTGTCCCGATAGGTCCAGCTGTCTGTCTCAAGTGGCGTGCGACTCGTCATGTAGCTCATGCAGCACCGGCTCGGCTTGTCTATATCCTTGTGGGGCCATGCATCCCGGTTCTTCCAGTTGGTGTTGTAGGTGTAAATCCAAGTGCCGTTCAGATAGTTCAGTTCGTTTGCTTCAAAGTGGTATGGCGCTTTTATTTCAACTATTTCGCTGTCCAGCGTCTTCATGTCATTTGCCAGCCGCACGATGCGTGCGTCTCCGGGAATGTAGTCGTCGCTGTCGCCCCCGCCAAAGGAGAGCCAGCCGATGCCCTTGTCGTCGATGACTACTCCCGGATCGAAGGGAGCTTTACACTTGCCGAGTCCTGGAGTATTACCGTCTACCACACATTTGCCCAATGGGTCTGTCCAGGGCCCCACGGGGGAAGTGGCAGTCAGCATACCTACACCGGAACCGCTGTTGGAGTAGTACAGATAGAAGTGGGTTTTGCCGTCGGCCTCCTTGCGCGAAGCATGGAAGGTGCCCACGAAGCCATTCCCCAGGGAGCCAGAGCCTTTACATTGATTACTCCGTGATAAGTCCAGTTCACCATGTCGTCAGAAGAGACCATCGTCAGCGAATGGATGTGCTGATAGGTGTTTTTCCCGTTACGGCCCACTACATCATATTGCTGGTGGTCGTTAGTACCGTACACATAAATGCGGCCGTCGTGCACCACTGCTGTGGGGTCGGCCATGTATTGGAAGTCGAGAAGGGGATTGGCATTGCCGGTAGAGAACTTGGGCGAGAATTCAAAAGATTCTTCCAAAGCGCTGTCTGTAGAAACCGGAATGTTTTCAGAAGAGGCAATGCTGTCTGCCCGGAAGGGGGCTAAGGGGATGCCTTCCGTTGAAAAAAGGTTGCCTTGAGCAGCGTCACTGAAGCAGTAGCGAATGGAAACCGGGCTTTCGATTCCTTTTACCGGGACAATCAGCTTTCCCCCGTCTATCCTGGCCCGGGCCTCTTGCCATTCCTGGCCGGCTGCGGCCATCATCAGCCCCTCTATCCTTTTCCCGTGTACGGCCAGTCCGTTCTTTATGTCTTTGAAAGAGATTGTCACATGGTTGCCTTTGCGGCAGGCGCTTTCAAGACCGGGCTTTTATAGGGGCCTGCATATATATGGTATGTATCGTCCAGTGCAAGATTGGCGAGACGTTTGCCTACGCTTCTTTTGTCACGTGGATGGATGTCCTGCACATTGTCCACCAAATCTGACACGGTAATCATCTTGACCTTGTCCAGCATTTCGGGCAACATGGCCTGCTGCTCGCGTAGCAGTGCCGGTCCGTTGTCTTTGGAGTGGTATTGGAAGGGGGCTATCTGGACCAGATAGAATGGGAATTCCTTGTTAAATCCGGTACGCCACGAGCCTATCAGCCGCTGCATCACCCGGGCGTAGGAGCTGGCACGGCCTTGGTTGGCTTCTCCCTGATACCAGATGCATCCGGCAATGCCGTAGGGCATCACGGGATAAATCATGCTGTTGTACAACGTGCCTGTTTCAGCCGGAAACCAAGATTGGATTCATACGGATAGTCGCACAAGACCGGGTCGCTCATTACGCATTCGCGGGGCGTCCATGTCTCGGCGGTGGTTCCGCCCCATGCGGCTACGATGATTCCTACCGGCACGTCCAGCTCTTCCTGGATGTTGCGGCCGAAGAAGTAGGCCAGGGCACTCGTGCTGCGCATCGTTTCGGGCGTGCACTGTGTCCATTGCGAGAAACAGTTTTCTTGAGGGAACGGGCGGCTATTCTGGCCACGTGAAAAATTCGGAGATTGGGACAATGGGCATTTGCCGTTTCCTCGTCTCCGTTCTTTATGCCGTGGTTGGCGCTCCATTCCATATTGGATTGTCCGCTGCACAGCCAAACTTCGCCTAGCATGACATCGGTCAAGGTTACTTCTGACGAGCCGCTGAAACGAATCTCATAAGGTCCGCCGGCTTCGCCGGAAGGTACACGGGCTGACCATTTCCCCGTATTATTGACTTGGGTTTTGATTATTTCTCCTTTCATCCATTCGGGGGCGATGGAAATTGTTTCTCCCGGAATACCCCATCCCCAGAAAGTAAGTTCTGAGTTACGTTGTAGCACCATATGGTTGGAAAATATGGCAGGGAGTTGTATCGCTGCTTGCAATTTCAGGATGCCGAGCAGCATAAATAAACTTAAAAGGGTAAGATAATGATGATATTTTTTCATACGAGTATTTATTTCCATAATGCAAATTAATAGCTGTTTTTAGAAACCATTACATTTTAACCGTTACTTTTTTCCCATTATAAGCCACTGCCTTTTTTGCGCCATCAGCAGTTACTATGTTGAATTTCCGTTCTTTCAACATACCGGAAAACTCTCCTTTCCGATTTTCAATAGTGAGCATGCGAGTACGGTCATTCCATTTCATCGTAATGGTGCTGTACATTCCTTTTTCATAATTGTAGTTGTCATTCTCGTCTTCGTAAAGTGTGAATTCGCCGTTACAACCGGGATACACTTTTATCTCCAAGTTGTCCCATGATTTTTCGGTGCTATACTGCACTTCGGGACCTATTGGCAGGATGGAACCTGCTTTCACATAAAGTGGTAAAATGTCAATAGGGGTATCTTTCACGATATATTGTCCGCCGGAGTGTTTCTGATTGGTCCAAAAATCATACCATTCCGTATTTTTAGGCAGATATATTCGCATAGACTTAACGGTACTGAAATCTTCTACACGGATGGTGTCCGAAACTGTTTGGGTATACATGGGTTGGGTTACAGGGCATACCAATAGGGATTTGCCAAACATATACTGATTGTGGATGTTCCACACGTTGCGATCGTGGGCAAAATCCATTGCCAAGGCACGCATGAAGCTGGACTGATTGGCAGTTACCTCCCAGGCAGTTGTGTAGATGTATGGTAACAAACTGTAGCGTAACCGAATGTATTTCTCAATCGCATCGTATATTGGCTCGCCTTTTTTGCCGATTGATAGATTTCTCTGGGAGCACCTTCCCCATGTGATCGCATCATGGGACAGAATGTACCGAACTGTATCCAACGGGCATAAAGCTCGCGATAATCCGGGTCATCCAGCATCAAGGGATATTGCCATAGGAAGAATCCGCCGATATCGCTGTTCCAATGGGGAATGCCGCATAGTGAGAAGTTTAATCCCGCAGGTATTTGCTTCTCCAAAACTTCCCATGATGCTGTGATATCTCCTGTCCATGTATTGGCACCATAACGTTGCTGGCCGGCAAAGGCTGAGCGGGTAAGGATAAATACGCGTTTATCCGAAGTTACGGCACGCTGGTGGTCGTACACTCCACCTACACTCATTAAAGGGTAGGCATTGCGTACTTTACGGAATGACCCCAAATAGGTGGGCGTGTCAAAATCTTCAGGAATGGGGTGAAAATGGTCGGGTTCGGTAGAGTCCATCCACCAGCCGTCTATACCCACAGAACGTAGGTTCTCGTTCAGGTACTTCCAATAGATGTCGCGTGCTTGCGGATGGTAGGCATCGTACACGCGGGCACCGGATGGATAGTCCATATTGGGAGGCCACTTCTCGGAACCGGATTCGGGCCATGTGCGGAAGTTGAAGAGCATGTTCCTTTGTCTAACTCGCGATAGGGTTTGGTATGTGGTCCGAAAGCTGACCAAATGGAGATGATAATGTGGGCATTCATTCCGTGTATGTCTTCCATCATTTTTTGGGGGTCGGAGAATTCTTCGTTCAAAAAATCCATTGCGTTCCACAGGTAGTTGCTTCCCCAGTATCTCCAATCCTGGATAATTCCATCGAGGGGCACACCCAGTTCGCGGTATTTTTGCACTACGCCAACAATCTCTTTTTGGCTTTTGTAGCGTTCACGGCTTTGCCAGATCCATATGTCCATAATGGAAACATGGGCACTTGTCCTGTGAGGTAGCGCATCTGGGCAACTACTCCATCGGCATTTTCGCCGTACATGAAATAGTAGTCAATGCAGTCGCCGACTTCAGAAAGGAAGGATGTCTCTTCTTGATTGTCTTTGAAGATGGTTGGCGAATAGTTGTCCCAAAAGAGACCGTAGCCTTTGACGGACTGGAAGAAGGGAATCACATCTTCAAGATTGTCTTGGATAAGGCGTTTGGTCTGGTTACGTTGCGACATTTTGCCGTTTTGCAATTGTCCCAATCCATAAATAGCTTCGTCTTTCTCTAAGGTGAACGATTGATAAACGCTGAAGGTTTTTGTGCCGGCATCGTTGAAATCATCAAACGTGCGCCTTTATTTTGTTCCTGCAACAGCGATTTTCCATCGGAAGAGGCAAAGTTATTTGTCCGGTCTCTTCGTTGAGATGGACTGTAAGCTGATGGCTTTTGATAGTCAATATGCCCCCTTTCGAAGAGACGGATAGTTTTACTTTTTCCGGTTGCCCGATGACCGACAAACTTTCTTTGGTATACTTCCAGCCGTCAGGCGATTTTAAGATTCTCACTGTGACAGGAGAGAAGAAGCTAATATCTATATTTATACCTTGCACAGTGCTTTTTATGCCTTGTGAGGTGCGTTGGTAGGTTTGTGCTCTGCCTTGTTCTGCTATGAAAAATGTCAGCATCAGCAGGACAAATAGTCTTAAAAAAATCCCTTTTTCATACAATATCAGCAGTTTAACGGTTAGTGATTTTCAGTACCAAAGAAATAGGATTGGGTGTCTTGTCTTTGGGAAGGTCAATAAGCAAGCCTTTGGAAGTTCTTCTGAACTTTGCCTTTCCACCTCCTAATAATTCTACCTTTTCGATTTCTCCTTTGCAGTAGGGACTGCCGGTAGCCAGTGATTTTATCTGTATTTTTCCGTCTGAGGGCCATTTCATGATATGGGCATACAAGTATTTCCCTTTTTTCACAAACCGGATGTCGGCAGAAGTGTAGGGTGCGTTCTTGCCTTCGTTGAATCCTGCTCCGTCCAAAGGTATTGCTGTTTCTGTGGAGGGACCTTCACCATAAATACACCAGGGACGTGTGTCGAATATTCCTTCTCCGTTCACCTCCATCCAGGCGGCTATGTCTTCCAGAATTTTTTCTTCCTTGTCGTCGATGGTGCCGTTTCCTTTCATTGGTACGCTTAGTAATAGGTTGCCATTTTTACTGACGATGTCAATGAGCATGTGGATGACGGTCTCGGCTGATTTATACCAGTTGTCTTCGTAAGCAGAGCGGTTATAGTGCCAAGTACCGAGGCAACTACAGGTTTGCCACGCCTTGTCCTGGCATTCCGATGGAACCCCTTTTTCTACATCCCATACGATGGCCTCTTTATGTTTAGCTTCCAGCTTCTTTCCGAAGACTACGGCATTGAGATTGCCCTTGTGAAGCTTCATGTTTTGGTTATAGTAGTGCGACACGACTTTCAGCCCCGTATCGTTGATGGGCCAGAAGGGGAGTACGCTGTCGTCGAAATAGACCAGGTCGGGATGATATTTGTTTATCATGTCCACTGTGCGGTCGAAGAAGTTGTCGTAGTAGCTCTGTGGGGGGACAGAGGTTCCTTCGGGCCAGTCCCATGCCACCCAAGCATGTCCGCTCAGGGCATGATTCTGTACGTATAGCTCTTGCGGGTCGTAGCCTTCCCACCATTTTCCCTTGCCGTCTTCCTTAGTCACTACGCGGGCATCGTAGGAGATTCCTGCGTATGGGCCTTTCTTGTCGGCTCCTTGTGCAGTTTCATACCATGTCCAAGCATGGGAGGAGTGGATGCTGACACCGAAGGGCAGTTTGTTTTTGCGAGCCGCTTTCTCCCATTCACCCAGTACGTTTCGCTTGGGGCCCATGTTGACGGAGTTCCATGACTGGTATTTACTGTCCCACAAGTCCATGTTGTCGTGATGGTTGCCCATGGCAAAGAAATATCGGGCACCGGTTTTCTTGAAAAGGCTACCAGCCTCTCCGGGTTCCATTTTTCGGCTTTCCATTCGTTGATTACATCCTTGAAGCCGAATTCCGAAGGATGTCCGTAATGCTCCAAGTGCCACTTGTAGGCAGCACCACCCTCTTCGTACATGCCACGACCGTACCAGTCGCCGGCTTCGGGTTGGCATTGCGGACCCCAGTGTGCCCATATGCCGAATTTGGCGTTGCGGAACCATTCGGGCACTTCGTATTGGGACAATGACTCCCAGGTAGGTGAGAACTTGCCCGGTTCTGCTTTCTCTTGTTGTGCCAATGCACTGCCCCCTTGCAGGATGCAGGCGGATAGGAGAATTGTTTTAAAGATGTTTCTTTTCATACCTTTATTGTTGTTTACAAAATGTTTATTCCCTTTTTGAATGCATTGATGAACGGATTATTCTGTTTTGTCCATATACTCCATGATAAACCCATACCGGTAAGAGCGATTGCCGTCAATGGTGTATGGCTTCATGGTCTGTGCGCCCCATCCGTCGTTTCCACCTACTCCGTGTATGTTGGAGTCGATATTCAGGTTGATGAAGTCGCGTTCGGGCAGTTCGTGCGCATGCTCTTTCCCTTCCAGGTCTTCTTCCCCGTAGGCCATATACGGAAACATAGGGGTTGCAGGCCTTTGACTTGTATTTTCCATCGCTCACTGTCTCCCAGCATGAACCAGCGTGTATCGCACCGGTTGGCATTGTCTTGCGGTACGATGTAGTTCGTGATAAATTCGTGTATGCCACACTCGTAGACTCCCAGGAAAGCAGCGCTCTTGCGGTCGGGATAGTTCTCGAACTTGCCGCGTCCGTACCAGGTATCCGGTTCAGCGCTGAGGGCATTCTCATGCGCATACCGAATTTGGGCATCAGCGGAATATCTTCCTTTTCAGGCTGATAGGTTGCTTCTACTTGTATGCGCCTTTGCCGTCCACAGTGTAGCGGAGATGGTAACCGGCTCCTATCCGGGGGAGGGAGAGACTGGCATCCACTATCACCATACCATCGTTTACGGTTGCTTGGTATGCCTTTACGATACGTTTTTGCTCTGCATTTTTCCAAGCGCTCAAACGTTCATTGTAGCCGTTGCGGACCTGAATGTCATTTGCCGGTTTCCAAAAATAGGGTTCCAAGGCACTGTGCAACAACTCTTCTCCCTTGACTCGCCAACTCACCAAAGCACCGGTACCTTTTTCTATGGTGAACAAGGCATCGGCGGCTATAATTTCCACCGCTTCGGGTGTCTCCTTAAACGTGGCCTTCCCGCCGTCATCCTTCAATTGTGGGAATTCATAGTCATGATACGTAAGTTGTTCCTTGGCAACTTTGAAGCCCTTCTCTGCCCACGTCGTGGATTCCTTCAACGTGGCATATACATTGAGGCAAAGTTCCCCACACTTATCCGGTCTTGAAGGTACCTCCAGCAGATTCCCTTCGGACAAGTGGAGGTCGCCGTTGCGTACAGCCTTTCCGTTGCATATCCACTCATAGCTGTAATCGAATTCATCCAAATCGGAAAACGCATACCCGTTGGTCAATTTGATTTGCTGTGTTCCCTTCTTTTCAAACTTGATGTATTGATATACTTTTTGTACTTCATAGTAATGGGGGTGAGGCACCCGGTCGGGAGATACCAGCCCGTTAATGCCGGTGGGACCGTCGTTGGGATAGTCCCCGAAATCTCCTCCATACGCCCAGAATTCATCGGGCAGTAATGGGAGTGACGAGGGGCTCTCGCCGAAACTTAACGGTGCACCGTTAAGCTTTTTAGGAATGCCTTGGTCTACCCAGCACCAAATGGCAGCTCCGATAATACTTCGTCCTTTTCAATCACATCCCAATACTCCTTGAGGTTGCCGATGGAATTTCCCATGGCGTAGGCATACTCTCTCATGAATACGGGGCGGTCGGTTATTTTCTCGCCAAGTTCCTTCAAAGCGTTGGGATGCAGATAAGCTTCGTCATAGACATCGGATACGGTGCGGTCTGTATCGTCGTATATCGGTCTGGTGGGGTCTAAGGCACGGATTGTGTCTGCCATAGCTCGCAAATTGGCACCGCTTCCACCCTCGTTGCCCAATGACCAGAATAGGATGCACGGATGGTTCTTGTCCCTTTCCACCACGGCTACTGCCCGGTCCACATGGGCCAGTGTCCATTGAGGGTTGTCTCCTAATA
>ENA-OQCP01000264-OQCP01000264.1-human-gut-metagenome-genome-assembly--contig:-NODE-264-length-23311-cov-2.741373_pt1 | contig 23311 bp, 35 predicted proteins | sample MGYA00242760_ERZ504583 | MGnify/ENA primary metagenome ERZ504583 (study PRJEB26092, sample SAMD00036308) | human gut metagenome | host: Homo sapiens | study: EMG produced TPA metagenomics assembly of...
TTTAAACGTATATTCAAAACCAGCAACTGGAAGCCCTGAGTTATTTTCATCTGTAGGAATAAATGGATTCCAAACCTTCATTGTCACGTCCATCTTCAGTTCATCGTCACTCATTCTCAATTTGGCAAAAGGGAATTTACTTCAAAATCACAATCTTTAAATCGAGGTAATCCCCACGTGCCGCCGTATCCTTTTGTTGACTGTGGTTGGCCAAATTTTTTCCAATCCGGTACTTGTCCTTCCACAACAATACTACCATTATCTACCCCTTTCAAATATAATCCGGCAAACATTGTCGGTTCATTCAACATCTCAGTTTTATGCCTAATATTCATATTAGAAATTGCACCACTACCTTCTACACAAAACATTCCCGTCCCCAATCCCCCAATAGGAAAGCAATCCTGCTCGTATACTCTCCCGTATATTTTTCATTATAATCACGTACTTCTTCCATACTGGAGCAAGAAGCCCATAAACACAAGCAGATACATAGACCTAAAAAATAAAATCCATTTTTCATATATCATTTTTTTAATGATTTATTCCTTCAACATTCTCTATTTTTTCTCCATTTCTGTTCAATCTCCTCCAATGATAACCCTTTTGTCTCCGGCAAGAATAAATACCCCCATACCAAACCCAACACGGCAATAAATCCATAAAGAAAAAATGCACCTGCCGGATTCTCAGAAGTCGTTTGTCCAACAACAATTTCGGTACCTGGTATAGAAAAAAAATCTATAATCTTAAAGAAAGTAAAGGAGACAATGCAATTAAATATCCATACAGCCAATGAACCTATCGAAGTCCCCAATCCCCGTACTTTCTGCGGAAATATCTCGGAAATGACCAACCATCCCAAAGGTCCAATACTAATTGCAAAAAATGCAACATATCCAAACATAAAAATGACCATTAACCACCTTCCGATTTCGCCCAACTGATTAGCATAAATAAAACAAGCACTAAGGCACAAAACAGAAAAGGCAATTCCTGACAGACCAATAAAATACAACTTTCGTCGTCCGATTCTATCCACTAAATAAAGAGAAATCACTGTAAATACAACATTTACAATTCCAATACCTACAGAAGCCCAAATAGCAGAGAGTGTACTTTCAAATCCTGCCATCAGGAAAATCTTCGGACTATAATAAATAACTGTGTTAATACCTACAAACTGTTGAAAAAACATAATACAAACAGCAATCATTAGAGGAGTTCTCAACCAAGCTGCATCAAATATCGCCATCCTACCGCACTATTCCTATCTTTCTCTATTTCCACCTCCATTTGTCCAATTAAATCATTTACTGTATTTTCCGGTTCTATTTTCTGCAACACTTTCCTACATTCTTTCAACCGTCCTTTACTCAACAGCCACCGAGGTGTTTCAGGCACAAAACACATACCTACCAGTAATACCAAAGCCGGTACGACACCTGCCCAAAACATCCATCTCCAACAATCCAACTTGTTTCATCAGCCCAAAAGGTATCTGACATGTATGAAAGTAAAATACCTATTGTAACCATTAACTGAAACATTGAAACCAGACGTCCCCTGGATTTAGCTGGAGCAATTTCTGCTATATACAATGGAACAGTAAATGATGCCACACCTATAGCTATACCAAGAAACAGACGAGAAAAAACCAAGCTCGTCAAATCCGTTGCCAGTCCTGACCATAACGCTCCCACTGCAAATATCACAGCAGAAACCAATATGATTTTTCTTCTTCCAAATATATCAGATAAACGCCCACAACATACAGCCCCCAACATAGCTCCCAACAAACCAGCCGCCGTAATCCATTCAACATCATTATTATCTATTCCCCAATCTGACTGAAGAATGGAATCGCTCCTGAAATTACCCCAGTATCAAAGCCGAAAAGCAATCCTCCTGTTGCTACAACTGTAGCTATTAAAAAATATTATATGTCTGTTTTTCATATTAAACTTATATTTTAGGGTTCAAAACTTATCCAAACTTCCTTTTTCACTGACGGATTCGGAACATATAAGAAAGTATCCGGAGCATCTTCAAAAATTTTATAAATGGATTTACCTTTCCCAATACCTAAATCATGATACTCTCTTGGAGCCTTTCTTACCAGTTCCGAAAAATGATAGTTTGTATTTCTGATCCACTTCAATCCATCACCCTCAAAAACAGGATACCATGCAATACCTTTATGACGACGAATCTCAGCATATTCAAAACCATATTCACGGTCACACCATGCACCAAACACAAGAGATTCATCTGCATTCGTACTAATGGTAGCATGTACCCAATATGGAGGGACCACCACCACATCGCCAGGCTGTGCATAAACAGCATAACACCTCCCCGGTTCATCTGTAGCCGACTCTTGCATGTAAATGACCGCCTCTCCATTCCATATCTCATAAACCTCTGGAGTGGACCATTGACTAAAAGGTGAGACCTTATGAATATGTCCCTGACTGCGAATGGGTTCCATTCCCAAACTTCCTTTGGCATAAGCCACTACTCCAAAAAGCAAATGCTGTTTTTGCAAAAGCGCTTTATGAACAGTCTTACCCACATCCATAGCTATAGAATAGACAATATCCGGTCCTTCACATTTCGGATCCAACAAACTAGACCGGATATCATCCAACCGCCGGTTTCTACTGTCGGGCCAAAAACGTCCTTACCATAAATAAAACCTAACGGATTTTCTGTTATCCCTATATCAATCCCCTTATCAAAATTATCTTTATGCATGATGTCTTACAAAAGCTTTAATTGTTCCACATTCCATTCCTTCAGACTCCCCATAAGGTTTTATTGTATATTCCTTTATGGCAGCAGGAATAATAAAAGTTTCCGCATAATGGACAACAAACGGAGAAAATTGTCCTATAGGACTTTCCACTATCACCGAACGTCCCTCAATCAGATTCAGAACATTAACACCCGACTCATTCTTATGCAAAACTTTGTCCGTGAACCAATGTCTTCTTGTTTCTATAAATTCCCATTCATGAAGTCCCGTCTTTTCTTCACGCCAAGAATCTCCTTCACCAATAACAGAGACCTTGTTTATCAGTTCTTCTTTCACCCAAGACTCCGTTCTATTCCATTGTATCACATTAGCCCATGAGCTATATTAATCGGACGCGGTCTGCCATCCAGTCCCATCCGTCCCCAATCCCACAACTTAAATGTAAAGATGTATGGGGTTGCACTAATCTCAAGTACCATGCTATTCCTTCCCGAACAATGTACCGTACCAGCCGGAATTAAAAAATGATCATGCTTCTTTGCCGGATAAATACCTACATACTTCTCCACTTCAAATTCACCAGTCCTTTGCGATTTTCCAATTCATCAAGCATCTCCTCCGGTTTAATATTATCCTTCAAACCCAAATATACAGTTGCCCCCTCCTTAGCATCCAAAATATAGTAGCTCTCATCCTGCGTATAATGCATTCCAAATTTCTGTTGTATATATTCAGTCAAAGGATGAACTTGTAAGCTTAGATTGCCGCCTTCTATCGTATCAAGAAAGTCAAACCGTATTGGAAACTCATCACCAAACCTGCCATACACAGCATCACCCAATAACTGTCGGGGATAAGCAAAAAATCAAATCAATTGACGGTATTTCCACTTTCTCATCCCCAAAGGCCAACAACAGACTGTTTTCTTCAGGTACACAGTCAAAACACCAAGCATAATTAGGCATCGTCCGTTCTAAATCGCAAACATCTTTCATCCACTGTCCTCCCCAAGGCCCCGGATCAAAAAAGGGAACTACACGAAACGGACCATTTACCGCTTTCTCCAATCCCTCAAACATCGCTTTGCCTGTAATCATCTTAGGATGATTGCGCCGGTTCGTATCCAAAACATAATCCACCTTTGCCATCAGCATCTTTTTGTGCCTATCGCATATTCTCCAATCTACGAAAAAAGCTCTTTTATACTGCAAGGAGGTTCGTTCTTCTTTATTGTTGACACCTATATTTGATATTTCATTTTTACGGAATCTGGACTGTATCTCCCATCTTGCCATATCGGCATAAATCAACAAATCAGGATGTTCACAAAGATAGGCCGCACCAACCCATAGACTATTACAATACCAGACTGCAAATCTTCTATCTGTTGCCGGATACCAGTAACTTTATCGAAATCAAAAAAACATTCCATTGTATACCGGGTCAGATACCGAATAATTCATCATCGGTAATATCAGGATAGAAAAAATCATTGATTTTTCTCTTTCCGGCAACATCGCACTATCTGTATGAACAAATAAAGCATTATTGAACCTACCGGCAAAAGCATTACGTATATCATTCTCAAACACTCCTTGATAGCACTCAATCGCAACCACTTTCAACGGCTTCTCCAGTACCTTCAAACGTTCACTGATACTATCGGTAATGGCAAACCAACCGGAAATACAGTCATCCGAATTATAGGACACCTGCACAAAAGGATATTTATCGTAATTAGCAGAATACTTCATCTTTTATCTTTTTTCTTAAACAATATTCCAAACCATACAAAGCTGCATAATCTCCCAAGCTAGAAACTACCACAGATACTTTTGCACTCGGAGTCCAGGCAAACTTTGACACCCGTTCCTCGATATAAGGCACTATCACTTTATGGCTATTCATGATTCCCCCTCCAAGTATCACCACTTCAGGATCATAAGCATGAATAAAATTTATAACAGCAGCTCCCCATATTTCAATGCATTCATTTCGTACCAATAACGCGTCTCTATTTCCTTGTTCCGCCAATTGGAAGATTTCTTTAAAATCATAATTCTGAGATGACATTTTAAACGAAGGAGACAGGCAAGCATGATCCTTTATAATTTTATGAAGGAAGAATGAAGAGGACAAAAGCCTCCACACACCCCTTGTTTCCACAAGAGCATAACCTTCCTTTGTAGTCTACTACAAAATGGCCACCCAACGAACCTGCTTGAAAGTGCTTTCCATACATTACCTCACCATTCATAATGACTCCCGATCCTATGCCCGTACCAATAGTCATCATAACAACGCTATCATATCCTCTGCCGCTCCCATATTGCCATTCTCCAATTGCTGCAAGCCGTGCGTCATTATCAATGTAAAAGGGGGCTCCCCAATGTTCATCCGCCCATCTATCCAAATCAAGCTCCACTCCATCATCATATTTTTCATTCGTAGATATAATAATGCTTTTTTTATTATTTACTAGCCCTGGAAAAGCTATACCCACTCCAAAGAGGCGCTTCACACCATTGAATTTAGCAGGAAATCAATTGCATTTTCAATCTCCGGCAAACTTGCTGTCATATCCAAATCTTGACGAGAAGGCATTTTTACATAGTCTACCAGTTCTCCATTGCGTAAGAGACCGACTTTTGTAATGGTTCCTCCCAAATCTACAGCTATGATATACTTCATATTCATATTTCTATCAATTGGGGATTGCCATTCACACACTGTAAAGATGCAGAAAACCCGTTCTCCAAAATCACTTGATAATCATGTCCTGCGTCCGAAGGCCAACAAGCAGCGAATGACAGAACAGAATATCCTATATTTGCCACACGATGGGCCACCCCTCCAGGTATATAATGAAGACTACCCGGAAACATCCGCTCACTCCAAACCCTTCGGTTCTGATCCATCATAATCAATCTGCCTTCACCTTCCACTCCCCAATAGTACTCCCCACGATTCATATTGGCATGAAAATGTCCTTTGGTCATGAAATACTCATCACCAACCTTACCTGGATAAATTCTCGTGATTCCGAAATAGAGTCCCCCTGGCGTTCCTTCTTCAACCGGCAGATGACAAGTCACCTCATACAATAAAGTATCAGGAGACATCTGTTCATAAGCCTCACAATTATGAAAAACACCTCGTAAATCAGCCAAAGTCTTCAAACTCCTCTTCACATTTTCACCGATCAAAGAATCCTTTATAAAGAGCAAAGGCGACTCATTTGTTCTCTTATCATTCATCAGCATCATACTTTTAAAATCTTATATTGCAAAAGTACGCTGATATGGAACTCGCTCTTTCCTCTATATTTTCCGATAATTATGGTATTTTACCATTATTCGCAGCAAATGGATAAAACCTTGCAAAAAAAGTAGAAAACCAAGGCTCTAACCACCAAATATTCAATGATAAAATAGTAGAATCAAATGGCTTGTTTAGCCTTTACTCCAAACTGCTTTTGGAACTGCGACGGGGACATTCCTGTCACTTTTTTAAATTGGGATATAAAATTAGATAAGTTAGGGAATCCGACTTCCCCACTGATAGTAGAAATCTTCATTTTGTTTTCCAGTAATAGTTTTTTCGAATAACCGATACGCATTTCGTTCAGATATTCTACAAAGGTTTTCTTGGTCCTCTCCTTGAAATAACGGCAAAAAGCTGTCGGGGTCAATCCAACCAAAGTCGAAACTTCTTCCAACCTAATGGAAGTCGCAAAGTTCTTGACGAGAAACTTGTATACCTTATTAAATCTCTCAAAATCTTCTGAATTTACAGAATTCGTAAATCCCACTGAGGCCAGTAACTCATACTCAGTCGATGTGGCCATCAGCTCAAGAAGTGTTAAAAGATTCGTTACCTTCCGAACCCCTACATCATTCACCGAACTCCTTATAAACCGGGTTATCTCTAATTTCGAATTTCCGGTAAACTTCAGTCCACGCCGTGATCTCTCTATCAAATCACGAATATTATTCATTTCTGGTAATCTGATAAAATTCGGATCAAATATCTCACGTTTAAAGAACAGACAGATACACGTAGCACGCAAACCAGACTCCTTATCAAAATAAGCATCATTATTACGCCATTCATGAGGGAGATTAGGGCCAATCATACATACATCCCCCTCCTCATACTGTTCTATGCAATCCCCGACAAAACGAGTTCCTATACCTCTAGTTATATACATTATCTCTATGGCCGGATGATAATGCCAAGGTACAATGAAGTGCGGCAAGTCTTCTATATAATAATGTATATGACTGTCTATTGGGAATGGCAGATCTTGGTAAAGTGGTTTCATAGTCATCTAAGTCAATAATCACCGTTAATTATAAAAGCGAATATAGATAATTATTTTATCAAAGCAAGCTATTGTATGTTAAAACTCATAGTAACATCAAAATATAAATATCAATCTTATACTCAAACAAACAAATGATATCTTTTGTATCTTTGTCCCCGCATTTTCACAACCACATAAAATTATAATGAAAACAATAGTAAATGTTCCCTCCCGACAGAACACCATGCGCGAACTGCGGGATTATCTGATGATTGCCCTGGGTATGGTCTTATATGGTATCGGCTGGACAGTCTTCCTGCTTCCCAACGATATTACTACCGGTGGCGTACCGGGCATTGCATCCATCGTATATTTTGCCACTGGATTTCCCGTCCAATATACGTACTTCGCCATCAACTTCCTGCTTCTATTGCTTGCTCTACGTGTGTTGGGATGGAAGTTCAGCGTAAAGACAATCTTTGCCGTATTCACCCTGACCTTTTTCCTTTCCATTATCCAGAAACTGACCGAGGGTGTTGTCCTCCTGCACGACCAGCCTTTCATGGCTTGTGTCATCGGTGCCTCCTTCTGCGGTAGCGGCATCGGCATCGCCTTTTCCAACAACGGCAGTACTGGCGGCACGGACATCATTGCCGCCGTAATCAACAAGTACCGCGACATCACGCTGGGCAGAGTCATGTTGATATGTGACCTTATCATCATCTCGTCCAGTTACTTTGTTCTAAAAGATTGGGAAAAGGTGGTGTATGGCTACGTTACTCTATACATATGCAGCTTCGTGCTCGACCAAGTGGTGAACAGTGCCCGCCAGTCCGTACAATTCTTTATTATCAGCGATAAATATGAGGAGATAGCCAAGCACATCCAGGTATATCCTCACAGAGGTGCAACGGTCATCAACGCCTCGGGCTTCTATACGGGAAAAGAGATAAAAATGCTGTTCGTGCTGGCCAAGAAGCGGGAGTCCACCATCATTTTCCGGCTCATAAAAGACATAGACCCCAATGCCTTTGTATCACAAAGTGCAGTCATCGGAGTCTATGGAGAGGGATTCGACAGAATCAAAGTGAAGTAGAGGATTTCTCGAACTTCCCTTGATTCCAAGTATAAACAATAGGACGCGGACAAACGGTTTCAGTTTCTCCGCCGCTTCTTTACCCATGTAATCGGTCGTGGTAAAAGTGAATGCCAACGTGGCATCCTTCGCAGAAAGGTCCGCTTTCATCAGCAGCATGTCGGCCTGGCGACGGGCATCCTGATACTCATAGACATCCACCGTATCCGCGGCCTCAGCGATAAAATCATCCAGAACGGGCAATGCCGGCAGGTAGGACGAAGCAACCAGCTCCTTCCAGTCTGTCGTATAGAACTTGACATGGCTGTCGCAAGCCGGAGCACAAACCGTAGATACCACACAAACCACTTTCGTGCTGTCGTTGACAGGCAAGAGCTTCATCTGCCACGAGCTCTGGGGAGTCATCTTCACATGTATATAATCCGGGGCAAGTTCCGTCATTTCCGATTTACCACCAAAGCTGTTGGTCACCTCAGCTTTCATCTTACTTTCCAGAAAGTCTATAAAATCCGCACGGTTCACGGCACTAAGCAACGGACATATAGAATCCGGCATATTCTTAAAACACGTCTTGGCTTCCTGGGCCTGCAAATACCCCCATCCGATGAAAGCCAAAATCAAAAAAGCACTCAGTTTTCTTATCATAACATTTTAATCATTTCTTCAAGGAAACGGGCATCTGTTTCATCAAAACCGCCCAAATCGTCACTGTCAATATCCAATACTCCCCACACTTCACCGTCCTCACGCTTCAGCGGAACCACGATCTCCGAACGCGACAGCGAGCTGCAGGCTATATGTCCGGGAAATGCATCCACATCGGGCACAACCAACGTCTCGTCTTTATCCCATGCCGTGCCGCAAACACCACGGCCTTTCCTGATGCGCGTACAAGCTATCGGTCCCTGGAAAGGTCCTAACACCAATTCTTCACCCTTCACCAAATAGAAGCCTACCCAAAAGAAATGGAAAGTCTCTTTCAGCGCCGCCGAAACATTCGCCAGATTGGCTATCAAGTCATCTTCACCTGCCAGCAGATTTTTCAGTTGAGGAAGCAAAGCGCGATATTTCTCTGTCTTGCTACCAGCATTTATATATAGGTCTTCTGCCATATATCTCTTGTTTATTTACTCCCCAAATATAGGAAGAACATTCCAATCAACACCAAAATGAGGTCGACAGCCTTGCTTTTTAAATTCTTTTCACGGAAGAAAAGCGCACCGAAAAGGAAGGAAACAACAACGCTTCCACGACGCACCATCGAAACGATGGAAATCATGGAGTCCTCATAGCTCAGGGCATAAAAATAGACAAAGTCTGCCGCACAAAGGAAAATGGAGATACAGATAATGGTCCAGTCCCAACGAAACGGGGTACTTTCTTTTCGCTTGGGGTACCACAACAGCAAGATAATGGGGCACATGATAAAGACTTGGTAGACATTATACCACGACTGCACCAGCATCGGATTGAGCTGCTTCATCAGATATTTGTCATACAGCCCACTGACAGCTCCAGCAACGGCAGCCAGCACGATGAAAAGAATCCATTTGTTATGCTTGAAGTCGATTCCCTCCTTCTTGCCCGAACGGCTCAGCATGAAAAAGGATACTATGGCAAGCATCACGCCAATCCATTGATAAAGGTTCAAGCGTTCGCCAAACACAAGCATGGCACCTACAAGCACCATCACGGGGCGCGTCGCATTAATCGGTCCCACGATGGTCAGCGGCAGATGCTTCATCCCGAAATAACCGAATATCCAGGAAGAGAGCACGATAAACGACTTGACAACAATAAACTTATGCACCTCCCACCCCACCACGGAACATCAAACATCGTACCTCCCAACACCGACGGCGCAAAGGCAGATACCAGAATGAAAGGAAGAAATATCAGGCTCGAGAACAGCGTGTTCAGGAAAAGTACCGGCAGTACGGCATTGTCACGAAGCGACTTCTTCTTGAAGACATCGTAAAATCCCAATAAGGCAGCAGAGAGGAAAGCAAGCAATAACCACATAGAGTTAATTAAAAATTAAGAATTAAAAATTAAAAGGAGGGGGTACGTTTTTGTAGTGCATCCCTCTTTTATTCTAAAAAAGTAGTTTCCGGATAGGCTACATCCACTAGAAACAATGCATTTCCGGGAACGGAGGTTCCTGCCTGACAACGGTCCTTCTGTTCGATGACGCGTCGGAAACCCTCAACAGAAAGTTTTCCGCGACCCACTTCGAGCAAAGTACCGACAATGGCGCGTACCATGTTCCGCAGGAACCGGTCGGCCTGGATGGTGAACACCCAGGTCACATCGTCTACCCGGGTCCAGGCGGCATGCATAATCTTGCAATTATTGGTTTTGACATCCGTATGAAGTTTGCTGAAGCTGGTAAAGTCCGTATAGTCAAACAAGGTTTGGGCACCTCATTCATCCGTTCAAAGTCCGGTGTTTGGAACAGACGGCAACGGTATTGACGATTGAAAGGCATCTTGCAGTAGTGACGTAATACTTATACATCCGCGCCGTAGCATCAAAGCGGGCATGTGCATCGGGCTTCACGGCCCGCAAGCGGTATACGGAAATATCGGGAGGAAGCAGACGATTCAGCTTATCCGTCATAAAAACAGTGTCCAGAGGAGAATCACTGTCAAAGTGAGCTACCATCAGTGAGGCATGCACCCCGGCATCGGTACGCCCCGCTCCCACGACTTCCACCTCGCGACGCAGCAAGGTACTCAGCGCCTTCATCAAACACTCCTGCACACTCGCTCCATTCGGCTGGATTTGCCAGCGTGATAAGCGGTGCCATCATAAGCCAGGTATATAAAATATCGTTGCACGGTCTTTTTTGTGTGCAAAGATAGTGCAAACTTAAGAAGGTTTGAATTATCTTTGCAAGGTTTTCACCACAGATTACACAGATTAACGCAGATTTTTCACAGACATAGTACATTTATAAGATGAGATATTCTTCCAGAATCCTACCTATACTGATAATTGTCGCAGCCGCCACTACATTCACCTTTGCCGGCTGTAAGAAGAAGGACATGTCGCTCAAGTTGAACGAACCGCGCAACATTCGGGGCGTTGTCAGCTACAAACGTTCTTTCGGAGACTTGAACGAGAAACATCTCAATGTAGCCCAAGCCATCGGCATACGTGCGCTTTCCTCCCGCGAGGAAGCAGAAAAGATGAAGGAGCAACTGCAACCTATCACGACGAACGAGCTCTATGCCGTGGATTCACTGACGCATTCCATCCCTTATCTCATTCCTGCTGCCGCCAGCCTGCTGGACACCATCGGACACAACTTCCTTGATTCACTGACCGCCAAGGGACTGAACCCGAACAAGATAATCGTGACTTCCGTACTTCGCACCCAAGACGACGTAAAACGCCTGCGCCGCCGCAACGGCAATGCTTCTCCAAACTCGGCACATTTCTACGGAACGACATTCGATGTCAGTTGAAGCGCTTCCAGAAAATAGAAGACGAGGATGGACGCCCCTTGCAGGACGTCAGCGCAGATACCTTGAAACTGGTTCTTTCGGAAGTGCTCCGTGACCTGCGGAAAGCCGACAAATGCTACATCAAGTACGAGTTGAAGCAAGGATGCTTCCACATTACGACAAGAGGGAAATAAGTGGAAAAGAATTAGCGTTAATAGTATTTTTCAATCCCGCCGAACCCTATTATTATTTTGTTTTCTTTCGTTTTACAGATAAAGTTGTTTAATCGCCTTTCAAATTCTTCCGGTCGTTTCCTCGCCGCTTCAATGTATGCGATTCGGATACGTTTATAGGGGTCAGAGAAACTCTGATAATTCTTCCATATTCTTTCATCCTCTTTCAATCTGCCGATTATATCATTTGGAAAAACAAAAGGAACCGACAAGACAGTTCGTATTTTATCCTCAAATTCAGGATGTATCATTTTATGCTCCAGCAACCATTTCAACCTTTCTTTGTTGGCTTGCGAATAGGTGCTTTTAGGATTTCTGGGCGTGAAACGCTGAATTTTATGTTCTTTGTCAAGTGACTTTATCGTGCTGTCAATCCACCCGAAACAAAGGGCCTCTTCAACAGCATCATTGTATATAATACTTTTCTCGCTTGAAGATTTAGTAGGAAACACAAACCAGACTCCATCGGCAGTATCGAAATTGTCAGCCAGCCACTTCCGCCAATCTTTTCTGTTTTCAAAATATCTTATTTCTGTTGACATGACAAGCCATCCAAATTACACTTCTCTCCTTATTCTTCCAGCATCTTCCACGCTAGCGGCAGGCAGGCAGCAATATCCCCTGCCGTCCATCCCCCACTACCCCCTGCTTCTTGCAGGCAACATCTCCCGCCAGTCCGTGCACATACGTGGCCAGGCAGGCAGCCTTCTCCGGCTCATAGCCTTGGGCAAGCAGGGCAAGCACTACTCCCGTCAGCACATCACCGCTGCTCCCGTTGCCATACCCGGATTGCCGGTAGGGTTGAAAAAGCACTTCCCGGCAGGAGTGACAATGGCAGAATAAGCACCTTTCAAGATGATGTGCACTCCGGCGCTCTTCGCCAGCTCGCGAGCCTTCATCAGGCGTTCGTACGAATTCTGGCATTTGCCTACAAGACGCTCCAGTTCCTTGGGGTGCGGAGTCAGAATACTCCCTTTGGGCAGACGCCCTATATAGTTACGCTTCTCGCCCAGCAAGTTCAGGGCATCAGCATCCACCACCATCGGAGTCTGGCATATCTCTATCTGCTCCAGCAGAGCCGCCTCGGTCTCTGCCGCCTTTCCCAGTCCCGGACCTATCGCCACGGCCTGGTAATCGTCCGTATCAGTAGCGGCGGCAAAGCAGGTGTCGCTGATGTCCAGCTCCGTCATGGCTTCGGGCACGGAAGTCTGCACAATGAAGTTGTTGCAGAACGGCACATGCACCGTCAGCAGCCCCACCCCCGAACGCAGACAAGCACGCGCAGCCAGCACCGAAGCTCCCGCCATTCCCTGCGAACCGGCTATCAGCAGTGCACGGCCGAAGTTCCCCTTATGGGCAAACCGGCTGCGCGGCTTCAGCAGGGCAGACACGTCTTCATGCTCCAGCAAGCGGAAGTCCGTTTCCATGTCATGAATGGCATCCTCGCTGAGTCCGATGTCCAGCAACTGCCATTCGCCCACATACGGCTCGTTCTCGCAAAGAGAAATGCCAGTTTCGGCAATTGCAGGCTCAGCGTCAGATGGGCACGGACGATATTCGTATGTACGTTGTAGGTATTGTCCTCACCCATCAGTCCCGATGGGATATCGATGGACACCACCGTGGCGGGCGAAGCGTTGATGTACTTCACTACGGCTGCAAAACCGCCGCTCAGAGCCTTGTTCAAACCGCTGCCGAAGAGACCGTCTATCACCACATGGTCTGCCGTCAGCACGGGAGGTACAAACTGGGTGGTCACTTCGTGGAAGTCCACACCCGGCACGTCGGCCAGCCGCTCCTTGTTCGTCTCGCAGTCCGGCGAAAGCGTCCCTTTCGTATTGAAGAGATACACCTCGAGCCGGTAGCCCTTCCCGACCAGCAGTCGCGCCAGGGCAAGCGCATCGCCACCGTTGTTCCCCGGTCCGGCAAAAACGGTGAGCGGCGTGTCCGGCTCCCAACGCTCGGCAATGGCACGGGCCAATGCGCGTGAGGCACGTTCCATCAAGTCGATGGAGCAATCGGTTCATTCTCTATGGTATCTGCATCCAGTTGCTTGATGCTTGTAGTAGGAAATATCTTCATAATAGGATTATCTTAAAATCGTAGAGCAAAGATAGGGCTTTGATTTCAACTGTACAAAGAGAAGACGTTTTTTATCAAGTTGCTTTGCCCCCCGGGAAAAAATATCTGCTCCGTAAGGAAAAGTTGTCTTCAATGCAAAGGATTCTTAGAACAAAGCCTTTATTCTTAGAAACAAAAGCTCTATTTCTATAAACAAAAGCTTTATTTACAGAAACAGAAATTCTGTTTTAAGTTTGCGTAGGCTTACGGATAAGTTTGCACAAGCTTGTCGGCAAGTTCCCGCAGGCTTGTCGGCAAGTTTCTAATTATACCCATTAACTTACGCAAAATAATGACTAATTTTGTACCCTCAACATATAATAAAAGCCAAAACAATAAAAGCATATTCAATGAGTACATCCCGACACCCGAAAGGTCTTTACCTTATCTTCGCCACCAGCACGGCAGAGCGTTTCAGCTACTACGGCATGCGTGCCATCTTCATTCTGTTCCTCACCCAGGCACTCCTTTTCGACAAGGAGCACGCCGCCTCCATCTACGGCAGCTACACCGGACTGGTGTACCTGACACCCTTAATCGGCGGCTACATCGCCGACAAATACTGGGGCATCCGCCGTTCCGTCTTCTGGGGGGCCATGATGATGGCAGTCGGCCAGTTCCTGATGTTTGCCAGTGCCTCGATGCTGGAGGCGCGTGAGCTTTCGCATTGGCTAATGTACGGCGGACTGACTTTCCTTATATTGGGCAACGGCTGCTTCAAGCCCACCGTCTCCTCCCTGGTGGGGCAGCTCTACGAGCCGGGTGACAAACGGCTGGATTCCGCCTACACCATCTTCTATATGGGTGTCAACGTGGGTTCCTTCCTCGCCCCGCTGGTCTGCGGCTATTTTGGCGAGACGGGCAACCCTCACGACTTCCGATGGGGCTTCCTCATTGCCGCCATCGTCACCGTGCTGACGGTCGTCCTCTTCGAAACCCAGAAAAACAAGTACCTCATCGGCCCCGATGGCAAGCCCCTCGGCATCATCCCCGACGCCCGCAAGGAGCGGCCCCAGGCAGACAACACCGCCCGGAAGAGTGCCCACGCCAACGGACGGCCCATGCGCAACTACCTGCTGCTCGCCCTGCTTGCCATCGCGCTTGCCGGTTTCTTCTACTGGTGTTTCGGGAGCGATTGGATAAGCATCGGCATCTTCACCGCCTGCATCGTGTTTCCCGTCAGCATCCTGCTGGAAGGCTCACTCACCAAGACGGAGCGCGACCGCATCTTCGTCATCTACATCATCGCCTTCTTCGTCATTTTCTTCTGGGCGGCCTACGAGCAGGCAGGCGCCTCGCTCACGCTTTTCGCCTCCGAGCAGACCGACCGCGTCATCCTGGGGTGGGAAATGCCCGCTCCTGGATTCAGTCCTTCAACCCCTTCTTTGTGGTGATACTTGCCGCCATCATGCCGGGCGTATGGGGCGCCCTGGGCAAACGGGGCATGGAGCCCGCCTCGCCCACCAAGCAAGCCATCGGCTTGCTACTGCTTTCACTGGGCTATCTCGTCATCTGCTTTGGGGTGAAAGATGTTCAGCCGGGCATCAAGGTGAGTCTCATCTGGCTGACGGGCTCTACTTCATCCATACCATGGGCGAAATCTGCCTCTCGCCCATCGGGCTCTCCATGGTGAACAAGCTCACGCCCATCCGCTTCGCCTCGCTGATGATGGGGATATGGTACCTCTCCACCGCCACTGCCAATAAGTTTGCAGGCACGCTGAGCGGGCTCTACCCCGAAGCCGGAAAGGTAAAGACGCTACTGGGCTATCGCATTGAGACGATGTACGATTTCTTCATGGTGTTCGTCGTCATGTCTGCCACGGCATCGCTTATCCTCTTCCTGCTTTCAAAGAAATTACAGAAGATGATGCATGGAGTGGAATAAAAATCGTATTTTTGCGGCAACTTTCTAAAAACATCCCATCTATGGATACCATACAAATAAAAGACAAGATGTTCACAGTCTCCATCAAGGAGCAGGACATACTGAAAGAAGTAACCCGTGTAGCGAACGAAATCAACCGCGACCTGGCAGGAAAGAATCCTCTATTCCTCAGCGTACTGAACGGTTCGTTCATGTTTACCGCCGATTTGCTGAAACGAATCACGATTCCCTGCGAAATTTCGTTTGTCAAATTGGCATCTTATCAAGGAATATCCTCTACCGGGGTAATCAAGGAAGTAATAGGCATCAATGAAGACCTCACAGACCGTACAGTGGTCATTGTAGAGGACATAGTAGATACGGGACTCACCATGCAACGCTTACTGGACACCCTCGGCACTCGCGGTCCCAGGGAGATTCATATTGCCTCCCTACTGGTGAAACCTGATAAGCTGAAAGTTGATTTAAACATAGAATATGTGGCCATGAATATTCCGAACGACTTCATCGTGGGCTACGGGTTGGATTATGACGGCTTCGGGCGCAACTATCCCGACATTTATACTGTAGTAGACTGATACAGACATAATATAGTAAATCATTAAATAATAACTAAGCAAATGTTGAACATTGTAATTTTTGGTGCTCCCGGTTCAGGTAAGGGAACACAAAGTGAAAAGATTGTAGAAAAGTATGGCATCAACCACATCTCTACCGGAGACGTGCTCCGTGCTGAAATGAAAAACGGTACAGAACTGGGCAAGACTGCTAAAGGTTATATCGACCAGGGCCAGTTGATCCCCGATGAGTTGATGATTGATATTCTGGCAAGCGTATTCGACAGCTTCAAGGATAGCAAAGGCGTGATTTTCGACGGCTTCCCCAGAACAATCGCCCAGGCTGAAGCATTAAAGAAGATGCTCGCCGAACGCGGACAGGAAGTCAGCGTGATGCTCGACCTCGACGTGCCCGAAGAAGAACTGATGAAGCGCCTCATCAAGCGCGGACAAGAATCAGGACGTGCAGACGACAATGAAGAGACAATCAAGAAGCGTCTGGTGGTTTACCACTCACAGACAGCTCCGCTGATTGACTGGTACAAGCAGGACGGCAAATACCAACACATCCAGGGCTTCGGCGTATTGGAAGAAATCTTTGCCGATGTTTGCAAGGCTATTGACGCAGTGAAATAACAATAAAACAGAATATGGCTGAATCGAATTTTGTTGACTACGTAAAAATATATTGCCGCTCCGGAAAGGGCGGACGAGGTTCTAGCATATGCGGCGTGAGAAATACATACCCAACGGAGGCCCCGACGGAGGTGACGGAGGACGAGGAGGCCATGTCATCCTGCGGGGTAACCGCAACTACTGGACGCTACTCCATCTGAAGTACGATCGCCACATCCTGGCAGGTCACGGAGAATCCGGTTCCAAAAACCGCAGTTTCGGAAAAGACGGAGCGGACAAGGTGATTGAAGTGCCCTGCGGCACGGTGGTGTACAACGCCGAAACGGGTGAATATATCTGCGACGTCACCGAGCACGAACAAGAAGTCATCTTGCTGAAAGGCGGACGCGGAGGTCTGGGCAACTGGCACTTCAAAACCGCCACACGCCAGGCTCCCCGCTTTGCACAACCGGGCGAACCGATGCAGGAGTTGACGGTAATCATGGAACTGAAGCTGCTGGCAGACGTCGGTCTGGTAGGTTTCCCCAATGCAGGAAAATCCACTTTACTGGCATCCGTTTCTGCGGCGAAGCCCAAAATCGCCAATTATCCGTTTACAACGCTGGAACCAATCTGGCATCGTGTCCTATCGCGACAGCAAATCGTTTGTGATGGCGGACATTCCCGGCATCATCGAAGGAGCCAGTGCCGGCAAAGGCTTAGGATTGCGTTTCCTGCGCCACATCGAGCGCAACTCATTGTTGCTGTTCATGGTGCCTGCCGACAGTGACGACATCCGTAAGGAATACGAAATCCTGTTGAACGAGCTTCGCACTTTCAACCCCGAAATGCTGGACAAACAGAGAGTGCTTGCCGTCACCAAATGCGACATGCTCGACCAGGAACTGATGGACGAGATAGAGCCGACACTGCCCGAAGGATTCCGCATATATTCATCTCTGCTGTCTCCGGCATGGGCATCTCTACGCTGAAAGACATCCTTTGGGAAGAGCTGAACAAGGAAAGTAATAAGATAGAAGGCAAAGTGGACAGCATTGCCCATCGCGCCAAAGACCTCAGCCACCTGCAGGAAGAATTGAAAGAAGAGGGTGAGGACGAGGACCTCAGCTATGAATACGTCAATGACGACGAGGACATAGAGGACCTCGAGGACTTTGAATACGAAGAAGATTGGGAAGAAGATAAAAAATGATTCCTCTTACAGAAGATAAGAAAATGTTGGGATATGAACTGCTTGCCTCATATCCCGGCATTTCTTGTTTTGTAACCACCCGCCACGGTGGATGCAGCCAAGGTAACTATGCCTCCCTCAACTGTACACCTTACACGGGAGACGAAGCCGAAGCTGTACGCCGCAACCAGGAAATAGTATGTTCTTCCCTGCCCCAACGCCCCCAAGAACTGGTCATCCCGTTTCAGACCCACGGGACAAAGGCACTTGTCATTGACGGAACTTATCTGCATGCAACAGCAGAAGAACGCCACTCCATGTTGCAGGGCATTGATGCACTGATAACCCGTGAACCGGGCTGCTGCATCTGCATCTCTACGGCAGACTGCATTCCCATCCTGCTCTACGACCGGAAGAATGCCGTGATAGCCGCTGTTCATGCCGGATGGCGCGGCACTGTGAATTACATCCTCGGCCACACACTCGACAAGATGCGTGCCCGCTATGGCACAGAGGGCAAAGAAGTGATAGCCTGCATCGGCCCCGGCATCTCCCTTTCCGCCTTCGAGGTAGGCGACGAAGTCTATGAAGCATTCCGCAAGAACGGTTTCCAGATGGATTACATCTCCGAATGGAAACCCGCCACCCACAAATACCATATCGACCTATGGGCTGCCAACCGACTGCAACTACTGGACTTCGGAGTACCTTCCGCACAAGTGGAGACAGCCAATATATGTACTTTTACCCAATATGAAGAGTTTTTCTCGGCACGCCGGATGGGTATCAAATCCGGAAGGATATTGTCGGGAATCATGTTAACCCATTCAAACGGATTGCATTAATGTATCATATCACACTTTCTAAAGAAATCAAGCAGAATTGCCCCGAATTCCGCGGTGCAGCCGTATTTGCCGAAGTGACAAATACCCCATATTGCGAAGGGTTGTGGCAGGAAATCGCAACTTTCACCCAAGAGCTAAGAGCCCGTGAAACCACGGACAGCATCAAGTACCAACCCGTCATTGCCGCCACCCGCGAAGCCTACAAACGTTGCGGCAAGGATCCCAGCCGCTACCGTCCCTCGGCCGAAGCACTGAGACGGCGACTGCTGCGCGGATTGGAACTCTATCAGATAGATACGTTGGTAGACCTTATCAACTTGTCTCCCTACGTACGGGCCACTCTATCGGCGGATTTGATGCCGACGAGATACAAGGAAGCGACCTTGAGCTGGGCATAGGACGTGCCGAGGAATCGTTCGAGGGTATAGGCCGCGGCATGCTGAACATAGAAGGGCTGCCCGTCTACCGCGACCGTATAGGCGGTATCGGTACCCCGACCAGCGACCACGAACGCACCAAGATGAAACTTGAAACCCGCCATATCCTTGCCATTGTCAACGGCTACAACGGGCAGGAAGGTCTGAAAGAAGCAGCCGAAATGATATTGGAACTGTTGGAGAAATATGCTTCCTCTACCGGTGGGAGTATACAATATTTTGAATAAATGAAAATCCGTATTCTTGTCCCTCTCCTGCTCATAGCCCTTGGTGCCACGGCACAAGGGAAGAAAACGGTCTTTTCCGCCATGGAAACCAACCATATTCGCGTTGCCACTCCGGGACTGTTTTCGCAAAGAGAACTGATAGAGCTACCTTTGGAGGACATTCCGGACACGGAATACTCCTTTCCCCTGCCTGGAGGAAAAGTCATCTCCCCTTACGGACGGGGGCGGGGACGCCACAGCGGCATAGACATCAAGACCTGCGCCAAAGACACCATACGGAGTGCCTTCAACGGCGTAGTACGGATGTCCAAGCTTATAGCGCCTACGGCAATGTCGTCGTCGTACGCCATGACTTCGGACTGGAAACGATATACAGCCACAACTTCAAAAACCTTGTACATTGTGGCGACACAGTCAAAGCCGGACAGCCCATCGCACTGACCGGACGCACCGGACGCGCCTCTACTGAGCATCTGCACTTCGAGACACGCGTCAACGGGCAGCACTTCGACCCCAATATTATCTTCAACATGAAGGAACAGACGCTGAACCGACAACGTATCGGATGCTCAAAAAAAGGAAACGGCATCGTCGTGCAACAATTACCGACAATCTACCCGAAGCCACTGCAAAAAAAATACCCAATGGAACTGTTTAAGTATCCAAACGTTTCACTACATTTGCAGAACGTTTCACTAAAAGAACGAATTGAACTTTAAAACATATCAATGATAGAAAAACTGATTGTTCTTGAAGATATTGACCCGGTAATATTTTATGGCGTAAACAACGCCAACATGCAGCTGATAAAGGCCTTGTATCCCAAGCTTCGCATCGTTGCCCGCGGCAATGTCATCAAAGTATTGGGTGATGAGGAGGAAATGTGTGCATTCGAGGAGAACATCACCAAGCTGGAGAAATACTGTGCCGAATACAACTCTTTGAAAGAAGAGGTCATTATAGACATCATCAAAGGCAATGCCCCGCAAGCGGAAAAATCGGGCAATGTCATTGTATTCAGCGTAACCGGAAAGCCGATTATCCCGCGCAGTGAGAACCAGCTGAAGTTGGTAGAGGCATTTGCCAAGAATGACATGCTGTTTGCCATCGGTCCCGCCGGTTCAGGAAAGACCTATACAGCCATCGCGCTTGCCGTGCGGGCACTAAAGAATAAGGAGATAAAGAAAATCATCCTCAGCCGCCCTGCCGTAGAAGCCGGAGAAAAGCTCGGTTTCCTGCCCGGCGACATGAAGGACAAGATAGACCGTATCTGCAACCACTCTATGACGCCCTGCAGGACATGATACCTGCCGCCAAGCTGAAAGAGTATATGGAGCTGAACATCATCCAGATTGCCCCCCTCGCCTTTATGCGCGGACGCACACTGAACGATGCCGTTGTCATTCTGGATGAAGCACAGAACACGACCACCCAGCAAATCAAGATGTTCCTCACCCGCATGGGCATGAACACTAAGATGATTGTCACGGGAGACATGACGCAGATTGACTTGCCTTCTTCCCAGACTTCCGGTCTAGTGCAGGCACTGAAGATTCTGAAAGGCGTAAAAGGCATCAGTTTTGTGGAGCTGAACAAGAAAGACATCGTACGCCACAAGTTGGTAACTCAGATTGTGGAGGCCTACGAGAAGTTCGACAAGGAAGCGAAAGCGGAGCGTGAACGACGCAAAGCCGAACAAGCCGATAGTAAGATTGAACAGAAACAGTAAATTCTCAAAATCGTAAATATTACAAAGATGAAAGCATTAACAGCAACTGAATTTAACTTTCCCGGACAGAAAAGCGTGTACCACGGAAAAGTTCGTGATGTGTACAACATCAATGGTGAAAAGTTGGTCATGGTAGCTACCGACCGCATCTCAGCCTTCGACGTAGTATTGCCGAAAGGTATTCCCTTCAAAGGACAAATGCTGAACCAGATTGCAGCAAAATTCCTGGATGCCACAACCGACATCTGTCCCAACTGGAAAATGCTACGCCCGACCCGATGGTGACGGTAGGTGTGATGTGCGAGGGATTCCCCGTAGAAATGATTGTAGCGGTTATCTCTGCGGCAGCGCATGGCGTGCCTACAAGAGCGGCGTACGTGAAATCTGCGGCGTGAAACTGCCCGAAGGGATGAAGGAAAACCAGAAATTCCCCGAACCCATCATCACCCCGACCACAAAGGCCGAGATTGGCGAACACGATGCCGACATCTCCAAAGAAGAAATCCTGGCACAAGGTCTGGCTACACCCGAAGAATATGCCGTATTGGAGCAATATACCATGGCCCTCTTCAAACGCGGCACCGAGATTGCAGCTGAACGCGGATTGATTCTGGTAGATACCAAATACGAATTCGGCAAGCACGACGGCAAGATTTACCTGATGGACGAAATCCATACGCCCGACTCCAGCCGCTACTTCTACTCCGAAGGCTACGAAGAACGTTTTGCCAACGGCGAACCGCAAAAGCAACTCTCCAAGGAGTTTGTACGCGAATGGCTGATGGACAACGGCTTCCAAGGTAAAGAAGGACAGCAAGTACCGGAAATGACAGACGAAATCGTTACTTCAATCAGTGAACGTTACATCGAACTGTACGAACACATCACCGGCGAGAAGTTTGTAAAGGAAGATACCAGCAACATTGCCGAACGCATTGAAAAGAATGTAACTAATTACTTAATGTGATAATATGCCAATGTGCTAATGACCTTGCGGCATAATAGCGCAGCCAATTAGCACATTGGCATATCAGCACATTAGCACATTAAAAAATCATGGATTACCCCCAAGAACACATCAAGCCCTACGGCAATGACGGCAAGAAGAGCGAACAAGTGGAAGAAATGTTCGACAACATCGCTCCTGCCTACGACAAGCTGAATCACACTCTATCCATGGGTATTGACCGCAGCTGGCGTAGGAAAGCAATCAAGTACCTACGTCCTTTCCGCCCCCGGCGCATTATGGACGTAGCTACCGGCACCGGCGATTTCGCCATCCTTGCATGCCGCGAACTGCAACCCGATAGCCTGATTGGCACCGACATCTCGGAAGGCATGATGAACGTGGGACGTGAAAAAGTAAAGCAGGCGCACCTCTCGGACAAGATTTCATTTGCCCGGGAGGACTGCACCTCCCTCTCGTTTGCCGACGAAAGCTTCGACGCCGTGACCGTAGCGTTCGGCATCCGCAACTTCGAAGGGCTGGACAAAGGACTGTCTGAGATGTGCCGCGTACTAAAGACCGGCGGACATCTCGTCATACTGGAACTCTCTACACCGGACCGCTTCCCGATGAAACAACTGTTCACCATCTACTCCAAAGTCGTTATCCCCCTGCTCGGTAAATGTATTTCGAAAGACAACAGCGCCTATACCTATCTACCGGAAAGTATTCGCGCCTTCCCGCAAGGAGAAGTGATGCAGGGAGTTATCCGCAAGGCAGGCTTCAGCGAAGTGCACTTCAAGCGGCTGACTTTCGGGATATGTACACTTTATGTGGCAACTAAATAAAAAGAAGAAACTTATATAAAAAGAGACCTTATGAAAGCTACACACACCCTCTATTTATTATTTAT
>ENA-OQCP01000265-OQCP01000265.1-human-gut-metagenome-genome-assembly--contig:-NODE-265-length-23269-cov-7.534007_pt1 | contig 23269 bp, 21 predicted proteins | sample MGYA00242760_ERZ504583 | MGnify/ENA primary metagenome ERZ504583 (study PRJEB26092, sample SAMD00036308) | human gut metagenome | host: Homo sapiens | study: EMG produced TPA metagenomics assembly of...
ATTTTCCACCTAAAGAAAAAAGAACAAATAAAATTATAAAAAATCCCGGTTTCTGCGGTTTTCCATTGCAGATAGCCGGGAAATATAGCCTAATTAATTTAGGCGAATAACCGCCTAAAAGGAGGGCGCTATGTATCTGGATTTTTTAGTGAAAGTATCAACCGTAAAAGGCAAGATCACACGGAGAAAAAAGTCAAATGTTGTATATATAGAGTATGAGTATGACCGGGTTTATGATCCATCCCGGAAGTATACTTTTCCCAAAAGAGTAACGATCGGAAAACTATCAGATACGGATCCGGAACTCATGAAACCGAATCAAAATTTCCTGAAATATTTCCCCGATGCAGAACTTCCGGAAAGCAAAAACAGGACTTCCAGAAGCAGCTGTCTCAGGGGAGGAGCATACTTTGTACTGCGTAAGATCATAGAAGAATGCAGTTTAAAAGATATCCTTGGAAAGTATTTTGGATCACGTGATATGGGTCTGTTTTTAGATCTGGCTGTTTATTTGATTATAGCAGAAAACAATGCAGCACAGTACTATTCGGATTATACATACAACCATCCACTTTTTACGGAAAAGATGAAACAATACAGCGATTCAACCGTATCAGATTTCCTGAATTCAGTAACAGATGACCAGAGTACAGGCTTTCTGAATACATGGAATGAGTCACGGAATTACCGTGAAAAGATTTATATTTCTTATGATTCAACGAATAAAAACTGTCAGGCTGGAGATATAAAAATGGTTGAATTTGGACATCCGAAAGTAGATATGGGAGAGCTGGTATTTAATTATGCAGTTGCGTATGATACTCATAATCAGGAACCATTATTTTATGAAAAATATCCAGGAAGTCTGAACGATATCTCCCAGCTTCAGTTCATGCTGGATAAAGCATCCGGGTGTAGTCAGAAGAATCAGCAAGAGCGAAGATATTTGTTGGATTTGTATCCATGATAGTGCGCTGCAAGAGGTATATAAAACTAAAAGAAGAGATGAAAAAACCGGATAAGAAACCGAACTATATAACGGTATCGGCGGCAATAAAAGAGCTGGAAAAAATAGAAATGGTACGTCAGTTGGACAATATATACTGTCTGGATCATGCAGTAACAGCGAATCAGAAAGTAATATTGAAAGCCTTTGGACTGAATGCGAACAGTATAAAATATTTTGCATCAGAGCTGAGTAAGGAACTGAAAAAAGCAGAGGCTGATGTGATCGCAGCGAAGAAAAAGTATGACCAGGCAACAGCGCAAATCTGAAAGAACTGTTAGACAAGCGAGATGCCATAAGAAAAGAAGAGATCCTGTCAGCGGTTGTAAAAAGTGGGCGGTCATATGAGGAGATCATGAACTTTTTGAATGCAGGATCAGATGGAGAAAAGACGGAAAAATAGAATTATTTTGAGTCGCAGATATAGCGACACTCGATTTAGGCGGAAAAAAACTGGAAGTTCACATTAAATGAATGAAACAGAAAGCCCAAACGCTGTGTATCTTGCGGTGTCTACGTGACTAAGTGTCTTACCAGAAGCGAGAAGAAATATTGCTGCCTTACTTCATAAAATCACTCCATAATGTTCCTGTAATACGTCTGATTACCACATAATTGTAAATGGTATGTATAACAATAAAACACATAGAATATATATAAATATGTTACATGTAATATATCAATCTAATCTCTAAACCGCTATACTAAATGTATGCTGAAATTGTATAAAAATGAATACAAAGAGAAAAATCAAAGGAGAAAAAAATGAAAGCAGTAATCGCAATTGATTCTCTAAAAGGAAGTCTGAGTTCCATGGAAGCAGGATATGCTGCTGCTGACGGAATCCGCAGAGTTCATGGTCAGGATGCAGAAATTATAGTAAGACCACTGGCTGATGGCGGGGAAGGCACAGTGGAAGCACTGGTGAGTGGTATGAATGGTATCATACAGAATGTGATGGTTACAGGTCCGCTAGGAACGCCGGTGAATTGTGAATATGGAATCATTGAAAGCAGTCATACCGCTGTGATTGAAATGTCAGGTGCGGCAGGTATCACACTTGTTCCTGATGAAAAACGAAATCCACTTTACACTACAACTTATGGTGTGGGAGAAGTGATTAAAGATGCTATTTCCAAAGCTGCCGCCGGTTTATTGTAGGAATTGGAGGAAGTGCTACCAATGATGGTGGAATTGGAATGCTTCAGGCATTGGGATATGGTTTTCTTGATAAAGAAGGAAAACAGGTTCCTTTTGGTGCCAGAGGACTGGAGGTACTGAAGGAGATTACCGACACATATGTACTGCCTGAACTGGCAGAATGTGAATTTCGTGTTGCCTGTGATGTAACAAATATTCTCTGTGGAGAGGAAGGATGCAGTGCAGTATTCGGACCGCAGAAAGGGGCAACTCCCTCTATGATTATGCAGATGGATAAATGGCTGGAAAAATATGCCGCACTTGCAGAGAAAAAATGCACAAAGATCAATGCCAATCAGGCAGGTACGGGTGCAGCAGGAGGCCTGGGATTTGCATTTTTGAGTTTTACCAATGCAGTTCTGGAGTCTGGGATTAAGATTGTGCTGGAAGAAACTTCTCTGGAAAAATATATGGAAAATGCTGACATTGTGATTACAGGAGAAGGCAGACTGGATGGTCAGACTGCCATGGGAAAAGCACCTGTAGGTGTGGCACGTCTGGCAAAGAAACATAACATTCCAGTGACTGCTTTTGCAGGAAGTGTTACAAAAGAGGCCATTGCCTGCAATCAGAACGGAATTGATGCATTTTTCCCGATTTTAAGAGGAGTAACTACTCTGGAAGATGCTATGAAACCGGAAAATGCAAAGGCTAACATGCGATACGTAGAACAGGTATTTCGTCTGCTGAACATAAGGAGAAAATAAAGAATGGATTATAGTTTTACAACAATAGGTGCTCTGATTGGAATGGCAGTTGCGATTATTCTGATCATAAAAAAAGTTCAGCCCGCTTATAGCCTGATTTTGGGTGCTCTTATTGGCGGAGTAATCGGAAGTGGAAATCTGATATTGACTGTCGATACTATGGTAAGTGGAGCGCAGAGTATGATTTCTTCTGTACTGAGAATTATGACTTCCGGTATTCTGGCGGGAACTCTTATTAAAACCGGAGCTGCGGAAAAAATTGCAGAAGTAATTGTACAGAAATTGGGAGAGAAACGAGCCCTTATTGCTGTTGCGGCTGCAACAATGGTAATATGTGCAGTAGGTGTTTTTGTGGATATTTCAGTTATTACAGTAGCACCTATTGCACTGGCGATTGGAAAAAAAGCAGGATATAATAAAGCTTCTCTTCTTTTGGCAATGATTGGTGGAGGAAAAGCAGGAAATATTATTTCTCCAAACCCAAATACAATAGCTGTTTCTGAAGCGTTCCAGGTTGATCTTACATCTCTGATGATAAAAAATATTATTCCGGCAGTTTGTGCATTAATTGTAACTGTAATTATTGCAACAATACTGTCAAAAAAAGCAGGAACGATGGTTAGTGATCAGGATTTGGAAAAACATGCAGACAATAAAAAACTTCCAACTTTTATTCAGGCATTTGCAGGTCCGCTGACAGTTATTATACTTTTGGCACTGCGTCCGATATTTTCTATTGTAATTGATCCATTGATTGCCCTTCCACTTGGCGGTCTGGTGTGTGCAATTGCATGTGGAAGCCTGGTACAATTCCGTGAGTTTGCAGAATTTGGTCTTAGTAAGGTGGCAGGAGTATCTATTCTTCTTATTGGAACAGGAACTATTGCAGGAATCATTAAAGCATCTGCTTTACAGTATGATGTGATTTCTCTATTGGAAATGATGAAGATGCCGGCATTTATTCTTGCACCGATTGCAGGTATTCTGATGGCAGGAGCTACTGCATCTACTACAGCCGGTGTGACCATTGCGTCTCAGACTTTTGCACAAACACTGTTAAATGCAGGAATTCCGGCTATTTCCGCAGGAGCTATGATTCATGCCGGTGCAACAGTAATCGATTCTCTGCCGCATGGTTCTTTTTTCCACGCGACAGGTGGTTCTGTAGGAATGAATATTAAGGAAAGAATGAAATTGATTCCGTTTGAGGCATGTATTGGTCTTACGAGTACAATTGTGGCGGTAATTGTGTACCTGATATAAAGATATCAAATCCTGATACTACAGTTTCCCAGCCAGGTACAGAAGAACGGCATCTTTGAATCTACGTGGATTCAGCCCGGTTTTTCTGTAGATATGATTGAGTTTGTATTGAAGTGTGTTTTTGTGTAAAAAAAGCTTTTCACAGGTATTATGCAGAGACATATCCTGATCAAAATAGGTGGTTATAATTTTGAGTTCTTCTCCGGTAAGATTTGTAATAGTCCGGGAGAGGAACTCTTCTTTTTCTTGTTTCCCTGATCCGGAGAGAAGGAGTTCCAGCGTGAGATTATCATACATTACAAAATTTTTGTCAGGATTAGTTATGCTTTTCAAAGCCGTCACAGCGGAAGAATAAGATTCTGCCAGCTGATAGATGGAAGTGCTCTTTCCAACTGCGATTTTCAGAAGCTTCTGTTGTTCTGCGGCAAACTGCTTTAGTATAAAGGATTTTCTGTCAAAAAGTTCAGAATCTGCAACTGCCAGATACTCATCTGGATAATGAAAGGCATATAAATTCAGAGGAAAAATGGAAAACATCTGAGTTACTTTCTGTTCCAGAAGTGAAAAATTAGCCATATTATATCTTGCATTTATCTGTAGCAATATGAGTCGTTTGGAAGTTTGAACATCTACAGAAAACTCTGCCAGGAGACTCTGGATATATTCCATATTGAGATTCTGATTACGAATCAGAGAATCGATGATATACTGACGTTTATCATTTTGATTACGGCTGATCATATTCAGCTCCTGTTCGCGGATTAGAAGATTGGTGATGCGTTCTGCCAGATGGGCATACTTCTCACAGTATCTGGTTCACCGGTAATACCGATCACAGCCAGTAAAGACTGGTTATGGTAAACCGGCATATTAATCCCCTTCTGACTGCCGTAGAAACTATTGTCAGAAGATACTTCGATAGTATTTCCTGTGGCTGCAGCTTTCTGCCCGATTTCGTGGAAAGTTCCAACTCTTTCCGGATTAGTGCTGGCAAAAATAATCCCGGACTGATCAATAAAATTAACATCCTGGCCGCATACGTCTTTTACAGTATTGACAATCTGTGTAGCAAGGGAGTGATCTATTTTTATCTGCATGATAATTTCTCCATTATATGAATTCTTCAGGGAATTGTGCTGTCTACTGATATTGTATCCTATATGTGTTTGGGATACAATTATTAGTTTTTATCATTGCTGGTTTCTTACAGACTGATAAAAACAAAAACTTGAGGCACATAGTAACAACTGTACTTTTATGTTTCCGTTTTGTAGAAATTGCAATGTTGAGAAACCTGAGAAGATATAGTAAAATTATTGCAGTAACTATTTATGCCACTGGTAGTGTCACAAATAGGAAAATAATTATATGGGTAAAATGAAATCAATTTAGGATAATTGTCTTATATGAATTATTTATGAGGATTGCTATAGAAAAAAATTAATGGTATATAAGGGAGAAACCATATGACATTAACACAGATGAATTACATCATCACAATTTCTGAAACCGGTTCACTGAATAAAGCTGCGGAGGCGTTGTATATTTCCCAGCCGTCTTTGACCAATGCAGTGAAGGAACTGGAGAAGGAGCTTGGAATCATTATATTCAACCGCAGCGGCCGTGGTGTGACACTGACCAATGACGGGACAGAATTTCTGATGTACGCCCGTCAGATATACGGACAGTATGAGAGTGTGATTGAGAAATACAGTGAGGGCGGTTCTTATAAGAAGAAATTTGGCGTTTCCACCAGCATTATTCCTTTGCAGTGAAAGCATTCGTGGATATGGTGCAGAAGTTTGATGTATCGGAATATGAATTTGCTATCAGGGAGACAAAGACCGCAGATGTGATCAGTGACGTCAGCACCATGAAAAGCGAGGTGGGAGTACTCTATCTCAGTGATTTCAACAGAAAGGCGCTGTTAAAGCTTCTCCACTCTGCGAATCTGGAGTTTCATCATCTGATTGACTGTCAGGCATATGTATATTTGTGGAAAAATCATCCACTGGCAAATGAGAAATCTATCAGCTACAGCCAGTTGGCAAAATATCCCTGTCTGTCCTTTGAACAGGGAGATAAGAGCAGTTTTTATCTGTCAGAGGAAATTCTGTCTACCAATGAATATTCCAGAACAGTTAAGGCTTCAGACCGGGCGACTATGCTGAATCTGATGGTAGGACTCAATGGCTACACCCTGTGTTCCGGAATCATCTGCGAGGAGCTGAATGGCAGTGACTATCTGGCAATTCCTTTCGAAGGGGATGAGCAGAATCAAAACAGTGATATGGAGATCGGTTATATTACCAGAAAGAATTCCATCCTCAGCAAGGTGGGGAATCTGTATGTCTCTTCACTGAAGAAATATCTGGAGCAGAATACAATTTCGGAGTAATCAGTAACTGAGAGTCTGGATTATCTGATTACGATTCTGTTGCATATTGTAGGACAGATATTGTAAGGGAGAAAAACATGAATCTTGAATATATTTGTGAACAGATGGTACGCATTCTGCATGGAAATATTACCTGTATCAGCAAATCTGGTGCAATAGAAGCCTGTTATGGGGACATGGCGGCGCAGTGTAATCCTTTATTTACGGATCCGGAATTTCTGTCTGCTGTTCATGAGCGTGAGAGAAAAGATTATCCGGATCTTTTTTATGAGAAAGATACGATTCTTTATGCGGTCGTTTCATTAGAAAATGCAAAAATTGTGGCAGGTCCTGTCAGCACTGAAAAGCATACAAAAGATTCAGAACATTATCTGATGCAGCACCACCATATCAGTGATGAGACGGGCTTTCGTCTGTCGTTTTGTGAGCTTAAAGTGTTTGTCTCAGGAATTCTGATGCTCTATCATATGATAACAGGAAAAGAACTGACGATTAATGATCTCTGGCAGAAGAATGGAATTCGGGAAACAGATATTATAGAAGTGAAAGGACAGATTTCCAGCGTTATTTTTGAGCATCAGGAGCAGGAACTTCCACATAATCCTTATGATCAGGAAGTGCGTGAATTGGATAGTATCCGTCATGGAGATGTGGAAATGCTTAACCGCAGTTTAGCTGAAACTTATCGTGGAGAAGTAGGACAGCTTGCCAAAAATCAAGTCCGCCAGGCGAAGAATATTGCCATCTGTGTTATCGCACTTGCATCCCGTGCAGCCATCAGCGGGGGAATGATTCCGGAAGAGGCTTTTTCCATGGTGGATGGTTACATTATGAAGATTGAGGATATGAATAATGCAGTAAAAATCGATTCCATGATGCGCCAGGCAGAATACGAATTTGCAGAATGTGTGGCAGAAATTCATAAGAATCAGCAGAAAAATGAGCTGGTTGAGTGGACAAAGAATTATATTTATCAGAATCTCCACAGTGATATCGTTATAGGAGAGATTGGGCAGAAAATAGGGGTAAATACAAGCTATTTATCGGATCTTTTTCATAAGGTTGAGGGGACTACTATACAGCAGTATATCCGTAAAGAAAAAATACGTCTTGCCGAAAATATGCTTCGTTATTCTGATTATGAAGTAAAAGAGATTGCAAATTATCTTTCTTTCTGCTCACAGAGTTATTTCGGGAATATTTTCCGTCAGCAGACAGGAATGACACCTGCCAGATACAGAAAGAAATATGGAAAATGGAAAGAACAAAAATAAATGATATTCACCTAAAATAGATGATAGAATAATCCGCACGGCTTGGTTAATATAAAGTTCATAAGAAATCAACAGCTAATTGGACAGATATTAACAGGAGGATATTATTATAATGAAGGAACTTCTTTTCGGAGCGGCATATTATGATGAATATATGCCATATGACCGTCTGCAGCAGGATGTTGCAATGATGAAAAAAGCAGGAATCAATACAGTGAGAATTGCGGAGTCTACATGGAGTACCTGTGAGCCGCAGGAGGGTACGTTTGACTTTTCTCATGTAGAACGTGTAATGGACACAATGGAAGAGGCAGGAATCAATGTCATCATTGGAACTCCTACTTATGCGATTCCTACATGGATGGTGAAGTCTCATCCGGATGTAATGGCAGAGACTGTAAAGGGCAGAGGTATTTACGGAGCCCGTCAGATCATGGACATCTCTCATCCGGTATATCGTTTCTATGCAGAGCGTGTGATCCGTAAATTAATGGAGTGTACCGCACACAGAAAATGCGTTATTGGTTTTCAGGTAGACAATGAAACCAAATACTACGGAACAGCCGGAAAGAATGTGCAGGAGAAATTTGTGAAATATCTCCGCAGGAAATTTAATAATGATCTGGATGCCATGAATCATGAATTTGGTCTGGATTACTGGAGTAACCGTATCAATGCATGGGAAGATTTCCCTGATGTGAGAGGAACGATCAATGGAAGCCTCGGAGCTGAATTTGAAAAGTTCCAGAGAATGCTGGTGGACGAATTCTTAAGCTGGCAGGCAGATATCGTAAATGAATACCGCAGAGAGAATCAGTTTATCACTCATAATTTTGACTTTGAATGGCGGGGATATTCCTATGGAGTACAGCCTGATGTAAACCATTACCATGCAGCGAAGGCACTGACGATTGCAGGCACAGATATTTATCATCCAACACAGGATGATCTGACAGGGGCAGAGATTGCATTTGGCGGTGATATGACACGTTCTTTAAAGAGAGATAACTATCTTGTTCTGGAAACAGAAGCTCAGGGTTATCCAGGATGGACTCCGTACAAGGGACAGCTCAGACTTCAGGGTTATAGTCACCTTGCAAGTGGCTCTAACAGCGTAATGTACTGGCATTGGCATTCTATTCATAATTCTTTTGAGACATACTGGAAGGGACTTCTCAGTCATGACATGCAGGAGAATGCGCCATATCGCGAAGCATGTATTATGGGTAAGGAATTCTTAGAAATCGGAAGTCATCTGGTGAATCTGAAGAAGAAAAATGATGTTGCTATCCTTGTAAGTAATGAGGCATTAACGGCTCTCAAGTGGTTCGGAATCGAGGCAACTGCGGCAGGAAATAATGGCATTGGATATAATGATGTTGTGCGCTGGATTTATGATGCACTGTATCAGATGAATATTGAGTGTGACTTCGTATGGCCGGAATCTGATAATCTGGAACAGTATAAAGCAATTTTTGTCCCGGCACTCTATGCAGCACCAGATGAACTTCTGGAAAGACTGAAACAGTATGTGGCAGATGGTGGTACGTTGGTGGCAACATTTAAGACGGCATTTGCGAATGAGAATATTAAGGTAAGTCATGAAATGCAACCGCATATTTTAAGTAACTGCTTCGGAATCAACTATCAGCAGTTTACCTTCCCGAAGAATGTCGGACTGACTGGAAGTATTATCCGAGAAAGTGGTGCAGATGAAGCAGATAAGAAAAACGAAACAAAAGAAATTATTGAGACTGAAGAAAATACAGATGTGCCTGCAACAGCTAAAGTATTCATGGAATTATTAATGCCACAGGAAGCTGAAGTTCTGGCATCTTATGACCATTATAATTGGAAAGAATATGCAGCAATCACTAAGAATCATTATGAAAAAGGAACTGCCATCTACATTGGTTGCATGACAGATGACAACACTTTAAAAGCAGTGATCACAGAAGCACTTAAGAGTGCAGAGGTAGAGCTTCCGGAATATAGATGGCCGGTGATCGTAAGAAAAGGAACCAATGATCTGGGAAAATGTGTCAGATATATCCTAAACTATTCCGCAGAAAAACAGAAAGTTTCTTATTATGGCAAAAATGGTACAGAGTTGTTATCAGGAGAATCTGTACAGGATGGAGAAAGCATCACGGTTTCACCATGGAATGTAAAAATTGTTGAAGAAGCATAAAATATAGGTAATGTAAAACACAGGGAGATTTTTCTTATAGATATTCCTGTGTTTTATATTGCCTTTAAATATTGATATTATATTGTGCAAAAACTATAAAAGACAAAAAACTAACAAATGAATGACAAAATAACAAACAAAAAGGACATAATTCTTTCTTTAAATGAATGTAAAAATTGATAAAATATTCTTATAGAAAACACAAAGATATATACAAATATCACAATCAGGGAGGAAAGAAATAAGATGAAAAAAATTACAGTGTGTTTACTGATCGGTGCAATGGCTGCAAGTATGCTTACCGGCTGTGGAAGCAATGGTGGAAGTTCTGATTCTTCAGACTCAAAAGCAGACAGCAGTTCAGAAACAATGACTATTATGATGAACGGTTCTGATTCAGATGCATATATGGAAGGATACCGTAAGATCATTGATGGATTTAATGAGTCCAACGAGTATGGAGTAAAGGTAGAAATTCAGAACGTAACCAACTCTGACTATAAGACAAAACTGACAACAATGATGGCTTCTGACTCTGAAACAGATATTATCTTTACATGGGAACTTGGATATCTTGAAAACTTTGTAAATGGTGATAAGATCGTCAGCCTTCAGAAATATCTGGATGAAGACGAGGACTGGAAAAATAGTTTCAATGGAGGTATTTTAGAGCCTTTAACATATGATGGCGAAGTATATGCAATCCCAACTCAGCAGAGTACAGCTATCATGTATTATAACAAAGCAATTTTTGATAAATATGGTCTTGAAGTTCCGACTACATATGATGAGTATGTGCAGGTATGCGACACATTAAAAGAAAATGGAGTTACACCTGTTGCATTAGCTTCTACAGCGGATGATGCATGGCTTGTATCTCAGTATATCCAGCAGCTGAGTGATGGAATTAAAGGCGAGGATTTATTCAACTCTATAAAAGACGGCACAGGAAAATGGAACGATGAAGGTATGGTTGAAGCTGGTAAACTGTTCCAGGAAGAAGTTAATAAAGGATATTTCGAAGATGGATTTACCGGAGTATCAAGAGAAGAGGCACAGTTACAATTTGCAAATGGACAGACAGCAATGTACTTCAATGGATGTTGGGAAATCTCCAATCTGGATAAGAAAGAGAATGCTGCAGAAGCAGAAAATATTAGTTGCTTCTTAATGCCGGCAGTAAATGAAGAATATGCAGGTGTAGAAGTTGGCTCTGTTGATACTTCTTATGCGATTACTAAGAACTGCAAGAATGTAGATGCTGCAGTAGCGCTGTTAAAATATATGACAAACGAAGAATCAACTTCTTCATTACTTTATGATTATGGACGTTTCCCAAGTACAAACATTGATATCGACGATTCAAAATTAACACCGCTGTGTGCAGATTGCGTAAATCTTCTGGGAGATGCAAAGGCACAGACGCCATGGTTTGACCGTGTAGATACTGATCTTGGAAATGAATTTAACAATACAGCAATTGGAATTGCAAACGGTGATGATGTGCAGGAAGCATTTGATACCCTGCAGTCTTATGCAGAAAGCAAGAGTAAATAACAGATTGTTAAATAAATTGGCGGAACCTGAGATTTTACATTGGGTTCCGCTTGTTAAAAGGGAGAGTTGTCTATGAATAAAGTAATGGGTAATAAGAAAACCATAGCACTTTTTGTATTGCCTGCATTTATTATTTATGCAATCTTTGCATTAGCTCCTATTTTTTATAATGTGTATCTTTCATTATTTGATACAGACCTGATGTCAAAGATGAACTTTGTAGGAATCAAAAATTATCTGAGTCTTTTCAGTGATAAAACATTTAAACATGCATTTGGAAATAATATTCTGATGGTTGTCGGATCTTTGGTGGCACATATGCCATTAGCAATGTTCTTTGGTAATGCAATCTTCAAAAAAATCAAAGGTGCATCATTTTTCCAGACTGTATTTTTCCTTCCATGCGTAATCTGTGGTGTAGCAGTTGGTCTTACATGGACATTCATTTACAATGGTAATTATGGTCTGCTTAATGGTTTCTTAAAAGCAATCGGACTTGGTGGTTTGCAGCAGATGTGGCTGGCTAATAAAGAAACGGCAATGCTTTGCATTATCATTGTTATTATGTGGCAGTATGTTGGTTATCATATGGTAATTCAGTTGGCTGCAATGAGAAATATTGATTCTTCTTTCTATGAGGCTGCTGAGATTGATGGTGCTACAGGCTGGCAGCAGTTTAAGTACATCACATTTCCGCTTATCAAACCAATTCTGAAAATTGACGCAGTTTGATTATTACAGGTTCTCTGAAATATTACGATCTGGTTGCTGTTATGACTTCAGGTGGACCAAACCATGCAACAGAGGTTATGTCTACATATATGTATTATCAGTCATTTAATATTCTGAATTATGGATACGCCAGTGCAATCGGTGTTGTCTTAATGTTACTGTGTATGTTATCTGTAGGAATTTCCAACAGAGTATTCAAGACAGACGAAACAGTGTAGGAGGTGTTGGGAAATGAAGAGAAGTGCCTCAGAAAATATATGGCTCGTTATTAAATATGTATTGCTGATCGGGTTTACGATTCTTTGTATCTACCCTCTTGTATGGTTGTTTTTGGCATCATTTAAAACGAATGCTGAATTGTATACGAATACATGGGGATTACCGGAACAGTGGTCAATGACAAACTATGTAAATGCAGTTGTAAAAGGTGGTGTATTCAGATACTTTGGAAACTCAGTTATTATTGCTGTTTCTGCGGTTCTGGTTACTGTAATCCTTGCAACAATGGCATCTTATGCAATTGCCAGAATGCATTGGAGGCTTGCAAACCTTACACATAGTATTTTCCTTTTAGGAATGATGATTCCTATTTATGCTCTGGTAATTCCTCTGTTCTCTATTTTTAAGGGGATGGGATTTCTGGATACACATCTTGCGGTTATTATTCCGCAGATTGCTGTAGGATTTCCGATGGCCATTTTCATTATCTGCGGATTTATGAGAAGTATTCCGACAGAACTTGAAGAGGCAGCAATTATTGACGGATGTACGGTATTTCAGTGCTTCTTTAAGATTATCCTGCCAATAGCAAAATCTTCAGTTGTAACAGTTGCAGTCGTTCAGTTTATCAATGTGTGGAATGATCTTCTGTTGCCGAGAATTTTCCTCACGGACAGTTCAAAAATGACGCTGCCGGTAGGACTTACCAACTTCCAGGCGATGTATTCTACAGATTATGTAGGTATGATCGCGGCAGTTATTATTACAATTATTCCTAGCATTGTAGTTTATATTTTATTACATAAGCAAATTATGGAAGGTATGGTTGCAGGTGCTGTAAAAGGATGATATGATTCAGAAAAAGAAATCACTGCTTCTTATATGGGGCAGTGATTCTTTGAATCAGGAAAAGGTGGTAATGTTATGAATTTGTTGATTGCAGATGATGAGGCTGTAATTCGCAGGGGACTGCTGAGTCTTGACTGGAAATCAATAGGAATTACAGATGTGTATTCGGTTGCAAATGGAGTAGAAGCGAAAGAACTTTTATTGAGCACATCGATCGATCTGGTTATTTTTGATATCAGAATGCCCGGTTTCAGTGGACTGGAACTGGCGCAGATGGTGAAAGAACGGTCTATGGATGTGGCCGTTGTACTTTTATCTGGATTTTCAGAATTTGAATATGCAAGATCGGCAATGCGATATGGTGTATATGAATATCTGCTTAAACCGGTTTCTCCAAATGAACTGATGGAAACAATGCATAACGTTATGCACCGTCTGGAACAGAAAAGATTTGAACAGAAGTTATTAAGCCAGAAGGATGAATTTGGGGAAAAGCATGATGCGGTATCGCAGGTAAACAGTCTTTTTGTACAGTCGTCCAATACGATTAAATCTATTTTGACAGATATTGCACAGAACTATGAACAGAATATTTCTTTATCAGACCTTGCTGAGAAATATCATTTTTCAGAGAGTTACATTTCACGTAAGATAAAAAAAGAAACAGGTTACACTTTTGTAGATATTTTAAACGGAATCCGCCTGATGTGTGCAGCCAGTCTTATCAAAACAGGTGAAAAGATAAGTGATGTGTGTGAAAAAACAGGGTTTAATGACCAGCATTATTTTTCACAGCTGTTTAAGAAAACATTTGGATGTACGCCGTCAAATTATAGAAATGAAAATGGTGAAAATTTCCCGGGACTTTATGAAATACTGAATAGTAAATCAGGAAATGGAAAGTGATATGAGAAGGCGCGATAAATTAAAACAAACTGGTGTTTTAAAAACAAATGGAAGTTTGATGAATAAGATTTTTAAAGTCTATATGTTGTTAATGTTTGTTTCATGTGTTGTTCTGCTGGGTGTTTTCGGAATTCGTTTTTCCAGTGTTTATAACTCACAGGCAAGATCACATATGAACGATGTTACTGTAGCAGCAGAAACAGGATTGGAAGAAAGAATCAGCCAGATTGATCAGCTCTCTGTGTCGATTCTGATCAATAACAGTGTACAAAAGAACTTAAAGGAAATCAATTATCAGACACTGGTGAATCCGGAAAATACATCCTTTCAAACTGAAAAAGCAGCGATTTCCAGTGAAATCCGAGGAAGTGTTTTTAATGTCCCGGGAATTGTTTCAGCCAGGATTTTTTCTCTGGATAATGTGGAAATTGTAATAGGAACCTCTGGCAAAAGAATCAAAGCAGATGATATTACAAAAGAAAAAATCTATGACCAAAATGGAGGGGCACTGTGGGCAGACGATGAAGAAAATGGAATGATTGGGTTATATCGTGCCATTCTAAGTGTTGATGATTTTAAACCTATCGGATATATGATTATTGAGTGTAAAAATTCATATTTCAGCGAAAAACTTCAATCTGTTCCCAGCACGTATAAAAATCGTTTTTACCTTTTGAATAATGATATGGACATTATCGTATCTAGTGAGAAAAATATGTGTGGAAATTCTTTTCCACTGGAAACGAGAGATTTTAAGAATGTAAAAATTGTCAAGGATCCCAGTACAGGAGAGAATAGTTATTTTACATATCAGTATGTGAATAATGGGTGGCTTCTGGTTTCCACTATCAATGTGGGGCAGTTGTGGAAGAGTATAGGAATTGCGCTGGTGAGTGTACTTATTACGTTTGGAATTGTGCTTTTGGTTTCTCTGATAATAATGAGATATGCTGCCAGAGTTATGGTAAAACCGACAAAGAAACTGGTAGATAGCATGACTGCATATCAGGAAGGAAACTTTGATTCCCGATTCAAGGTGGAAAGTCAGGATGAGATCAGCCAGATTGGTATGGTTTATAACCAGATGGCGGATAAGGTACAGAATCTGATAGAGAAGAATTATACGCTGGAAATTGCAAACAGAGAGGCTGAGATTGAATTTCTGAAAATGCAGATCAACCCTCATTTTCTGTATAACTGCCTGGATACGATAAGCTGGCTTGGTTTTTCAAATGGAAACAGTGAAATAACGGATCTGGCAGTTGCTCTGGGAAAATTTCTCCGGGCAAGTATCAAAAGGGAAGACTATTATACGGTAAAACAGGAAATGGAGGTTGTAGATAACTATTTATTTATCCAGAAATACAGGTTTGGAGACAAAATAGAGATCAGACATAATATTCCTGATGAAGTGCTGAATTTCTATATGCCAAGCTTTATCATTCAGCCGGTTATAGAAAACAGTATTGTACATGGTCTGGAAGAACAGATTGAAAAAGGAATCCTGTGGATCAATATTCAGCTATGTGATAACAAATATCTTCAGTTTAATCTGACAGATAATGGAAAAGGCATGGATGAAGAGCAGTTAAAACTGGTCATTCAGAATTATAGTGATAAAAATAAAAAAAGCAGTATTGGATTGAGTAATGTATATCGAAGGCTGAATTTGTTATATGGAGAAGCATGTGAATTTCATGTGACAAGTGTAGCGGGAGAAGGAACAGAGGTGACTTTCAGGATTCCTGTAATGCAGGTACCTGGCAATCATACTCTGAATGAAATATAAATGTTTGGTGGAGGACATGACAATGAATGCAAAACAGAACTACAAATGGAACGAACTGACAATGGGAACCTGTTATTATCCGGAACACTGGGATAAGAAACTCTGGGCAGATGATCTTGACAGAATGAAGAAGGCCGGAATTTCTGTGATCCGTATTGCAGAGTTTGCATGGAGCAAAGTAGAGCCGGAGGAAGGTGTTTTTACCTATGATTTCTTTGATGAATTTCTGAATCTGTGCAGTGAAAAGCAGATGAAAGTTATCTTCGGAACACCTACAGCAACTCCTCCTGCATGGCTGACAGAGAAATATCCGGAAGTCTTAAATGCACGAAAAGATGGTGTGCTTCTCAGACATGGAGGAAGAAGACATTATAATTATAACTCACCGGTTTATCAGAGACTTTGTGCAAGGGTTGTGGAGAGAGAAGCTGCTCATTATGCGAAACATCCGGCAATCGTGGGATGGCAGATTGATAATGAAATCAACTGTGAAGTGAATGAGTTTTATTCAGAGGCAGATTCTGTTGTGTTTCGTGAATTTCTCAGAAAACAGTATGGAACTCTGGAGAAATTAAATGAAGCATGGGGAACTACCTTCTGGAATCAGACTTATACGGAATGGGATCAGATTTATGTTTTGCGCCCGGTTTTAAGTCAGGGAATTAATCCTCATCAGCATCTGGATTATATCAGATTTATTTCAGAGAGTGCCCGTCATTTCTGTAAAATGCAGGCAGAGATTATCAAAAAATATGTAAAACCGGGAGACTATATCACAACAAATGGTAAATTCTGGAATCTCGACAATCATAAAATGGAGAAAGAGTCTCTTGATGTTTATTGCTATGATTCTTATCCGGATTTTGCATTTGGTCTGGATCGCAATCCGCTGCACAGTGATGATCTGAATGATCGTAAATGGTCCCATAATCTCGCAGAGGTACGTTCTATTTGCCCTCATTTTGGAATTATGGAACAGCAGTCCGGTGGAAATGGCTGGACAACCAGAATGGAAGCACCGTCTCCGCATCCGGGACAGTTAACTCTCTGGGCAATGCAGAGTGTAGCTCACGGTGCTGATTATATTTCTTTCTTCCGCTGGAGAACCTGTACATTTGGTACAGAAATCTACTGGCATGGAATTTTGGATTATGATAATCGCGAGAATCGCAAATACAGAGAGGTTCAGGATTTCTATAAGAAGTTAAAAGCAATTGACGGTGTATGTAATTCAGAATATAAAGCAGCATTTGCAATCGTTAAAGATTACGATAATGAATGGGATACTTCTGTAGATACATGGCATAACAGAGTAGCAGGAGCAAGCGAGCAGGGAATCTTTAAAGCTGCTCAGCTGACACATACACCATATGACATTGTATATCTGCAGGAGGACAGTGAACTTACAGATCTGACGAAATATCCGGTACTGTTTTATGCACATCCGGTTCTAATCAGTGAAGAACGCGTGAAACTTCTGAAAGAATATGTTGAGCAGGGCGGAACATTGGTTATCGGATGCCGTTCAGGTTATAAAGATATGAATGGTAAATGTGTGATGCTTCCACAGCCGGGGTTGCTGGCAGAACTTACCGGTACAGATGTACGTGATTTTACATTTACAAGTCCTGCAGAAGACGAGGTATTTGCAGAGTTTAGCGATAAGAAAATTCCAATGCCAGTATTTAATGATATTATTACACCGCTGGAAGGCACAAAAACACTGGCCATCTATGGAAACAGTTATTATGAAGGAAATCCTGCGCTTACCTGCCATGCAGTTGGCAAAGGACAGGTATTACATCTGGGGGCAACTTTCAATAAGGAAAATACTGAAGCATTGTTTGATTATCTGAAGATTAAAGAGCCATTTAAAGAATATATTGAAGCTCCGGAAACAGCGGAAGTGATTATGCGTGAGAAGGATGGAGAGAAATACATTTTTGTATTAAACTATCAGGCTGAAAAGATTGAATATACACTTCAGAAACCAATGATCGCACTTTATGATAAAACAGAAGCAACAGGAAGATGTACACTTCCTGCATTTGGAACTGCTGTGTATAAAGTAATAGAATAAAAAGTATTTCGAGAGTTACCGAAAGAATATAAAGACGGGGACTGACTAAAAACTGCTATAGAAACAAGAATGATATATTTGGCTTATTATTCAAAGAAACATATATCAGGAAATGTTTGATATAGCAGTCTTTTGATGGATTATTCCCCAGGTAATTTCACATAACGTGCCTGATGCTGAACGGCCGGAAGAAATTTATTTAATTCCTTTCGTATATTGTATTATTCTTTTTTGGTGTTTTGTTTCCTGTATTTCTGCGGGCTGCAGCCCTTTACTCTGGAGAATACCTTGGCATAGTAGTTGGAGTCTGTGAAGCCGGATTTCTGGGCGACTTCCATGATGCTGTCATCGGAGCTGAGGAGAAATTCAAGGCTCCGTTCCACCCGGTATTCCTGCAGGAATGTAAACAGGGATACGTTCATGTATCTCTTGAATAACCGGCTGCATTCGCTCTCGCAGAGGTGGATTTCCTCTGCGATATCTTTCATCTGGATTTTGTTCATGTAATTGTGTTCCAGATAATCCATGATCTCACGCATACGGTTGCGCTCCAGTTTGCTGTGTTCCGTATAGGGAGGTTCTCCGGGAGATTCTGCAGCATACAGCGCCACAGCTTCTGCAGAGTTCCGGTGATATCCAGTTCGTAAAATTCCTTTTTCTCTTCATACAGAGTTATGATTTCTCTCACATATTCGGAAAAAATTTCATGCCAGGGCTGCGAATAGTCAATGTAGACTGCAGGAATGGAGAAATTGTGTAAAAATGGCTCCACATATTTCCTGCGCAGGATACTTCCGTAGGAACCATAGATAATCTTTGGCAGAAAAGTGATGGAGACATATTTGCCGTCTTTCATATCTTCCATGAAGCCTGCGTGGAGTACATTGGCATTTCCCAGAAGGATATCTCCTGCTTTCATGTGGTAGGTACACTGGTTTACTTTATAGAGAATCTGTCCATCCAGGACAAGGGTGATTTCTATCTCAGGATGCCAGTGCCAGAGAAAGGAGCCGGATTTGTAGCCGGAAAGTTTCTCGTAGCTTACCAGCAGCGGAAATTCATCACTGCCATGTTTCTTCAGTTCTTTCTGTGAGCCGTCGGTTATGATCTCTGCCATTATATATGCGTCCTCCATTGAGAATATATGATGATCTTTAATTATCCTATCTTATAGCAATTCCGGAAAATATTGCAGACAACCTGCTGCATCAGAGAAAGACCGTTATGCGAAATTGCTGTTGATGACTTATATAATATATTGTACACTTATATAGATATAAACGCAAGATTTTACTATTTTCCCCTTAGATTATCAAGGAATTTTATAACACAGCAGGGTATACTTTAATTCAAGAGTGTAGCTGATAAGGCTGCTCCCAAACTTTCATACACATATTCCCGTCTGCCGCTGGTTTTCACACCTGCACTGCCACTGTAAACCGTGAAAATTGTCAGTACATAGTACTCATAAAACTATGTATCAGCGGTCAGACGGAAAAATGAACGGAGGATTTTTACAATGAATATTCCAAATAAAAATGAATTGACACGTATTTACGGCGAAGCAGAGAAATCAGCAGCACGTTTTCAGGCTGTAGCTGATCATTTCGCAGAAATTTACCATCATGATATAGCAGAATTTTTTACAGCACCGGGAAGAACAGAGATCATCGGAAACCATACAGATCATAATGGCGGCCGTGTGATTGCAGGCAGTATTGATATGGATACCATCGGTGCAGCTTACCCGAACAACAGCAGTGTTATCCGTATCACCAGTGAAGGATATGACAAGGAAGTTGTCGTAGACATCAATGATCTTGCCAGCGTACCGAAGGCTCAGGGAACCGTATCTCTGGTAGCAGGTATGGTGGAAGCTATTCAGAAATTCGGTTTTAAAGTAGCCGGTTTTGATGCTTATGTGACCACAAATGTAATCCGCGCAGCAGGTGTAAGCTCTTCTGCATCTTTCGAAATGCTGGTATGTTCCATCATCAATTATTTCTTTAATAATGGTGCAATGACATATATCAACTATGCAAAAGCAGGACAGTATGCTGAGAACGTATACTGGCTGAAGGCTTCCGGATTAATGGATCAGCTTGCATGTGCAGTTGGCGGACCGATCCTTCTGGACTTCTCAGACAGAGAGAATCCTAAATATGAGAAAGTAACTTCTCTTTCCATGATTATGATCATCATCTTGTAATCGTTAATACAGGAAAAGGTCATGCTGATTTAAGTGAAGAATACTCTGAGATCCCTATGGAAATGAAAGAAGCAGCCAAGGCAGCAGGAGCAGAGCTTCTCTGTGAGACAACTCTTGACAAAGTGCTTGCAAATATGGATAAGATCGATAATGACAGAGCAATCTTAAGAGCGATTCATTTCTTCAAAGAGAACGAACGTGTAGAGAGAGCTGCAAAAGCAGTTGAAGAGAAAGACGGTGAGACTGTACTGAAGCTTCTCAGTGAATCCGGAAAATCTTCCTGGGAATTACTTCAGAACTGCTATCCGATCAAAGCATATACAGAGCAGAAGATTTCTGTTGCGCTTGCTCTTACAGATCTCTTCCTTGAGAAACTGGGCAAAGGTATCTGCCGTATCCATGGAGGCGGATTTGCAGGTGTTATCATGTGTGTGGTACCGGAGGAAGAGACAGAGAACTATGTTTCCTATATTTCTGAATTTGCAGGAAAAGAGAACGTATATCCGATGAATATCCGCGCAGTCGGTGCAGTACATATTGAAAAGTAAATATGCCGCAAAGGGTGTTACTGAACATAAAATTATGAGCAGCCAGCGAAGCGGATTGTGAATATCTGTTTGACAAATATTGAGTTAGATGTTATCAGGAAAAACAGGCAGCAGTAAGGTGGATTGGATTGGCATACACTTTACTGCTGTTTTTTTGATGGAAGTTTCCTGTTTTGCTTTTCAATGCAAAATTCCTGTATTATAATTGTGATAATGTATAATTATGATAAGGATATATGGTGATTTTTTGTAGATAATGCATTTTGTATCTGTTTATCAGAATGTGAAATTTACAGGAATTGCTACAGAATTATCAGGTATCTAACCGAATAAACTGCGGAGCAGTTATTCGATGTAGAGCGCATAACAAAGCGGATGATTTTTATCCGCTTGACATGAGGGGGAAGGAATAATGAAAAAAAGGTGGACAATGCGGAGGGCACTGCTTGTTCTGTGCATTGCAAGTGTAGTGTTCGCACTTCTTCTGCAGACATTTCTGTTTCATCAGTCTCTGCGCAGACAGATTAGGGCAGAGAGCATTTCAGATCATGAGATTTCTCTGAATAAAATGCAGACAGATCTGTCTAATTTTATCCACACAATACGAGGGGAAATGCTTACGATCTACAGTGAGCAGGATCTTATCGCAGCTATGCGTGAAGCTGCGGAAAAAGATACAGACATGAAGGATTATTACTGGAGAAGCTGGTATTTTGCAAGGAAGCGTTTTACAAAAGAGGATCAGCTTCTTGCCATGTATCTTTATGATACAAAGGATCATCTGATCAGCAGCTACCGCTACAATTCAGTTACATATCCCAAAGATATTTACAAGGCAGAGTACGATGATAATTCAGACCGGGTTTATGATTATGTGCATGGAAAACGTACAGATCTGATGATTTCCGGATATCACAATTCTGCTGCAAAGAAAGATATTGTGCGATTTGTGCTGAAACTGCATAATTATGATGCAGACAGGAATGCCCTGGGGTATCTGGTCTGTGATATTAACAGTGCGGCACTTACTTCTATTATGGCTAAATATGTAGATGTAGAGCAGGTATGTCTGTGGCTGCAGCCGTTAAATGACCGGGTGATCGCAATGACCGGGGAGGCTTCAGAGAGTCAGTGCAGAATCCAGAAACAGCTTGCAAAGGTTGTACAAAGTCATTATAAATCCGGTGAACTGGAACAGGAGTATGATGGGAATTATCTGATCCAGGTGTCTCAGGAGAATTATAATCTGGAGGCATTTGTGCTTGTCTCACAGTCTCTTCTCACTGCAACGCAGAAGACACTGATCCGAACACTTCTTATTATAATGGGAGCCATGATCTTTGCAATTATGGTGATCGTATTGTTTGTGTCTCAGTGGATGACAAAGCCTGTAGAAGAGATGAGCAGCACTATCACGCGGATCAAGGACGGAGAAACCCAGCTTCGGGTGCAGCCCGTAGGATGGTCCCAGGAGCTGACTACGCTGGGTACGGAATTTAATGAAATGCTTGACCGTATGCAGGTCATGGCGCAGGAAGAACTGCAGCATAAAATGCTGGTAGAGCGTACGGAATACAAAATGCTGCAGGCACAGATCAATCCCCATTTCCTCTATAATACACTGGATACCATGAGCGGGATTGCCAATGCTCAGAACTGTCCGATGGTAAGCGGTATGTGTCATTCACTGTCTGCAATTTTCCGCTACAGTCTGAATATGACAGATGAGCTTTCCACTGTGCAGAATGAGATGGCGCATGTGAGAAATTATCTCTATGTTATGGATGTGAGAAATGGCTCAACGATAGCTTACGATTATCAGATTGACAGCGATACACTGGCAGACCAGATGCCGCGTATCTGCATCCAGCCGGTTGTGGAGAATGCACTTACACATGGTCTCAGAAACGTCCGCCGTAAGGACAAAAAGCTTCTGATCCGTTCAGAACATGTGAATGAGAATCTGGTGATCACAATTCAGGATAATGGTGCGGGAATGGATGCGGAATCTATGAACCGTCTGCTGGATCAGAATGATATGAAACGTGTGGAATCCGGCATTTCCATTGGAATCCTGAATGTTAATGCGCGTCTGAAGAGGCTTTTCGGAGAGAAATACGGACTGCATATTGAAAGTACAGCAGGCGAGGGGACAACTGTGACGATCACAGTCCCGGCTGTTTCTACGGAGAATTCCGGTGATATGGAAAATGTGTAACTGTTCAGTACCTTCACAGTTACGAGCAAAATGCATTAAAAATCACCTGCGGTGATGGCATTTTGGCTTGTATGTCTCGGGATTTGGTACTTACGTGCCAAAACACCTCGCGGGATAGTAGAC
>ENA-OQCP01000266-OQCP01000266.1-human-gut-metagenome-genome-assembly--contig:-NODE-266-length-23267-cov-4.443129_pt1 | contig 23267 bp, 30 predicted proteins | sample MGYA00242760_ERZ504583 | MGnify/ENA primary metagenome ERZ504583 (study PRJEB26092, sample SAMD00036308) | human gut metagenome | host: Homo sapiens | study: EMG produced TPA metagenomics assembly of...
GCGTCATGCAGTTCGCCATGCTGCCGCTCAACGGCATCTCACAGGGCTCTCAGCCTATCCTCAGCTACAACTACGGCGCGGGAAACAGCGAGCGCGTCAAAAAGACATTTAAGCTGCTTCTTGCCGTGTGCCTCACCTATTCGTTCCTGCTCTGGGGCTTATCGAGCTGTTCCCGCAGGGCTTTGCAAGGATGTTCAGCTCCGACGCCGCGCTCATTGATTTCACCGCGCACGCCCTGCGCATCTACTGCGCCGTGCTCTGCCTGTTTGGCATACAGATGTCGTGCCAGATGGCTTTCGTATCGATAGGCAGCGCGCTGTGCTCGATATCGGTTGCGGTCGTTCGCAAGTTCGTGCTGCTCCTGCCGCTTATTTATATCATGCCGGCGTTTGTCGCAGACAGACGATGGGCGTTTATATGGCGGAGCCCGTGGCTGATGTTATCGCGATAACATTCACGTCCATACTCTTCACAATTCAGTTCGGCAAGGCAATGAAAAAGCTCGAAGCGCAGAAAAAAGGGGAGACAAAATAAAATGGCCGACGAAATAAAAATCCGCGCGGCAACGCCCGACGACGCTCCGGCGCTGCTAAAAATATACGCGCCCTATGTCAAAAACACCTCGATAACATACGAATACGATGTGCCGAGCGAGGAGGAGTTCCGCAGGAGAATCGAATCTACGCTCAGGAGATACCCGTATCTCGTGCTCGAAAGGGAGGGCGATATCCTCGGCTATGCTATGCGGGTCCGCTTCATTCGCGCCCGGCGTATGATTGGGCGGTTGAGACATCGATCTATCTCGATCAGAATGCGCGCGGCGGCGGGCTCGGCAGAAAGCTGCACGACGCGCTCGAAGCCGTGCTGCGCGAGCAGGGCTTTCTCAACATGAACGCCTGCATTGCCTATCCGGAAGTTGAGGACGAATATCTGACGAAAAACAGCGCGGAATTCCACGCGCATCTCGCTACCGGATGGTCGGCGGCTTCACAAAATGCGGATATAAATTCCACCGCTGGTACGGCATGGTTTGGATGGAGAAGCTTATCGGCGAGCATCTTGAAAATCAGCCGCCGGTCATCCCGTTCCCACAGATAGGAAATGTCATCCACGAGAAGTACGGAATAGATTAAAAAATATACACGCCCGAAAGAACTGTGCACTGTCTTTCGGGGCGCATATTTTTATGGGTTGCAGTTTCCCTTATTCTCAGCCTTGATTACCCTCAGGCCGATTGTAAAAAAATCTTATTTGATCTTTATCTGCCAGTATGCGATGTAGTCTCTCTCGTAGGTGTAGGTGATGTGGATGGTGTCACCCTTGACGACAACTGAGGGATAAGAATACTCAGCGAGACCCTTTTCGAAGGTCTTTATCTTTGTGAAGGTCTTGCCGTCATCGGTCGAAACGGAGAGGACAAGAGGAGTACGGATGCCGGGGAGACCAATGTTGTTATAAGCCAGGAAGATTCTGCCTGATCGTCGGTGTCGAGGTCGATACCGCTGTTGTTGTTGGGAAGCTTGGTGGCATAAGCGCGGCACCAGGTCTTGCCGTTATCATAGGAATCGCTGCGATAGATCTTGCCGACCTTTGTTCTTGTGAACATATGGACAGAGCCGTCAGCGGACTGCCAGAGGGTGGGCTGAATCATCGGAACCTTGAACCATGTGCAGTATTTGGAATCGACATTAGCGGTCTTTGTCCAAGTCGCGCCGTCGTCGGTGGAAATGTCAACGAATGCTCTCCACTCGCCGTCGATCTCAGTCGAAGCGGGTGCAAGAACGGTGCCGTCCTTAAGTCTGATGGGCTTATTCTTGACGGGTCCTCTACCGCCGCTGTTGTCGCCGGGGACAAGCTCTCTGGGAGTGCTCCAGCTTCTGCCGTCGGTCGAGGTTGCGTAATAGGTCTTCCAGTAATCGGTGTCGGTGCCGACCTTGAAGTAAAGAACGACAGTGCCGTCTTCCTTCTGGAACAGAACGGGGTTCCAGTGAGCTATGTCATCAGCCGCAGAAACAACGATGGGATCGCTCCAGCCATCCTCTTCGGTACGACTGAGGTGTAGATCTTAACATCGCTCTTCTTCTCGGAAGAGCCGCCGAACCATGCTGCGATAACGGAGCCGTCATCGAGGGGCAGAACCGTTGAAGCGTGGCAGGAATCGGTTATCTTCTTGTCGAAGATCATTCTTTTGTTTGCGGAGACGATGATATCATCGCTCGAACTTTTAGCCATGCCTATGGATGCGAGAGCAAACATGAGGCTGATTGCGACGAGAACCGATAAAATTCTCTTGGTCATTTTACTTCCTCCTAAAAATTTCCTATATTATGCCGCGTTTCCACAACGCTCAAGAAGGTTTTGAGCGATTGAAAATCACGTAAAAGCCGTAGGAAAACATCACTTGATCTTTATCTGCCAGTAGGCGATATAGTCTCTTTCATATGTATAAGTGATGTGGATGGTGTCGCCCTTGACAACGACTGCGGGATAAGAGTACTCCGCGAGTCCGGTCTCGAAGGTCTTTATCTTCGTGAAGGTCTTGCCGTCGTCAAGCGAAACGGCGAGGGTGAGGGGCGTTCTGATGCCGGGGATGCCGACGGGGTTATAGACGAGGAAAATTCTTCCGCTGTCGTCGGTGTCGAGGTCAATACCGCTGTTGTTGTTCGGCAGGTTGGTCGGATATGCGCTGCACCAGGTCTTGCCGCCGTCATAGGAATCGCTTCTGTAGATTTTGCCGACCTTTGTTCTTGTGAACATGTGAACCGAGCCGTCCTTCGATTCCCAAAGCGTGGGCTGGATCATCGGGGTCTTGAAGAAGCCGAGGAAGGTCGAATTAATTTCGGGAGTTCTGTTCCAGGTCTTGCCGTTGTCGGTCGATATGTCAACGAAGCATCTGTATTTGCCGCCGAGCTCGGTCGAGCCGGGAGCGAGTATAGTGCCGTTCTTGAGTCTGATGGGCTTGTTCTTGACGGGACCTCTGCCGCCGCTGTTGTCGCCGGGGACAAGCTCTCTGGGAGCTGCCCAGTTCTTGCCGTCGGTCGAGACGGAATAGTAGGTCTTCCAATATTCGGTGTCCTTGCCGACCTTGAAATAGAGGGTTATCGTGCCGTCGTCGTTCTGGAAGAGAACGGGGTTCCAGTGGGCGACATTCGGATCGGCGGAAACTCTGATGGGATCGCCCCATTTTCCGTCCGTGCCGCGCACGCTTGTGAGTATCTTGACATCGTCGTCGCTCTCGGACGAGCCTGCGAACCATGCCGCAACAACTGTACCGTTGTCAAGAGGCAGAACGGTCGAAGCGTGGCAGGAGTCGGTGGGCTTTTCGGTGAATATCCATTCTTTTTCAGCAGAGACGATTATCTTTTTGGGGTTCGTTTCAACCGCTGAGGGCTTGCTGTCGTCCGGCTTGGAGGGGACGGTAGTCGAGCCGCTGTTGCCGCCCGATGCGGGCTTTGTGGTGTCAGCAGCGGGGGTTGTTTTTGTGGGGCCTCTTCTGACTGAGGGCGCGGCGGAAACGGCATCGGTGCCGCTCGTCGCAGGCTCGGTCGTCTCGGGCGCGGCGGTGGTGTCATCCGCCGCAGGGGCCGTTGCCGCATCCGTCTTGATGTCGGATGCCGCGGTGGTGTCGCTGCCGTCGCTGCCGCTCTTGTCCGAAGCGCAGGCGGCAAATGACAGGATCATAAGAACTGCAATGGCTAAAGCTAAAAATCTTTTCATTTCACAAATCTCCGTAGGGTCTCGATTTTTTCCGGTTATCCGGTCCTTTAGATGTTTCGAGGCTGCGGATATTCATTACCTGCGCCATATAAGCGGTAATGGAGATCGGCAGCCACCGTTTATATCGTAGCTATTATACATCGTTTCGACAGAAAAAGTCAACTTTTTTTAGTAATATTTAACTAATTTTTATCTGAAATTTCGTTAATTTTATCAATTGAATTACAAAATACAATTCTCACACGGCAGATACACAAATTCAGGTACTTTGCATTAATATTCATACAATATATATGGTGGGGAGCGAAAACCCGCCAAAACAAAAAGAATCCGTGCCGCCGGGCGATTTTACGCTCTGCGGCACGGAAATATATTTATTTGTAGTTCCTCAGAACCTCTTTGTAGAACTCTATCGCCGCGCCGATGGCGGAGAGGTCGATGTTCTCGTCAACACTGTGGACGCTGTTGAACTGCTGCATATTTATATCGATCGGCGCAAAGCGCAGCGTACACGGGCAGACGTCGCTCATCCAGCGGGCGTCGGTTCCGGCGGCGAGGACGAACGGGGCAACTGCGGCGTGCGGGAACACGTCTCTCGCGCAGCGGCAGACATATTTGAATGCCCTGCTGCCTGTATCAGCCGGTCGGTGGAACTCGTGCCCGTCGGCGGGCTCGGTTATTTCAAGCGCATATTTCTTCGCGAGCTCTCTTATCTTCTCCATGTCGCCGACAAGATCCTCTTCGTCGATGTATCTTATCAGCGCGCTCGCAGAGCACTCGTTGTCGCGCGGGGTCTTGCCCTTCTTTGACTCGATGCTGCCGAAAACGCAGGTCGTGCCGAGCATCGCTGCCGCCTGGGAGTTTATCTTCGGCATGAGCTTTATCAGCAGCGGCTCGAAACACCATAGGTTCGCGAAGATAAGTCTCAGCGGGAAGTTCATATAGGGCAGGAGCGACGTGAACATCTCGCGCACCTGAGCGGGCATTTTTATCGTCAGCTTCAGCGCGGAAACTCAGCGATGAATTTTGAAACTCGGGTCACGGGATTGTCGCTGAGGGTCAGCCCTTCGGAGTCGCCCTGAACGGCGCGGACATTTATTCTGTGGTAGCCTTTTCGTGAACAGCTATCATCGCGCACTTGCAGTCTATCCCGTCTATCGGTGCGCTGATGACCCCGCCGCCCTCGTCGATGGCAAATTCGAATTCGATGCCCTGCTTTTCAAAATATTTCACGCTTCGTGTATTCCGTCGCCGAAAATCTCTTCATTGTGTCCCGAGGCTATATATAAGTTGCATGCGGGTTCAAAATCCTCGGCGAGCAGCTCCTCGACTGCGGAGAGCTCCGCGAAGAGCGAAGTCTTTGTGTCTACCGTGCCGCGTCCCCATATCTTTCCGTCGGATATCTCGCCGAACTTTTCGTGAGTCCAGTCGCCTGTCGCGGCAACAACATCGTGGTGCGACATGAGCAGTATATTCCGGCTCTCGTCGCGCCCGGGGATTTTATAGACCCAGCAGTCCTCGCTGAAATATTTTATCTCGGCGCGCTCGTGCAGCAGCGGAAACAGCTCTTTGACCGCCGCGCGCAGCTTCGCAAACTCCGTGTCGTCATATATTTCGCGGGACGATACGGTCTGACATTCTATCATTTTCATCAGCCGTTCGCCGTTTTCGATATCCTCCTGCTCGGTTGTATAGACCGGCTTTTCGCCTATCGGCTCGGCTTTTTTCGCGGCGAGCGCGGCTCTTATCAGCAGTACACATATAAATATAACAAGAACTGCAAGCACGGCGAGAAGTATATAAAGTCCCATATCGTTCACCCTTTCTCTTTCTGCCACTCATTTTATCATATCTGCGTATTTCATGCAACTTGACTTTTTGGCATATCAGATGATAAAATATAGATACCATGAGTGGCGCATCTATAAGATGCGGCATAATAAAAAACATAAAAAACGGAGGGATTCGGTGAGCAAAGAGGGAAATACGGGCGCGAAGATACACTGCGCCGTATGCGGACGCACGTTTGACGCGGCCGCGGATAAATGCCCGAACTGCTCGGCTCCGGCGTCGCTTTCACAGCCCGTCTCGGAGCCAAGGGAAGAGAAAAGAGAGCCTGTATTCGTCTGCACGATATGCGGACATGTCCATGAGGCAAGGCTGCGCCCGACCGCTGCGAGAACTGTGGAGTCGGCGGCGAGCTGATTGAAGAGCGCCGTCCCGCGCTGACAAGAACATGGGTCTGCACGGTCTGCGGGCTTAAAATAAAGAGCGAAAATGCGCCCGAGAAGTGTCCGAAGTGCGAGTCGCCCGCCGAGCTGTTCAAGGCTCAGAAGGACGGCATCGCGCGTATGCGCTGCTCGATATGCGGCTTTGAAATCGAAGGCGACACAGCGCCCGACCGCTGCGAAAACTGCGGCGTTGACGGGGACATGTTCGAGCCCGTGAAAAACTGACGGAGAGACAAAAATGAACGTACTTGTTATAGACGGACAGGGCGGCGGAATAGGCAAACTGCTCGTTTCCGGGATAAAAAGCGAATATCCGGACTTCTTCGTGACCGCCGTCGGCGCGAATAGCATCGCGACCTCCGCCATGCTCAAGGCGGGCGCCGATGCCGCCGCGACGGGCGAAAACGCAGTGTGTGTCGGGTGCCGCAAGGCGGATGTCATAGCGGGTCCCGTCGGCATAGTCATAGCCGATGCGCTGCTCGGCGAGATAACGCCGAAGATGGCGGCGGCGATAGGGCAGAGCGACGCAAAGCGTGTGCTCGTCCCTGTCAACCACTGCGACAATATAGTCGTCGGCGTCGGGGATATCCCGATGGCGAAGCTCGTTCAGTCCGCCGTGAAAGAAATCGGAAAAGGGTCTTGATTTTCGCTTGAAATGTGATATAATAATCGCGATCTCATGAAGGGATCGGGCTTTCAGAAGAGAGCGAAGATTTTTTTAAAATAACGTGAAAACATTGCCGCGAGGGTAACTGCGCTTCCAGTAGGGAGTGCCGTACCCCCGCTTTTTGTTTTTTCTGAAAGGACGATCCCCATGACAAACAAGAATTCAGTGAGAATCAGAAAGACGGTCATAACCGCACTGTGCGTCGCACTATGCATCGTGCTGCCCATGGCGTTCCACATGGTCAAAAACGCCGGAACGATATTCCTGCCGATGCATATTCCGGTGCTGCTGTGCGGACTTATCTGCGGCTGGCAGTACGGACTCGTGTGCGGTCTGCTCGGCCCCCTGCTCTCGTCGCTCCTGACCCAGATGCCGCCGATGGCTATCCTGCCGTCGATGATGGCGGAGCTCGCAGTATACGGCGCAGTGACGGGTCTTATGATGTATGCGTTTAAATATAAGACTACATATCTCTCGCTCTACACGAGCCTCGTTGTCGCGCTCATCTCCGGGCGCGTCGTTTCGGGCATACTCAAAGCTCATCTTCTCCGCCGGAAACTATTCGTTCTCCGTCTGGGTGACTGCGTCGTTCGTCACCTGCCTGCCGGGTCTCGCTATCCAGCTCGTGATAATCCCGACCCTCGTAAAAGTTCTTGCAAAAGCTAAGCTCCTGCCGCGCAGACAGGCGCAAAAACAGGCTTGACTTTGATTTTTCTTCGGGGTATAATAATCCCATATTATAAAGGCTGTGACGAAGAACACGGATCTTTTCGGGACGATCAGAGAGGGAAATGTTTGCTGCGAGTTTCCTTCGTCCGCAGGGTCTATTCCGCTTTCGAGCCGCAGGGCGATGAGTTCTGCCGCGTGCCCGCGTTATGGGCTGAGAGTTAAACACAAGGTGGTACCGTGCTTATTGCACCCTTGGGACGGCGGGAGCCGTTCTGAGGGTGTTTTCTATTAAATATGATGCAGGAGGATATAAAATGCTGGATCTCAGATTTGTCAGAGAAAACCCCGAAATAGTCAAAGAAAACATCAAAAAGAAGTTTCAGGATCAGAAGCTTCCGCTCGTCGACGAGGTCATTGAGCTTGACAAGCTCTGCCGCGCCGCAAAGGGCGAGGCTGATGAGCTGCGCGGCAGCCGCAACCGCCTGTCGAAGCAGATAGGCGCGCTCATGGCGCAGGGCAAGCGCGACGAGGCGGAAGAGGTGAAGGCTCAGGTCAGCGCGAACGCCGCGAGACTCGCTGAACTCGAGAAGCTCGAAGAGGAGCTCGGCGAGAAGATAAAGAAGATAATGATGGTCATCCCGAACATCATCGATCCGAGCGTGCCGATAGGCCGCGACGACAGCGAGAATGTTGAAATCCAGCGCTTCGGCGAGCCCGTAGTGCCCGATTTCGAGGTTCCGTACCATACAGAGATAATGGAGAAGATGAGCGGCATCGACCTCGACTCCGCAAGAAAGGTCGCGGGCAACGGCTTCTATTACCTCATGGGCGATATCGCCAGACTCCATTCGGCAGTTATTTCATATGCGCGCGATTTCATGATCGACCGCGGCTTCACTTATTGTGTGCCGCCGTTCATGATAAGAAGCGATGTCGTCACCGGCGTTATGAGCTTTGCCGAGATGGACGCGATGATGTATAAAATCGAGGGTGAGGATCTCTATCTCATCGGCACGAGCGAGCATTCGATGATAGGCAAGTTTATTGATACAATAATCCAGCCTGAGACTCTGCCTCTGACCCTCACGAGCTATTCCCCCTGCTTCCGCAAGGAGAAGCGCTCACGGCATAGAAGAGCGCGGCGTTTACCGCATCCACCAGTTCGAGAAGCAGGAGATGATAGTCGTCTGCGAGCCGGAGGACAGCAAGATGTGGTTCGACAAGCTCTGGCAGAACACAGTCGATTTCTTCCGCACTCTCGATATCCCGGTGCGCACCCTCGAGTGCTGCTCGGGTGACCTCGCGGATCTCAAGGTCAAGTCTATAGATGTCGAGGCGTGGTCGCCCAGACAGAAGAAGTATTTCGAGGTCGGCTCATGCTCGAACCTCGGCGACGCACAGGCGCGCAGGCTGAAAATACGCATCAACGGCAAGGACGGCAAGCACTTTGCCCATACGCTCAACAACACCGTTGTTGCTCCGCCGAGAATGCTCATAGCGTTCCTCGAAAACAACCTCAATGCCGACGGCAGCGTCAATATTCCCGAAGCCCTCAGACCGTATATGGGCGGCAAGGAGAAGATAGGCGGCTGAGAATAACAGCATATAAAATCAAAGCCATAATTCACTCTTCAAAGTGAGTTATGGCTTTTTGCTGTTTTGTGCAGCCGCGCAGCGGGCTCTTTTTTACGGTTCTGAGTTAGATAATGAAAGGCTTGAGTATTTATAAGAAATGTGATAAAATCGAGATATCAACAAAAGGTATATGGGGTGGCAACATGAAGACTGGAAAAAGAAAAAATATTGCCGTTAAATGGATAATCGGAATATTGTCAGCCGCAGCGGCGGCGGTGCTTATATTTATTTTGTCTATATTCGCAATAGACCCGATGTTCCATTATCATGCTCCGCTGAAGTTTCTGTCGTATCCGCTTGTCAACGAGCGCTATCAGAATAACGGAATAGTCAGGCACTTTGACTATGATTCGGTTATCACCGGAACCTCCATGACGGAGAATTTCAAAACGAGCGAGGCTCAGAAGCTTTTCGGCTCTGATTTTATAAAGGTCGCGTTCTCCGGCGGCGGATATACGGAAATAGGCGACAATCTCAAGGCGGCGTATGATTCCGGACACGACATCAAATATGTCATATGGGGTCTTGACTATGACAAGATGATCTACGGCAAGAATTACCGCTATACCGAAAAGGGCGATTTCCCGGACTATTTGTATAACGACAGCAGCCTCGACGATATAAAATATTTCTTCGACCCGGTCGTTGTCAGGCTTACCGGAAGTGTTGTAAAGTCTACCGTTATTGGAAGAGTGCCAACTTCGTTTGATGTTTATGAAAACTGGAGCGCCTGCTATGAATACGGGCGCGACGAGGTTATAAAGTCGTGCGAGCTCAACGCCTCTGCGAGCAAGATGCAGCAGCTGACCGATGCCGACCGCGCGTTGTAACGGAAAATCTGAACGAGAATGTTATCAGTATTGTTAAAGCACATCCCGAGACCACATTCTATTTCTTCTATCCGCCTTACAGCATAGCGCACTGGGGCATGGAGATAAATAACGGCCAGCTCGACAGGATGCTCGGAGCGGAAAATCTGATAACAAAAGAGCTTTTGAAATATGACAATGTCAGACTGTATTCATTCCGCGGCAACTCCGAGCTCATATGCAACCTCGATAACTACAAGGATGCAAAGCACTACGGCGAATGGGTGAACTCGCAGATGCTGCAGTGGATGAAGAATGACGAATACCGTATCACAGAAGAGAATCTCGCCGAATACGAAAAGAACGCCGACGATTTAATAAAATCTTATGATTACGACCAACTCTTCAAATGACGGCGAATATCAACAAACATAATTTTATAAAAGAGCCTGCGGACAGCGGGCTCTTTTGCTTTTACACGGATTTTACTTTCGCTTTACCAAAAGTCGGTTGATGCTTCGGCTTCTTGCGGGTTAAACTGATAGCGGAAGGGAGAAACCGGGCATATAAAACAACGAAAACGCACGCGCCCGGCAAATAAAGTCATGAAAGAAACCAATGCCGCCGAGAAGGGCAGCCTTTAATATTATTTATCTTTTTGCGCCGGAGACCACAAATTTTTCATCGTCCGAAACAGCGACATCAACATCAAAGTACGGCGCGAACACTGCTGATAATTCCTCGGCAGTCAGCATCTCGCGCGAGACGCTGTCAGCCCTGCCCTTGTGGTGCATGCGCAGCGCGTCAAGGCTCATGCCGTGCGCCACGGTCAGCCGTCCGCCGTTTTTAAGCCAATGGGACAGCCGCTCGACGAGCCTCTCCGGGCTTTCAAAATGCGGGAAAGCGTTATAAACAACGCAGCAGTCGCACAGGCGCTCAACGGGAATCTCCTCAACATCGCCGCAGATCACCTCGACTCTCTGATCGTGCATCTTCGATGCGGCTATCCGCGCCATCTGAGCCGAAATATCAACGCCGATAACGCGCTCCGCGCCGCGCGCGAGGTAATACGGGAACATGACCCCCGTGCCGCAGGCAACATCGAGCACGACGGAGTTTTCTTTCACTCCGGCGGCGTCAAGTATGAAATTTATCTTTTCGTCGCTCTTTATCATGTTGGCGTCCCACTCGGGCGCCATGCGGTCAAAGAACGCGGCAATCTCTTTTTTGTTCATGCATCAGTCTCCCGAAATTTATGCTCATATGATACCACAAGACCGCGCGATTATCAATATCAGCAGGGATAAAACTGCTTGGGAAAATAGTAATACAGGGCGGTGATTTTATTTTGAACGGGAGTCGGTGTGCGAAAACAGATACAGCGACAAATTAGGGGGTTGCTATGGCTCAAGCGATAGAGAACTCTCAATCTATAAAACAACGCTTTGCACCCCACAATCACTCCCGCAAAATTAAAAAGGACTGCCAAACGGCAGTCCCTCTTGAAAAACTATCAATAATCTGTAACTCTTATCGTCGAGATGATTTCGGCGCCGAGAAGAGTTTCGAGCTTTGTGCGCAGCTCGCGCTCCGAGGCGACGGGGGTGACAAAGGCGAACTCGTCCTCCGGCGCGCCGGCGCGCTTGAGGAGCTTTATCTCGCCGAAAGTCTTCTCCGCCGAGGATATGACCTGCTGCTTCTGCTGAGCACGCGCCTGACATAGAGCGCCGTAGCATGTCGAGATAGTCGGAGACATAGCCCTCTTCGCTGTCCGCCCAGCCGAAGAACTTCTGCTTGTTCTCGTGGCGTGCGCAGTCGATAACGTCGCCGACGACCGCGCTTGCGGTGGGCAGCTTGCCCGCGCCTCTGCCGTAGAATACGACATCGCCTATCGCGTCGCCGCGCACGAGAATCGCGTTGAAAACATCATCAACGCTTGCGAGCTGGCTGTGATGATCGACGAATGCGGGGCTGACTATCGCATAGATGTGCTTGCCGTCCTCGCTCTTGCGCGCTCTGCCGAGGAGCTTTATAACTCCGCCCCAGTCCTTGGCGTATTCGACATCCTCGAGTGTTATCTCGGTTATGCTCGGTGTGAACCTGGTCGGGATAGACATGCTTGCCGAAGCACAGGGACGCGAGAATGCATACCTTGCGGCAGGCGTCGAAGCCGAGAATATCCGCCGAGGGGTCGCGCTCGGCATAGCCGTTGTCCTGCGCGAGCTTGAGCGCATCTTCAAACGCCATGCCATCGTTTATCATGCGGGTGAGAATGAAGTTCGTCGTGCCGTTGAGAATGCCCGCGAATTCGTTTATCTCGTTTGCGGCGAGGCACTGGCTTATCGGTCTGATTATCGGTATTCCGCCGCCGACCGACGCTTCAAAGAGAAAATTCACATTGTGCTCTGCGGCGTATCCGAGCAGCTCGCAGCCTTCGCCGCGACAAGCTCTTTGTTCGAGGTCACAACGCTCTTGCCCGCCTTGAGGCAGGCGGAGACGAACTCATACGCCGGATGAAGTCCGCCCATTGTCTCGACAACGACCTTTACCTCGGGGTCGTTGAGAATAATATTAAAATCTTTTATAAAAAGCTTCTCATTCGGGTCGCCCGGAAAATCCTTGAGGTCGAGAATATATTTTATCTCAAGCTCCGACTGCGTGCTCTTGCGCACGATGCTGTCGTGATTTTTGTTGATGACCTCGCAACGCCGCTTCCGACAACGCCGTAGCCCATTATCGCTATATACATGATAACTGTCTCCCCACTGTCATTGATTTTTATTATTTTATCACAAACAGCCCCGGCGATAAAGCCCCAAAGGAAAACTTCTTACATTTTTATGAAGTATTTTCAAACTCATTGAGTTTAGGATAAATAGTATAATATATAATAATAAATTATGCTGTTTTGTCATTGGACGCAGGAAGAAAAACGGTTGAAAGAAGAGGTGCAAAAATGTCCCCTGCCACTGTGGAAAAGAGAAGAGCGGTACTTATCAATGTCGCATATATCGCGCTCGTGCTCGGCGCGTTTTATCTGTTCATGAAATATGCATTCTGGACAGTCGCTCCGTTCGTGTTCGCATTCTTGGTCGCCGCCGCGCTCCAGCGCCCGACCAATTTTATCTCGAAGAAAACCCATATCAAAAAGGGAATTGTCTCGGTTATCGCGGTGCTGCTGATAATCGCGCTGCTGATAACAATAGTTGCCCTGACCGGCGCAAGGGTCGTGTCCGAGGTCAAGGGACTCGCCTCGACACTCGCCGAGTGGCTCAAGAAGCTGCCGGATTATGTAAAAAGCTGGGAGCTTCGCTCTATCGCTTCGCCGAGCGTCTGCCGGACGGACTTCAAAGCTCAGCCGAGGATGCGATAAAATCATTCTCGGACAAGCTCCTGCTATCATCAGAAGAGCGTGCGGCTCAGCGCGCGCAGGGCGGCGAGCAGAACTCCAATATCAATCTTTTGTCTATCCTCAAGACTCCGCTCAGCGGCGTCTGGTCAACCGCGAAGCAGATTCCGAGTATTTTGGTCGGCGTGCTCCTGTTTATTATCGCCGCCTGCTTCATGACCGCCGGATATGACGGAATAGTCGGCTTCATCAAGAATCAGCTGACCCCGCAGAAGCGCAGAACGCTCTCGAAAACTAAACAAATCGTATTCTCGTCCATGGGCAAGCTCGTCAAGTCATATGCGCTGATAATGCTTATAACTTTTGCTGAGATGTCGATAGGTCTTAGCGTGCTGAAAGTCATCGGCGCGTACAAGAGTGGATATATATTTATTATCGCAATAATAACCGCAATAGTCGATATCCTGCCCGTGCTCGGCACAGGTACTGTCGTTATCCCGTGGGCGGTGTTCTCGCTGATAAACGGCAGCTACGGACTCGGAATCGGACTCATTGTCATATATGCCTGCATAACTGTCATACGCCAGATAATCGAGCCGAAGATAGTCGCGAGCAATCTCGGCATCCCGCCGATAGTCAGCATCATGGGCATGTATATCGGACTCCAGCTCTTCGGCTTCATCGGAATATTTATTATGCCGATAGTCATAACCGTGCTCAAGGTACTCAATGACGACGGCGTTATCCATATCTGGCGCAGCTCGAAGAAATCCGTTGAGGCGGACGCCGCGGCGGTCCAGCCGGAGGATATTTCAGCCGAAGAGGAGAATCAGGAGACCGACGGCGAGCCGAAAGAGTAATTTGTTGACTTTTGGGCTTCTTGTGTTATAATTGAACTGTAGTACAAAATTGTTCGCAAGCACAATTCGGATTTTATCGTGAAAGGACGGTTTTCATGGATATTTTACAGGCAAAAAAAGAAGTTATCGCAGCCGGTCTGCGCCTTGTCGAAAAGGGACTCATCGCGAGAACATGGGGCAATGTCAGCTGCCGCGTTGACGAGAACAGCTTTGTCATAACCCCGAGCGGAAAGCCCTATGATGGACTGACCCCCGACGATATCGTCGAGGTCAAGATCGACACCCTGAGCTACGAGGCAATGTCAAGCCCTCCTCCGAAAAGGGCGTTCATGCCGAGGTCTACAAGGCTCATCCCGAGGCGGGCTTTGTTATTCACACCCATCAGAAGTTTGCTTCCATTATAAGCGCGACCATGCAGGCATCCCGACGCTCAGCGAAAAAGGCCGCAAAGTTATAGGTGACAAGGTTCTGCTCGGCGCATACGGTCTGCCCGGCACAAAGAAGCTCAAGAAGGGCGTCGCCGCCGCTATCGCTGCCGACATGGACAGCAAGGCTGTTATCATGGCGCACCACGGAGCCGTCTGCTACGGCAAGGACAGCGAGGAGGCGTTCAATGTCGCCGCCACGCTCGAGCGCGAGAGCGCACTTTATGTTCTCGACCTTTTTGACAGAAAAGTTCGGAGAAAAAATTGCCGACCTGAGCGAAATGTGTGTTTCCTGGGCACAAAAGCACGGAAAAACTATTGTAAAACATGACGAAACCTGTTATAATAACTCGTACAGAGACGCAAGCGGAAAGATAGTGTTCTACGCTGCGGGCGACAAGGAGCATACCGTCACCGTCGATCCCGCAACTTCAGCGGTCAGCGGCGAGGGCGAGATCCCGACGGCAGACCTCCATCGCGCCATATATGCTTCACGCGAGGATATCAATGCTATTCTTTATTCCCAGGCTCCCGAGGTGCTCGTAGTTGCCGCCATGGGCAAGACTGTTAAACCTCAGCTTGATGACAGCGCCCAGATAATCGGCGTGAGCCTCAAGTGCGCGAAGAATTCGCCCAAGAAGGTCGTCAAGGCGCTCAAGGGTCGCCACTGCGTTCTCGTCAAGGACGGCGGCGCGCTCTGCTGCGGCTCGAATGAGAGCAACGCAGGTGCGGTCGAGATGATCGCAGAGAAGAGCTGCCTTACCTACATAGGCTCCGGCCTCTTCGGTAAGTGCAAGCCGATCAATCCTATCGAGAGCCTGCTCATGAGAGTTATCTATCTCAAGAAATACTCGAAGCAGGCCGAATAAATCAGACACCTACCATCTTCTTGCCCCCGTTTTATACAAAGAAAATCCCGACCTTAACCGGTCGGGATTTTCTTTTGTGCGATAAAATAACCACCGTCCGCGACGGTGGTTATTGCTTTAGCTGCCGATATATTTTTCTATGAATCTTTCAACCGTGCTCCAATATAATTCCGGGTCAACCGATGACGAGAGCGCGTGTCCCGCACCCTCAACGGTCAGTTTTTCTTTTTCGCACGCCGCCGCTAAGTACAGCTCGCCGAGCATTTTATACGGCACGAGCTCATCCTCCGAGCCATGTATAAACAGCGTCGGTATACGGCTCTTTTTGACCTGGTCAAGCGCGCTTGCCTGCTTGAAATCATAGCCGTCGCGAAGCTTTGAAAGCAATGACGCGGCGTTGAGCACCGGGAACCACGGGATGTGCAGCGTTTCCGCTTCCCAGATGAACTCATCCCACTCCGAGGTGTAGCCGCAGTCCGCGATAATGGCCTTGACATTTTCGGGCAGCGTCTCGCCCGATGCCATGAGCACCGTCGCCGCGCCCATGGACACGCCGTGCAGGATTATCCGCGCGTCGGGATCCCATGAGAGAATGAGCTTTATCCACCCGGCTATGTCCCTGCGCTCGGGCCAGCCCATGCCGATTTTTGCGCCCTCGCTGTCGCCGTGGGCGCGCGCATCGACCGCGAGAACATTGAAGCCGCGATCATAGAATTTTTTGACGAACCCCGCCATGTGCTTCGCCTTGCTCGTGTATCCGTGGCAGACGAGCGCGTAGTCAGAGCCGGAATTTTTGAATCTCTTGCCGTGCAGGCGCAGAGAGTCGGAAATTATATAGACATCCTCGCCCTCATCGGCGTACCACTTTTTCATTTCGGGTGTCCCGGTCATGCCGCTGTATTTTGCGCTCGCCTCTTCTTCATCGGCGCTCGTGTTTGTCGCCTTCTGAACGAGGTTGTTGAGCTTGCTCATATGTATGGGCGATTTCGTGTTTATCGCGAAGTTATAGAATATCTCCGCCGAAGCCGCAGTCAGAGCGGTCAGCCCGCCGAGCGTTCCGAGGACGGCGCCTGCTGTTTTTCTGCTGTTCATAAACTTCCTCCTGCTTTTTTCAAGATTATAGCATAACCGCAAATGCCGTTCAAGCTTTTTATATAAAGACTGTGTGTATAAAAAAACAAAGGTCATAATCCGCGTTTTAATCCGTGAACTATGACCTTTTTTTAAAGCTTTTTGCCGCTTACGCCATATTCTCCAGCGCGTTCATGAACTTCGGGTTGCTGGGAATGAACATATAGTTGAGGAACAGGACCTCGTCTATCGAGTTCGTCTTGACGAAATCGGCGAGCTTGACGGTCAGCTGGCGCGGATCGAGGACATATATTGTTTTATAATTCGCGCAGAGCCACGGGACAAAGGCGTTGGCGTAGCTCTCCTTTATGACAACAATGCTCCTGTCGCTCTGAGCGTCGGTCGTTATCTTGATAACGCCGTGGTCGCCGCCGACAAAGGCTAAGTATTTGTTCGACGAAGTAGTTTCGGTGTTGATGACTTTAATGCTGTAGCTGTTGCTCATCGCGCGTCGGTGTCAGATGCTATAGCCGTTGTGTTGACGGGCGGAATGAAATATTCGACATAGTCGGGGTCGTTCGAGAGCGCGGTGCTCTTTGTGTCTTTGTAGAAAAGCCCGAGGAACGGCGAGAGCTTGCCGGTCTGGAGAGTGTTTTTGTCAACGGGCGTGAACCCCGCGACTTTGGCGAAGGTCCGATAGGCGTAGTACGCGCCGAGGGTGGTCCAGTGGTGGTCGCTTCTGAAATAGAGATATTCGTCCGTGTGCGCCGCCATCTCGGCATAGGCGTTGACGGGCGTTATGTCCTTTAACTGCTCGTAGATGTAGCACATGCCCTCGTACTGCGACTTCGACACGCCGGTGTTATATTTGCTCGGGGCGTAGAACTCAATGGCGGTCGGCGCCATGAGGCAGTAAGCTTTTGTGTCCGGCATCTCCGCCTTGAGGCGGTTGAGCGCGTCGGCGTAGGCTTTCATGTTTTTATACGCGTTGCCGTATGGCTCCATGACGCGGTTGCCAATCTCTATGAGAGAGGTGCCGCTGTAGGTCTTGATTTTTACATCGTCGGAGACCGAGACGGCGTTTTTCGGCTTGACGAGACTGCCGTCCTCGTTGGTCTGAGGCTCGGTGGTTCTCTCTTCGGTCGTCTGCTCTCCGGCGGCTCGGAAGAGCCGCCCTGGGTGTCCTTGTTCGCGCATCCCGCAAACGACAGCAGCATCGCCGCCGCCAGAGCGGCGGCAAAAATTCTCTTGAGTTTCATGGAATACCTCCCCTGAAAGTTTTTCTCGTCTATATAATAGCACACTTTTTATAAAAAATGTGCGGATTTTGATTTTTCGATTCACAAAGTGAAAAAATCCCGGTGCGTGACCGGGATAATAATTGATGCCGTCAGAATATATCTGACTCGGGCGTGATTACGCTTTGGCTTTTTTGATATTCGTATGTTCTTTTTACCCCTCCGCGATCTGTTTTGCCCACGGCAACTATTTTCTTCGCGCCGTATTCATAGGAGTAGGTCTCGGTGGAGGAGTATGATATCTCGTCGTGCTCTTTTTCGGTGTATCTTATTTCAATCGGATTTCCGTGCTCGTCGTTTTTGTATTCGTATTCCTCCGTCATGCCGCGGAAATTTTTTGAAACTTTCTTTGTCAGCACGCCGTTTTCGTCATATTGATATTCTTCCGTCAAATTCGCCATGCCGGACTCGTCCTGCGATATTGTCGCGCGTATAAGCTCGCCGCGGTCGTTATATTCAAAAATATCGGAAACTGTATACCCATCGGAGTCGGTGATGTCTTTTTTAATGAGCCTGCCGTTGCGTCATAAGAGAACACTGCCTTTTTGCTGCCGTTCTGCGCTGAGATAAGCTTTCCCGACTTGTTATAAGTAAATTTCAGCACATCCTCTTCCTTGCCGGAAGCGTTCAGCGTGGATATCTGAGAGATTTTCTTGTCCGAGTCGTATTTATAGCTATATACGCACTCGCGGCTGCCTGAGCGGGTTATCTCCTTCACGGTGCCGTCGCCGTTGTAGGTATATTTATAAGTATCCGTATCGCTGTTCAGAGGATTCCCGTGGGAGTCATATTCGGTGGCTTTGTTTTTGATATAATTGCCGTCCGCGCTTTGCTTGTCCTCTTCGGTCATCTTCCAGCGGCTCTCTTTGTCGAGCCCGATGCCGAGATAATATGCGGAGATCACCTTGCTCGCCTGACCGTCCGAATTCGTCTGTGCGTCCGCAATGCTTTCGCCCTGCAGGGTGCTGTCGGTGTCCACAGTCTTTCCGCCGCACCCGGCAAATAATATAACCGCCGCAAAAGCCAAAAGTGCCGCCATAAATTTCTTCATTGTCCTGCCTCCCTTTTTGTAACAGACACATTATACCACAAAATCTGAAATATAGGCCTATTTTTTAAAAAACAGGGACGGCTGAACCGTCCCTGCCTGCTTACATTATTGTATCCGGCGAAACATTAAACGCTTCTTTGCGGTGATATTCATACTCGGTGACCTGTAACGCCTTGTTGCCTTCTTCATTTTTTGCGTAGGTAAAGCGCGTGGCGGCGGTCACTTTTTCTTTGTAGGAGTATACCGTTTTCGAAGTGTAGTCAAGCGTCTTTTTCCCGTTTTTGTTGAGTAGCATTTCACCTGATCGGGGTTGCCGTTTATATCGTTGGTGATGAATTCTTCGGTTGTGACCTGCCCTTCGTCGGAATAATACATATCCCGATAGTAGATCACATATCCGTTCTTGTCGTATTTTCGCTCCGTTTCTGTTGTGAGCTTGCCGCCGTTTTCGGTGTCGTAGCACTGTTTGAGTACAAGACGGTTGCTTGAGTCGTATTTATATACATACCTGCTCCCACCGCTGATACACTCCGTCAGGTTGCCTTTTGAGTCATATTTGTATTCGGTGTCCAGGTTCCCGCCGTTGAGCCGTTCGCGGACAAAGACAAGCCTGCCGTTGTCGTCATATGTAAACTCTGTGACAGTGGTTATAATATTTCCGGACTTTTCCGTAACTTTTGCGATCCGCTTCTGTGAGTCGTATTTGTAAGAATAGTTTGCCGGCGAGCAGTACATTGTCTGCGCCGATCCGATAGTCCCGTCGGAGTTATATTTATATTCCGCGCGATATGTACCGTACGGGTAATATTCTTCGCCTATTATATTCTCGTTCGAGTCAAATTTGACGCTTTTTCCGGTTATGTATTTGTTTGATGAATCATATGTGGCGTCTTTGACAACGACCCAGTGCTGCCATTCACTGCGGTAAAGCCCGAGATAATGCTCATGTACGGTAAGGAAGCAAGCAACCGAAAACAAGAGATAGACCGCCAGCACTACACTATTCCGAACCAAAGACCAAAAGATAAGCATTGTGGGAAAATCTAAACTTTTGGATTTTCCTACAATGCCGACTACGGCGGAATCCTTCCCACTCCTTATATCTTTATTTCCGTATACATTGAATTTGTATTTAGTAAATGCTATAATGTCCCTATTCAAATTATAAATGTGTTGAATTAGTTACATGTACATATTTTTTGTGCCGCATAAATACCCTGTTGAGGTTGTCGTTCTTTGTCCAGATGTGGAAACAATAAAAGGAAGGGAACGATACAGGGAGAAAACAGGCTATTCCGGCTTTACGGTTGAAACCTTATACGATACATTTATGCAGACAACACCACGGATCGGCTTTTGGCTGGACAATTCCAACCAAACACCACAGCAGACAGCAGAAACCATTCTGAACGCCAGAAAGTCGGTATGATTGTTACATATAAGGGGAAGAAAAATTTCTTTTAGGTACTTTCTTTCCTAAAACTAATGTGATATAATAGCATCATTCCAAAAAAGGAGTAAAAAATATGCGGCAAGGTATTCTTAAATAAAACTATAATCAAATAGTGGGAACAAAGGATTATGATAGTCCCTTTTGTGGGGGCTTGGTTTTTTGTACCCAATTTAAGAATACTTTTGCCTTATCAATTTTGACATATCCGAAAAACAGCAATCACAAACAGGTGTATGCTGTATATGTGTATGTCCGCAAATTATAATCCCCAGTGGTAAAAGTATTTTACTGCTGGGGATTTTTATGCCCTTTTGGGGCTGTAAAAGGAGGACAATCACATGAAAATAATCAATATTGGAATTCTCGCCCATGTAGACGCAGGAAAAACAACATTGACGGAAAGCCTGCTGTACACCAGTGGAGCGATTGCGGAACAAGGAAACGTGGATAAAGGAACTACAAGAACAGACACTATGATTTTGGAACGGCAGCGCGGAATTACCATTCAGACAGCGGTTACTTCTTTTTGCTGGAATGATTATAAAATCAATATCGTGGACACTCCCGGTCATATGGATTTTTAACCGAAGCATACCGCTCTTTATCTGTCCTTGACGGAGCTGTTTTAGTCATTTCGGCAAAAGACGGCGTACAGGCACAAACCCGTATATTATTCCATGCGCTTCAGAAAATGGACATTCCGACAATTATCTTTATAAATAAGATAGACCAAAATGGGATCGACCTGCGGCGTGTTTACCAAAGCATTAAAGATAAACTTACCAGTGATATGATTGTCATGCAGGAGGTTTCCCTGTCGCCAAAGATAACCATGACCGATATTTCTGATTTGGACAAATGGGATATGATTATTTCCGGAAGCGATGAACTATTAGAACGATATGTTGCAGAGGATTCTTTGGATATACAGGAATTACAATATGAAAAGTGCAAAAGAACCAGATGCTGCTCTTTGTTTCCTGTTTATCATGGGAGTGCAAAAGACAATTTAGGAACAGAAAAACTGATTGAAGCGATTACAGAAACTTTCATTACAGAAACAGACGATATTCAGTCTGAATTATGTGGATATGTTTTTAAGGTTGAGTATACAGAGCGGAAAAAACGGCTTTCTTATTTACGCCTGTATCATGGGACGCTCCATTTACGGGATACCCTGCTGCTGTCAAAAAAGGAAAAAATAAAGATTACAGAAATGTGTATTCCGTCAAATGGTGAAATCGTCCCGGTTGACCATGCCTGTCCGGGAGAAATTGTTATTTTAGCTGATGATACTTTGAAACTGAACGACATTCTGGGAAATGAAAAACTCCTGCCTCACAAAACACGGATTGATAATCCCATGCCATTACTTCGGACAACGGTAGAGCCGCAAAAGCCGGAGCAAAGGGAAGCCCTGTTAAATGCCCTCACAGAGATTGCTGATACAGACCCTCTTTTGCATTTTGACATTGATACTGTTACACATGAGATTATATTATCTTTTTTGGGAAAAGTACAGTTAGAAGTTATTTGTTCGCTATTAGAAGAAAAATATCATGTGGGCGTGGCTATGAAAGAGCCTTCGGTTATTTATCTGGAAAGACCGCAAAAAAAAGCGAGCTACACGATTCATATTGAAGTGCCGCCGAATCCGTTTTGGGCATCTATTGGTTTGACTGTAACACCGCTTCCTGTTGGAAGCGGAACACAATATAAAAGCGAGGTATCTCTCGCTATTTAAACCAAAGTTTTCAAAATGCCGTCATGGAGGGTGTGCGTTATGGAATGGAGCAGGGCTTATATGGCTGGGGAGTGACAGACTGCCAAATTTGTTTTGATTATGGAGTTTATTACAGCCCGGTCAGCACCCCCGCTGATTTTCGTTTTCTTGCGCCTGTCGTGTTGGAGCAGGCATTGAAAAAAGCAGGAACACAACTGTTGGAACCATACCTTTCCTTTACCCTTTTTGCACCGCAGGAATATCTTTCACGGGCTTATAATGACGCACCAAAGTATTGCGCAATCATTGAATCAACCAGACTTGAAAAAGATGAAGTTATTTTTAAGGGGGAAATCCCTGCCCGTTGTATTGGTGAATATAGAAATGATTTGAATTTTTATACAAATGGAAGAAGTGTCTGCATTACAGAATTAAAAGGGTATCAGGAAACTTCCGGCGAGCCTGTGTTTCAGCCACGCCGCCCGAACAGCCGTTTAGACAAGATCCGGCATATGTTTCAGAAGATAATGTAACATCTTGCGCAATGCAAACGTTCATTGCTGGCTATTGCGAAATATCATTGATAAAATCAGCATCAGAGAGGAGGAACCATTTTGAACCAGAAACAGACGGATATTACAACAGGAAAGCAAATACGTCATCTGCGAACACAATCGGGAATGACACAGGAAGAACTGGCTGGGAAATTGAATGTTACCCGGCAGGCGCTATCGAATTGGGAGAGAGATGTTAATGAACCCGATTTAAATACGTTGAAAAAAATTTGTTTTCTTTTTGGAGTCCACATGGACGATTTTGCGAAGGAGGTAATAACAAAAATGGAAACATGTGAAAAAAAGAGAAACGACAATTTAATAAGTATGATATGGCAATTGGACTTTTTTATGGTGTCGGGATATTTCTTGGCATTGGTATTTTCTTTGTTGGCGGTTTTATGACAATGTCGGGTGCAGGGTGGGGAGCATCACTATTTGGCGGTGGCTGTTTTTCTCTTGTATTTGGCTTGATATGCCATGCAGTTATTACATTGAGAAGAAATGACAAATGATGACATATCCTGCTTTCTAGTCTTTTCGGTCATATCGCGTAAAAAAGCCGCTGCTTTTGGCTTTCCAATAGCGGCGGCAAAGGGAAATATCCTTTGAATACCTTACAGAAGAAAAGTTTTGCAGCATTATAAAAATAAAAGCCTATACCATTTTGGAAAGAAAAGATACATAATAGTCAAGACGGCAACAATCAGAAGTTATGGAGGGTAACAATGGAATATAGTAAGGAAGATTTAATGGAAGCAAAAAGGCAAATTTTGGGAGTGGGAGAGAGAACATGGGAACAGAGGAAAGCAAAAAAGATCTGGGAGAAAAACGCACAATTTTGGATGATGCAATGGGTGACGAATCCAATGAATTTCACAGAGAG
>ENA-OQCP01000267-OQCP01000267.1-human-gut-metagenome-genome-assembly--contig:-NODE-267-length-23224-cov-2.172144_pt1 | contig 23224 bp, 34 predicted proteins | sample MGYA00242760_ERZ504583 | MGnify/ENA primary metagenome ERZ504583 (study PRJEB26092, sample SAMD00036308) | human gut metagenome | host: Homo sapiens | study: EMG produced TPA metagenomics assembly of...
TTTTTTCTTCACCTGGTTCACCTCGTTTTATTAGTTTCACAATAAAATATTACATCATAGAAGTGAAAAAATAGAATGATTTTTTGCGTTAAAGTGATATTGTTTTTTTTATGTACAATGGAAATATGACCAGAGGGTAAAATATAGTATACAATTGAGGATTATATTGGAAAGAATACTGAAAAAACCTCGCGGTTTTGTAGGGTATATGATATACTATTCTTTATAAGTAAATATCTTATCGGAATTCACGGAGGATCTGACCGATGCTGAATAAAAAAGATTTTTTAAAATATGCATCAAAATTAGCATTTCCGATCATGATCCAAAATCTGATCGGAACATTAGTAAATGTTGCGGATACTGTAATGCTGGGATATGTAAGCCAGACTGCCATGTCAGCTTCATCTCTTGCCAACCAGTACACATTTATTCTTTTCTGTTTGTATTATGGCATGGCTACAGGTACTTCGGTTTTATGTGCAGTACTGGGAAAGGGTGAATAAAAGAACAGTAGAAAAGATTCTCGGCTTGGCGGAGCGGATCTCACTGATCGTTTCTCTTGTATTTTTCATTATCTCTTTTTCCATGCCGACTACGATCATGAAGATTTTTACAAACAGTCCGGATACGATTGCTGCCGGCAGCGAATACTTGAAGGTGATCTCATTTTCCTTTATGTTTATGGGATTCTCTCAGGTTTTCATGAGTGCCCTTCGAAGTGTCGGAAAAATAATGCTGCCTTCTGTTACATACATTGTATCGCTTTGCGTCAATGTATTTTGTAATGCCACCTTTATCTTTGGCCTGTTTGGACTTCCAAAGCTTGGTGTTACCGGTGTTGCCTTGGTACTGTTATTGCCAGGATCGCAGAGGTATTGATCTGTCTCATCTATTCATTAAACAGCTCCGATGTCAGATTCCGGATAAAATATTTCTGTGCGAAATCCGGTATTCTGTTCAGGGACTTTATGAAAATTGCTTCTCCGGCTGTGATAAATGATGTTGTCTGGAGCTTTGCCAGTTCAGCATTCGCAGCGATCCTTGGCCACATTGGCGATGATATGGTTGCTGCAAATGCAGTTGCTGTTATGGTGGTAAACATTGGTGCCATCGCCTGTCGCGGTTTTGCCAACGCTACTACCATCATTATCAGCCAGGAGCTTGGTAAAGATCACAAGGATACAGCCAGAGAATATGGGAAACGTATGCTGAGAATAACAATTATCGTAAGTCTCATCGGATGTGCCATTATTCTGGCAGTCCGCCCTATGATACTGGACTTCTACCGGGATAAACTGACAGAGACAGCCATTTATTATCTTGGTATTTTTGTAATCATGACAACCTGGCGTCTTGTAGGAGAGGGTATCAATACCTGTCTTATATGCGGATGCTTCAGAGGAGGTGGCGATTCCAGGTTCGGAATGATCGTAGATTCCATATTTATGTGGCTTGTTGCAGTTCCTCTCACCTTCCTTGCCGCATATGTGTTAAAACTGCCGCCTGTCTGGGTATATTTTATAATGACCCTGGATGAATTCGAAAAAATGCCTGTGGTGTTTATCCACTATTTCAGAAATAAATGGCTTACGAACATTACCAGAGATTTTGACTGATCAGGGGGGAAAGCAGGAGACTAAAAAAATGAAATATTTTGAAGCAAAAATGTCTTATCCTCAGTTTTTAAAATATCTGGTCCCATCGGTACTGACTATGATCTTTTTATCATTTTATACAACGATAGATGGATTTTTTGTATCACGGTATGCAGGCTCTGACGCGCTTGCAGGGATTAATATTGTTATTCCGATCACCTGTGTTATTTTTGGAACGTCTGTCATGCTTGCAACGGGATCAGGTGCCATCATAGGAGAGAGGATGGGACAAAAAAGAGAACAGGAAGCAAATGAGATATTTACTTTTATAACGATCGTGCTGTTCGTACTTTCGGTTGCTTTTACAGCTGTGGGAATCCTTTTTCTGAAACCGATCTGTATTTTTTTGGGAAGCAGTGAGCGCCTGATGGAGCATGTGGTGCCATACGCATTTGTCATATTTTTAGGATCGGTTCCTATGTCATTCAAGCTATTTTTCGAATATCTTGTGAGGACGGATGGGAGATCGTACATCGGAATGATCATGTCTCTGACCGGTCTGGCTTTTAATATTGTTTTCGACTATATTTTTGTGGCTGTATTCAGACTGGGAACGCTTGGAGCTGCATGGGGAACATTTCTCTCCATTACAGTAAGCATGTTGATCGGCTTTATCTATTTTCTGAAATACAGCCATATAAGGTTTTGCAGACCGAAGACCGACATGAGTGTTCTTCTGAAATCCTGCACCAATGGAAGCAGTGAAATGCTGACGGAGATGTCTACCGGGATCACTACATTTTTATTTAATCTTATTATCATGCAATATTTTGGTGAAGATGGAGTTGCGGCTGTGACGATCATTATGTATATTTACTATTTTTTCATCGCTTTTTATATGGGAATTGCCGTTGCAGCGGCTCCGATCATAAGCTATAATTACGGCTCTGAAAATCATGACAAGATCAGAGAAATAACACGATATAGTTTTATTACGATTGCCATCAGTTCAGTATTGATCCTCACGGTATCACTTGTATTTGGAAAACAGATCATCCATTTATTCGTTGGGGAGGGAAATGTATTTACATTGACATGGGATGGCCTGAAGCTGTTTAGTCCGGTTTTCCTGTTTATTGGTTTAAATGTATTTCTTTCCGGATATTTTACTGCGCTGGGAAATGGTTTTATTTCGGCATTGATCTCATCAATGCGTTCTTTGATCCTGGTGGCCGTGTTCATACTGATCCTTCCGAAGCTTATAGGTGTGGCCGGTGTCTGGATGACGATGCCGCTGGCGGAAGCCGTGACTATTTTTATAGCTGTTTATCTGTATCGAACATACGGGAAAAGTTTCATGCAGGAAAATTCCAGAGCCATGTCTTAATGATATTTTGCAAAACTCTAACGAAAAAGAGGCCGTCAAGTACGGCCTCTTTTTTCGTTATGGCTTTATCATGTCATGGGAGTATTTATAACTCCTGTGGAGATATTTTCAGGTATTCATAGGATGGCTGGAAATCATGGCTGTCACACTGACGGTAATATTGGGTAAAAATACGTTCTATGATGTCCGGGATATGCGTTTCGTCAGGCTCAAACAGTATGATGAGATACTGCAGGGAGCTGTAGCGTGTACAGATATCCACACGGCGGATATTCTGCCGGATGGCCTGTTCCATATACTCCAGAGCCTGCTCAATGGATTCGATATCAGGAACTGTATCCACAAGTGTCTCGATGGTGATCATCGCCAGATAACATCTGCACTGGCTGCGTGTGACAAGCTGGCTCATGTATTCATACTGGCGTGCGAAATCCCGGTAATTCAGATCAAGAGCACCTACATAGATACCGCTTTTCTGAAGGGACTCTGCCACAAGCTCCAGATCCTTTCCGGAACCGGATGCCGCAAGAGTGCTGCGGTCGATCTGCTGGTAGAAAAAGAACTGGTTTTTGCCGTTTTGTTTTACGTAATACAGAGCTTTATCTGCTTTGGAATAGCAGTCTTCAAAGGAATCATCGGTGCTGCACAGACACAGGCCTGCGGACAGTGTGGCAAACCGGAGTTCCGGATCATCGGTAGTGATGTTGTGAAATTTCTGGAACAGATCGTCCATCTGCAGAGACAGGGAATCAGGATCTGTGTCCGAAGGAACATCAGGAATTCATCTCCGCCAAGTCTGCAGGAAATTCCCTGATCTGCCCGTTTCTGGAGCAGCTTTCCAAGACATTTCAGTGCACGGTCGCCGGCTTTGTGGCCATAGATGTCGTTGATCTTTTTCAGGTTGTCCATATCAAGGAATACCAGACATCCATCATGTGTCTGCATAAATTCCGCGGTAAGACGTTCGCCCAGGTTACGCATGGGAAGACCGGTAAGGAAATCATAGCTTTTTGCGTCTTCCTGGCTTTTTATGGTAGCCATTATGTCCGAGATGAATTTGCTGACGGTAAGCTGCATATCCGGAAGGTTATAGGTGTCCGGTTCTTCCTGGGAAGGATCCCACTGAGGCAGCCGTTTTTCATTGAGCAGTTTCAGAAAAATGTCTGTGATCTCCGGGTCGAACTGTGTACCACGGTTTTTGCGGAATTCTTCGTAAACAACCTCCGGTGGAAGCGCATTACGGTAGATTCGGCGGGAGTTCATGGCATCGTAGCAGTCGGCAACAGCCACGATCCGGGCATGGATGGGGATTTCTGTTCCGGCCAGCCCGTCCGGATAGCCTTTTCCGTCATAACGCTCATGGTGACTTCTTGCGATTTCTGCCGCATGCGGGATCAGGGTTATATCCTTTAGGATCTCGGCACCGATGACGGTGTGTTTTTTTATAAGGTTGTATTCATCATCGGTCAGCTGTGCAGGTTTGTTCAGGAACGGATCCGGGATACCGATCTTTCCGATGTCGTGAAGGTGAGTAGCCCGTTTCAGATTCAGGATTTCCTCCGGTGTCCAGCCCAGCTCCTCTGCGATCAGGGCTGCATATTGTGCAACCCGGTAGGAATGACCGCGGGTGTACGCATCCTTTGCCTCAATGGTGGTGGAAAGGGTCTGTATCATCTGCAGAGACATTTTTTCATTCTGTTCCTGGTTTTTGCGGATTTCGCTTTGCTGGCGTTTCAGTTCTATATCCTGGACATTTTTGATGGCTCTTACAATATTGACAAAGAGCAGGATCAGCATGCCGGCGCCCACAAACAGTCCGGACATCAATGTGACAAAGTATACGGAGGTTGTTTCAACGGCAATACACAGGATCGCTGCCAGCAGACCAATGAGCAAAAGCCGGTCGGTCTTGTTTTTTTCGGTGCGTATATATTGGAAAAGGTGTACAAATATTGTGGCAACGGTGATCGCTAGGATTCCGTGACTTACAGGCATGGTTTCGATATATCTGCGATACCTGCAGCAGTGAGGATCGTACAGACTGCAAAGTTTATCATTGCGATGCTTCCAAGACAGACATAAAATCTGTGATGCAGCCCTTTCTGGAGACTGTCCGCAAAAAACAGGATCGGGAGTGGACACAAAAGGATCATAACGAAGCACAGAGATCCGAGAGCGGAAGCGTTGGGGACCAGGAACTGACGGAGCTTGGATTCACCCAGCATCCAGACGGCGCCCATAACCATGCACCATCCAAGATATTCCATGTCAAATCGTGTATGATAGACCAATCCCAGAGCGAAACTGAACAGGATCGTGACGATTCCGGCAAACAGGATAAAAAAAGCAATGTAGGTTTCCAGTCCGTATCTGCTGAAAATATATATCCAGATATCTGCCTTGTTTCCGCAGTAAACAGGATTGACAACTCCGGTGTAATTGGAGGTGTAGGTGGTCAGTTCAATACGGAGCTCTTTGCCGGCATCGGAAGCATAAACCGGGCAGAAAACATAACGGCTGGCGGAGTTTTTGCCCACAAGCCTTGTTTTATGCGTGGAGTAGCTGGTCCTGAGGTTGTCCCCTACATAAAAATCCACATCCTGCAGGGAAGAACGGATGGCAAAGCAGGTATCTGTAAGATCATCGGGAAGCTGGATGGTGAGGACCATCGTGTCACCGACGGGAACCTTGTAGGTGCCCGGAACGGAGATTTCCTGGGTGGTTCCATCCGGTTTCTGCCAGGTAACGGTACCGGAATAGATCACAGAGGCTGCTGAGGTGTCGGAAGAACGTTCATCCGCACCAAAGATCTGCATAAAAATGAACCAGCCAAGGATGGCGAACATCAGAATATAAAAGAAATATCTTTTTCCCTGGTTAAAGGTTTCGGTTTTTTCTTTCATGGCAATATGCTCCTTGTAATGGGAAAGGAGTGGTTTGTAAATTGAAAAACTCCTTTAGATCGATTATACCAGACCGGAGTGGAAAAATCAGTATAAACAGACTAAGACGGGTAATTTGGTAAGATTTTACCAATTTTTATGAATTCGGTGGTATTATATAAAGCAGATAGAAAACATATCCGATGCATCTGCGCGCAGGATATGGTACAATGGGTAAATGTGGAGTATGACATGTAAAGCATGATATATGCAGGATAAAGGATCAGAATAAAGAATGAGAGTAAAGCGACAGGAGGAAGGATCATGAGTAAGATCGTAAATATCACATCAAAAGAGGATAAAGATCAGAAGCTGCAGGACATTGCAAATTCACTGGAAGAGCTGAAGGATGTAATGGCTGAAGTGATAGAAGCCTATGAGGAAGAAAATGCGGACAGCCGGAAGATGGACACGCTGACAGAGGCACTGGATGCGCTCGAGGACGCTTATGAGGCCGTTAACGATGTGCTGCTGGAGGAAATCTGATCATGCAGTACAAGGTTCTGAAGATAGAAGAAGACATGGATTTCGGCTGTGAAGAGCGGCAGCCGGGTGAAGCACTTATGTCAGTAGTGCTGATGGAAGATGAAAATGGAAATGAAACAAGTCTGCGACATGATGACGGACTTCTGTATGAAAGAGATATCAATGAGGGAGATCTTGTTACCATGGACGGGCAGCATCAGCTGTGGAAATTGTAAAACAGAAAGGGACGTACATCATTGAATTTTGTCATGACTGCGTTGTTTGTGGTTATGTTCATTGATCAGTGGGAAGATGCACAAGATCATAAGCCGGCGCTGGTCGGAATTGTATGCTCTGTGATCTGCCTGGTGATCTTTGGAAGCGGGAAGTTTATCCTTCCGTCAATGGCATCGATCGTTTTATGCTTCCTAGGAATGAAGAAGCATGAGGAGAAGAGAAAAAAAGAACGTATACAGAAGTCAGGAGAATATCAGGCATGACAGTTGGGATATAGCCGGACAGGAGGGATAAGGAATGACTATGACAATAACACAGCAGATCATAACGGTTGTGGTAGTGGTCCTGGGGACTATGACAACGCGATTTTTGCCGTTTATCATATTCCCGGAAGGAAAGGAACCGCCGGCTGTGATCACCTATCTGGGAAAAGTGCTGCCCTGTGCAGTGATCGGATTGCTGGTGGTATTTTGTCTGAAGGATGTGCCGGAAAGTACGCATTACGGACTGCCGGAGCTGATCGCAATACTGTTCATTGTGGTATTACATAAATGGAAGAAGAGTACATTGCTCAGCATAGGAGGGGGAACGGTGTTTTATATGGTACTGGTGCAGACCATATTTGGTTAGTCAGAAATATGCGAAAAACAGAAAATGAAAAGCTAAGGCAGGATACGATAACCGTATCCTGTTTTTTTGATTGCAGCAGTAATTTATGAAATTGCTGTAGATCAGATAAGCAGGCGCAGGATTGTATGTAAAGGTGCAATAAGCGTGAAAAGAAGCGAGCGGTCGCGAAAATGAGCGCGTCCGCAAGGGACGCACAGATGTATTTCCTTGTTCCTGGAAAATACAGAGGAAATATGCCGGGATCAGAGGAATCTGTAATTGTAACAGAACAACGATACCCCTTACTTGTCTGTGAATCCGATTGCACAGGTCTAAAAGCCTCAGCGTAGCTGGAAGCAATAAATAGTGTGTGTGGAATGGTGTGTTATGAAAATAACAAAAATGAGTAACTTTGCTCTCGCAATGGAATAAAAAACGACAAGACACGATGCGGCTTTATGGCTGTAAATGCATACGTTTCAAGAGTTTATACAGGGAACATGGAATACCATGAAATGTGAATAAATTAACACATAATTTTGAAAAATATACTCAAAATATAACCATACTATATTGACAAAATTAAAGATAAATGATAATCTGTGACCAGAACAAAGCGAGAATGACTAAAATTTTTATGAAGTTAAGAATAAATAAGGTAAGCACGAAAGGAGTATCCTAAAATGGCTGAGATCAAAAAAATGGGTTACTGTGTAAACGGTGAGTGGAAAGAGTCAAAGGCAGAGAAATACATGGATGTTACAGATTCCAGTACAGGTGAGGTGATCGCGCAGGTTCCCTGCTGTACACCGGATGAGGTAGAAGAGGCGATCGCTTCCGCACAGGCTGCATTCCCGGAATGGTCCTCACTTTCTCTTGCAAAGAGACAGCAGTATATGTTCAGATGGAGAGATGTTCTTTATGCTCATAAGGAAGAACTTTCCGTACTTTGTGCAAAAGAGCTCGGAAAGAACATCAAAGAGGCAAGAGGAGATGTTCAGAAAGCAATTGAGCCTACAGAAGAGGCATGTGCACTTCCGACAATGATCCAGGGCGATGCTGCAATGCAGGTAACTACAGGATATGATACAGCTACATATCGCAAACCACTTGGAGTAACTGCTGGTATTGTTCCGATGAACTTCCCGGCAATGATCCCATGGGGCTGGATGGTTCCGCTTTCCATTGTATGTGGAAATACAGTAGTACTGAAAGCAAGCTCCCAGACACCACTTACAGCTATGAGGATCATGGAGCTCTTCTATACAGAGGGCGGATTCCCGAAGGTGTTGTAAACCTTGTGACCTGCAGCCGTGTAGAGGCTGATATCCTTCTTACAGATGAGAGAGTAAAGGCTGTTACATTCGTAGGAACAACAGGTGTTGGTAAACAGGTATATTCCAAAGCAGCAGCTCATGGCAAACGAGTTCAGGCACAGTGTGAGGCAAAGAACCATGCACTTGTACTTGAGGACTGCAACCTTGAGGCTACTGTTAATGCGATCATCAACTCTACATACGGATGCGCAGGTATGAGATGTATGGCTCTTCCGGTTGTATGCGTACAGGATAGTATCGCAGACGAATTTGTTTCACTTCTTAAGAAAAAAGCAGAGGCTATGAAGCTTGGCTGTGCATATGATGAAGATACCGATCTCGGCCCGGTTGTAAATGCAGGCCATAAGGAGAAGATCTGCAACTGGATCCAGAAGGGTATCGATGAGGGTGCGGAGCTTGTACTTGACGGACGTAATGTAGTAGTTCCGGGATATGAGAACGGATTCTTCGTAGGACCGACAATTCTTGATCATGTAACACCTGAGATGACAGTTGGAAACCGTGAGATCTTCGGACCGGTAACCTGTATCAAACGAGTAAAGGATTACGAGGAAGGCATCGCAGTCATGAATGCCAATCCATTTGCAATGTTCTTGTATCTTTACACAGAGCGGATATTACAGCCGTAAATTCGCTATGGAGACAGATGGCGGTATGGTAGGAATCAATGTAGGTATCCCGGTTCCGACAGCATACTTCCCATTCTCCGGAAACAAGGATTCCTTCTTTGGTGATCTGCACGTTCTCGGAAAAGACGGCTATCGTTTCTTCACAAGAGCAAAAACAGTTACAACACACTGGTTCGATGAAGCTGCCGGAAAGAGAAAGGTCGGCACATGGGAAGGAAGTACTGAGGCTTAAGAAAGCTTCATAAATAAATTTATGACACTGAAAGGCAGATCGGGTAAGATCTGCCTTTCAGATAAAATCCTCTAATGAAATGAGCATATTCAAAAACGGTGCATCTGCTGGATTTCCGGCAGATGCACGTTTTTAGGGCCAATATCCGATTTAATCGATTGTCATAACACGGATGCCGTGCTCCTGGCAGAAGCTGTCGTATTCTTCAGGAAGTGGCTGGTCGGTTACGATGGCGTCCAGCTTTTCCATGGAAGAATAGGTCATAAGCGAGATCCGGCCGAATTTGGAATGGTCTGCAAGAAGGATCATGCTGTTGGCATTCTCTGCAATGGCTTTTTGGTGATGTATTCCTCGGCGCTGGCATTGGTAAGTCCGCTCTTCATGGTTACACCTGTGCAGGCCATAAAAGCATGGAAATGTTGTAGGTCTGCAGATAATCATTGATATCCGGTCCTGTGAAGGACAGGGTCTTGCGGTTCAGCTTTCCGGGAACGGAATGATATCCAGGTTCGGATAGGAGGCTGCCTTGTTGAAGATAAGCAGGCTGTTGGTCAGGATCGTACAGTGCTTATCTGCAATAAAATCAACCAGGTTCAGGCAGGTTGTACCTGTATCGATATAGATGGTATCGTCTTCTGCCACAAGCTCTGCGGCACGGCGGCAGATTTCTTTCTTTTCGTCAGGAAAACGTCCGCCACGCTCTTCGTAAGACAGAAGGGGAAGAGTCTGTGGAGTTTCGAGTGCTGCGACACCGCCATATACTTTCATGATACTGCCACGTTTCAGAAGGATATCGACATCTCTTCTGATGGTGTTTTTGGATACGTTGAATTTCTCACATAATGTATCGAGAGAAGCGTTCTTATGCTCCAGCACATATTCTTCGATCATGTCCAGTCGCTGTGATTTCATAGAGGTCTACCTTCTTTCTATTGGTTAAGTCTTGGTTATATTTTATCATAAAAGAAGGTAGAGATAAAGTGCTTTTATAAGAACATACCAAAAATTATTTCCCTTCAAAAATATCTTGACGAAATTCTTATTTGAATGTAATATGAAAACGGTTTTCAAATTCAAATCTGCCATGTAAGGTGCAGTTGATAGAAGAGAGTAGGAAATATAATGGAAGAAAAAATGAAATACAGCACCAGGCAGCAGAAAATAATTCTGGAATGCCTGCAGGAATATGGAGATACATTTTATACCATAGATCAGTTTATGGAGCTCCTTCGTGGAAAAGAGATCCAAATCGGAAGGACAACGGTATACAGAGGACTGGAGCGGCTGCAGAAGGAGGGAGCGGTGCTGAAGGTTCCGTCTGTGGAGGGAGCGCCTGCCCAGTATCGTTTTATACGTGATGAGGAGCGGAAGAATTACGGTAAGCTTGTGTGTCTGGAATGTGGGCATACGATTCCTCTGCAGTGTGGATGTATCGATCATTTTGTGGGACATGTGCTGGATGAACACGGATTTGAGATCGATCAGAGCCGGACGATCTTTTATGGATATTGTGACAGCTGCAGGAGGCTTAAAAAATGAATGTTAACAGAGGGAAGATGACAGCGGCAGCAGTTCTGGCGGTGACGCTTCTTGTTGTGGGCGGTGTGACCGGATATGGCTTGCACAGGGCCGGAACGGTGGGACAGCCATTTGTGGAGGATGGCCGACTGAAGGTGATGGCCAGCTTTTATCCCATGTATGATTTTGCCCGGAAGGTAGGGGGCGACAGGATCCAGGTAAAGGATATGGTTCCGGCGGGAACGGAGCCTCATGACTGGGAGCCGGCGGCAACGGATATCCGGAATCTTGAGGATGCAGATGTGTTTGTCTATAATGGTGCGGATCTGGAGCACTGGGCGGAGGATGTACTGGATACTCTGGAGAATCAGGAGCTGGTTGTGTCTGAGGCATCGGATGGAGTGGAGCTTCTGGATGGAGGACATGATCATGCTCATGGTGATGAAGGAAAAGATCCTCATGTCTGGCTTGATCCTATGCGTGCAAAGCAGGAAATGAAGAATATCAGGGATGCTTTGGTAAAGGCTGATCCTGGGAACGGTGATTATTATGAAGCAAATTATGAGAAATATGTCGGTGAATTTGATGAGCTGGATCAGGAGTTCAGAGATGGTCTGAAAGGTACGAAGAACCGGGATATCATAGTGGCGCATGAGGCTTTTGGATATCTGTGCAATGCCTATGATCTGAAGCAGCTGGCTATCGAAGGGCTGACACCGGATTCAGAGCCTGATCCTGCCAAGATGCAGGAAGTGATCGAGTATGCGAAAAAATACGACATCCATACCATATTTTTTGAGGAGCTGGCAAGTCCCAAGGTGGCGAAGACAGTGGCGAAGGAAGTGGATGCGGTGACTGCTGTGCTGAATCCGATCGAGGGATTAAGTGAGGAGGATATCGAGGCCGGAGAGGATTATTTTTCTGTGATGAGGAAGAATCTGGAGGCACTCAGGAAGGCATTGAACTGAAGGTGCAGGATAGCAGCTGTAACAAAAAAGGAGGAATTATGGGAATTTTGATAGAAAATCTTTCGTTTCACTATACAGGGACACCTGTGCTGGATCAGGTGAACCTGGAGGTGAAGGATGGCGATTATGCCATCCTTACCGGTGAAAACGGAAGTGGAAAAAGTACATTTCTGAAGCTTCTTCTGGGCGAACTGAAGGCGCAGGAGGGAAGTATCACTGTAAATGGAAAAGATATTTCTGCCACATTCGGAAAGGGAGATCTGGGATATGTTCCACAGAACAGTATCAGCAGAAACCAGAATTTTCCGGCGACTGTGGAAGAGATCATGATGACAGGCGTGTATTCCTCTTCCTGGAAGGCACGTTTCCGGGCAAAAAAAGAGATCCCGCGTTTGAAAGCCGCACTTGCGGAAATGGAAATGGAAGAGTTCTGGAAAAGAAGGATCGGAGATCTTTCCGGAGGACAGCAGCAGAGGGTTATGCTGGCACGTGCACTGGCAGGAAAACCGAAGATCTTGATCTTGGATGAGCCTACCACAGGAATGGATATGTTTCTGTGAAAACACTTGCAGAAGTTCTGAGGAAGCGGAATGAGGAACAGGGGCTGACGATCCTTATGGTTACTCATGGAAATTCCGGTGAGTTTAAAGGAGCAAACCGGTTCTTTAAAGCGGAAGAGGGGAGGATCGACGAAGTATGAGTATTTTACAGTATGGATTTATGCAGAGGGCTTTTCTGGTGGGAATCCTTCTGGCTGTGATCACGCCCTGCATCGGGATCACCATTGTTCTGAAACGGATGTCCATGATCGGAGATGCGCTTTCCCATTCTTCACTGGCCGGTGTTGTGCTGGGACTGATACTTGGAGTGAATCCGGTAGCCGGTGCAGTAGTGATGTGCATCGTAGCTGCTCTTGGAATTGAGGCTATCCGCAAAAAAATCCCGCGTTATTCGGAGGTGGCGATCTCCATCGTCATGTCTGCCGGGATCGGACTGGCCGGTGTGCTGTCCGGCTTTGTGGAAAACGGTGCCAGTCTGAACAGCTTTTTGTTCGGAAGTATTGTGTCCATCAGTGAAGGAGAGCTGGCGCTGGTAGTTGTGATCAGTGTGCTGGTACTGGCAGCAGTGCTGTTTTTTTACAGGGAACTATTTTATATCGGATTTGATGAAAATGCGGCAAGGATCTCCGGTGTTTCCGTGCGGAATATTAATTTTCTTTTTACTATTCTGACGGCTCTGACAGTTTCCATTGCGTCCCGTACAGTAGGACCCTGATCGTTTCCTCCATGCTGGTAGTTCCGGTGGCGTGTGGGATGCAGATGGCAAAAAGCTATAAGGGTACACTGATCTGTGCCATTATCGTGGCGGTATGTACCACCATTGCCGGACTGTTTCTTTCCTATTATGCCGGACTGAAACCAGGTGGAATGATCGTTCTTCTTGAGGTTGCGTGGTTTGTAGTTGTGATGACAGTGAAAAGTTTTAACAAATAAAACACATTTTTCCCACAAAGTAAACACAATTAACCCATATACTTTGAAGCATCAAAAGGAAACAGAGAAGAATTTTTTCCCAGGGAGATTTAACCATGAACAATAACAGAAAATTAAAAATAAAGAAAATGATGAAAAAGGGTGCAACCATCAGCTGTGTGCAGTACTTGCTGGCGGCATTGGAGTTGGTGCATATGAAGGTATAAATTATTTCTCCGGTGCACAGTCCGTACAGGCGGCAACCGACAGCTCCGAGAATCTGACTCTTATGAAGTCTGATAAAAAATCAAATAAAGACAGCGAAGATACAAAGGCTACAAAATCCTCCGATACAAAGGGCAGTCTGGATGTATCAGATGTTGCTGAGAAGGCAATGCCTTCTGTAGTTGCCATCACAACCAAGTCCGTTCAGGAGGTTCAGGATTATTACAGCATGTTTGGTTCCCAGTATGCGCCGAGCCAGGAGCAGGAAGTTGAAGGAAGCGGTTCCGGTATTATCATCGGAAAAACAGATTCTGAGCTGCTGATCGCTACAAACTATCATGTTGTGGATGGTGCCGATACCTTGTCAGTTGCCTTTGCAGATGGTAATGCTTATGAGGCTACGGTAAAGGGCTTTGATGAAAGCGAGGATCTTGCAGTTGTTTCTGTTGCAACGAAGGATGTTTCGGATGATACAATGGATGCAATTTCTGTTGCAAAGATCGGAAGCTCTGATGATCTGAAGATCGGTGAGCAGGTTGTTGCCATCGGTAATGCACTTGGCTATGGCCAGTCCGTTACTACTGGTATTGTCAGTGCTAAGAACCGTAAGACAGATGCATCAGGACAGATCGAGGGTGATTCTACAGATAACAGCAGCAGTATCAACAAAGGCGTGAACCTGATCCAGACAGATGCGGCTATCAATCCCGGTAACAGTGGCGGTGCGCTTCTGAATATGGATGGTGAGGTTGTTGGTATTAACTCTTCCAAGCTTGCTTCTACTGAGGTTGAAGGTATGGGGTATGCCATTGCAATTTCTGATGTTGCGGATTCTCTTGAGAACATGATGAATGCCAAGGCAAGAGATAAAGTGGATAATCATGGTATCCTTGGTATCATAGGCAGTACAGTAAGTACGGAGGCAGTACAGATTTATGGTATCCCGCAGGGTGTATTTGTTTCGAAGGTAACCGAGGGCGGCCCTGCCGATGATGCAGGTATTACCAAGAATATGGTCATTACAGAGTTTGATGGTAAAACGATCACCAGTATCGATCAGCTGGTTGAGCTGCTTCAGTATTATGAGCCGAAGGAAAAGATCGATGTGACGGTTGCAGTTCTGGATGGCAATGAGTATAAGGAGAAGACACTCACTGTAAAACTTGGTAAAGATGACAGTTCCAGCAAGGATAGCAAGGACAGCTCTGAGGATAGCACGTCCCAGGATTCCCAGGATGCAGATATCCCAGATATCCAGGAGGACAGGATGATTCCGATCAGGGGGATGCAGATGCATTTGCTGATGATGGAGAAGCCAGCCTGTTCAGAGATTTTGAGCAGAATGGCTTGTATGACTGATCAGTCTAAATTATAGATGGAGAGCATTTTCGAGGTGAAGAACCGCAATCAGTTCATCCCCTCCATGAATCCGCAGGAAAGAAACCAGAAATACAGCGGATGGAAAACGCAGTAGAAAAAGTTCTCGTATAATAAAACGGGAGCTTCAGGCAGCGGCAATTGCTTGACCCCATGTGTATGTCAGATTATAATAAAATAACAGGCATTTCCGGATGCATTCCAGATGTATCGGAAATGACGGAAAGCCGGTCTTTGCCAGTATCATGTGCAGAGGCCGGCAAAAGTTATATTCAGAGATAAATGATCATCCATTTGCAGTAGCTGTGCAGTGGCATCCGGAGATGATGTATGATTCTTCAGAACAGCTGAAGCTTCTCCGGGCATTTGTGGAGGCAGCAGGGAAGGAGACGGAAGCATGAATATTTGTATCTATGGAGCGTCCAGCGCAGAGCTGAAAAAGATCTATTATGAGAAAACGGAAGAGCTGGGACAGCTGATGGGAAAGCGAGGACACGGCCTTGTTTTCGGAGGTGGAAAAGAGGGGCTGATGGGGGCGGCAGCCCGGGGTGTTGACAGAGAAAAAGGCTATATCCTGGGTATCGCACCGAGATTTTTTGACCAGCCGGGAGTGTTGTATGAGCATTGTACAGAGTTCATTTTTACTGAAAATATGCGTGAGAGGAAGCACCTGCTGGAAAGCCGCTCGGATGCGACTATCGTGGTACCTGGGGGAATTGGTACTTATGAGGAGTTTTTTGAGATTCTGACATTGAAGAGTCTGGGACGGATCGACAGGCCGATCGTTCTTTATAATATTCAGGGATATTACGACAGCATGCAGGCACTCCTGGAATACACAGCCGGGGAAAAATTTATGTCCAGAGATGTTGTGGGTATGTGCCGGTTCATGAAAGACCCGGAGGAGATCCTGGATTATATTGAGAATTACCGGAATTATGGGGGAAGGCTATAAAGAAAATAAAGTACGGCTGATACAACAGCCCTGTATATAAGATCGTGCAAAGGGGATTTTTACAGGAGAAGGTATATTTTATGAGGAAAATAATGTTAAATGGCCAGTGGGAGCTGGCGGAAGCAGGAAATGACAGATTATGTGAGGTACAGGTTCCGGGATCTGTGCTTTCCGGGCTCTATGGTGCCGGGAAGATCGAAGATCCTTTTTACCGGACAAATGAGGATGTGACAAGGGAACTGTTCCGGAAGGATTATGAATTCAGCAGAACATTTGTGGCTTCAGAGGATATCCTGAAAGAAGAAAAAATAATACTGGTCTGTGAGGGGCTGGATACTCTTGCAGATATTTATATCAATGGGCAAAAAGCCGGATCTGCAGATAACATGCATCGTACCTGGAAGCTGGATGTGAAAGAATTTCTTCATTCCGGGGAGAATCAGATCCGGATCGTATTCCGGTCGGTATTCAAGTATATCGAAGCTTATGAGTATGAAGATAATAAAGAGATCCACTATGTTCCCTGCGGTGGAATGAAAGGAAACCAGCTGATCCGGAAGGCTCATTGTATGTTTGGATGGGACTGGGGCTCCAGACCATTGATGCCGGGATTTTTCGGGATATTTATCTGGAAGCATACAGTCATCCGAGAATTGAGGATGTGAAGATCACACAGGTGCATGGGGATAATGCTGTGGATGTGTGTACAACTGTGGCTGTAAGCGGAGATGCTGTGGATAAGTGTCAGGTGAGGGTGACGATCCAGGAGGATGCAGAGAGCGTCTGTGGACATAGAACAGGTGCTAACGACCGAAAAACGGAAACCCATGTATGCAAAGTGGGGGAGACTGTATCAGCGAATAATAATCCAGCAGTGCTGACATCCTCGATCCACAACCCGAAGCTCTGGTGGCCAAACGGCTACGGCGATCAGTCGTTATATAAAGTTCAGGTGGAACTTCTGGACGAGGATGGCACAGTTCTGGAAACCATAACGAAGCGCATCGGTCTCCGTACCTTACCATCAGCCAGGAAAAAGATCTCTGGGGAAAAGAGTTCGCGTTCTGTGTCAACGGCGTGAAAATTTTTGCCATGGGGGGAAATTATATTCCGGAGGACTGCATCTATTCCAGGATCACACCGGAGGTCCAGAAGTATATTCTGGAATCCTGCAAACGTGCCAATTTTAACTGTGTCCGTGTGTGGGGCGGCGGTTATTATCCTTCGGATCATTCTATGATCTTTGTGATGAAATGGGACTGATCGTATGGCAGGATCTGATGTTCGCATGTAATGTTTATGATCTTACAGAAGAATTTGAAGAAAATATCACGAAGGAGATCACGGAAAATGTAAAACGTCTCCGTCATCATGCATCCCTTGGCCTGTGGTGCGGAAACAATGAGATGGAGTCTGCCTGGGATCACTGGCCGGAGGTACAGAGTGAGTCGAAATATCTCCGTGCGGACTACATAAAAATGTTTGAGTACATAGTTCCGAAAGCAGTGAGGGCGGCAGACAGCGAGACCTTTTTCTGGCAGTCTTCCCCAAGCTCCGGAGGTTGCTTTGATGATCCGGACGATGAGAACAGAGGAGACTGTCACTACTGGGATGTATGGCATGGTCAGAAGCCTTTTACAGATTATCAGAAGCATTATTTTCGTTTCTGCTCGGAGTTTGGCTTCCAGTCTTTTCCGTGCCTGAAAACTGTGGAGAGCTTTACGGAAGAGAAAGACAGGAATATTTTTTCCAGGGTGATGGAGAACCACCAGAAAAATCCTGCAGCTAACGGAAAGATCCTGTATTATCTTTCCGAGAATTTCCGTTATCCGGAGAATTTCCGCAAGCTTCTCTATGTGAGCCAGATCCTTCAAGGAATGGCCATGAAGTATGGAGTAGACCACTGGAGACGTCACAGAGGCCGCTGTATGGGTACCCTTTACTGGCAGATCAATGACAACTGGCCGGTGGCATCCTGGGCAAGTATCGACTACTTTGGCCGTTGGAAGGCACTTCATTATATGGCAAAAAATTCTATGGGCCACAGGCGGTGAGTATGTGCATGGATGGGGATATCATGCAGGTGTATCTGGCAAATGAAAGTATGGACGCACAGTCATATCAGGTTGTCTTTTATGTGAAAAATATGGAATGCGAGATTCTTGAGAAGCTTACCGGAACGGGCACTGTGGGTGTGCAGGAGTCCGCTCCGATCCTGGCGGTGGATGTTTCCGGATGGGAAGACAAGAAGTATGAGATCTTTCTTGAGGCGGAAGTGACACTTGCTGACGGAGATGTGCTCTGTGATGTGGAGACCCTTGTTCCGTATAAATATCTGGAACTGGATAAACCGGAGATCACTGCCGAGGTGGAGGAGCAAGGTGATGCATTTGTGATCCATTTAAAAAGCAGCTGCTTCAGCCCGTTTACAGCTATTGGATTTACTGATGCGGATGTTACTCTGGAGGATAATTTTTTCCATATGACAGATGGAGAGGAAATGTGTGTCCGGCTTGATAAGAAAGATATCCGAAATGGAGAGATTCTGGATGCAGCGGATCTGACACAGCAGATGGAGATCCTGACGCTGGCATAGAAAGCTTTTAAATAAAAAAGACGCGGCCTTTTATCGGAGGATAAAAAGGTTCGCGTCTTTTTATATGATATTAGGGGATCATCATGGGTTTGCGTGTGTTTACATTTGATTACGATATTTGGGATCAGAATTCGTAATTTTTATGTCTTTTGAAGAAATCCTTAGTTTCCTTTACAACCACACCGCTCAGGGCAAGAAGAGCGATCAGGTTCGGGAATGCCATCAGGGCATTGAAGATATCTGCAATGTTCCATACAGCTGCTACAGTCATATATGGTCCGATGAATACGCAGATGATGTACAGCCAGCGGTATGTTGTAACTGCGGCTTTGTTTCTGTTGAACAGGTATTCCAGACATCTTTCACCGTAATAATCCCATCCGAGAATGGTTGTGAATGCGAAGAATACCAGACACAGCATCAGTGAGAAGGATGCGACAACCGGCGGGAAAGGAAGTCCTTTCTGGAAAGCTGCTGTTGTGATGGCAACACCCTCAAGACCTGTGTTCCATGTTTCTGTAATGACGATGGAAAGACCTGTCATTGTACAGATAACGATAGTATCAATGAATGTACCTGTCATGGATACAAGACCCTGACGTACCGGCTCCTTTGTCTGAGCTGCAGCGGCTGCGATCGGGCACTACCAAGACCGGACTCATTGGAGAAGATACCGCGGGCGATACCCTTCTGCATAGCTACGACCATGGTTCCCATTGCGCCACCTGCAAGTGCACTTCCTGTGAAAGCAGATTTTACGATAGTTACGATCGCTGCAGGTACTGCAGTGATGTTTGTGATCACGATGATCAGTGCCAGTGCAACATAGAGAACTGCCATAAACGGTACAACGACCTGGGATACCTTTGCGATTCTCTGGATTCCGCCGAGAACGACAAGTCCTACACATACGGTAAGTATCAGACATGCAACTACAGTTGCCCAGGAATATGTATTTCCGAAAAGTGCTACTGTGTGTGCTTTATCCGGGTCAAAGAAATTGGTAACTGCAGATGAGATACCGTTTACCTGTGTAAAGGTTCCGATACCGAAAAGTCCCACACCTGCTCCGAAAAATGCGAAGATCTTGGCAAGCCATCTCCACTGTTTTCCCATACCGTTTTCGATGTAGTAGAAAGGTCCGCCGAGAACGTGGCCTTCTTTGTCAATGGTACGGTACTTGATCGCCAGAAGTCCTTCTGCGTATTTGGTTGCCATTCCGAAGAATGCGGCTACGATCATCCAGAAAAGTGCTCCTGGTCCGCCGGCTGCGATAGCAGTTGCGACACCTACGATATTTCCGGTTCCGATGGTTGCTGAAAGCGCAGTACACAGAGCTCCGAAGCTTGTGACCTCACCATCGCCGCCTTCTTCATTTTTTACCATGAATTCAGTGCCTTTCCGAGGTGCCTTACCTGTAAAAGACCTAACCGAGTGGTTAACAGAATTCCTGTGAACAGGATCAGAATGATCAGCGGAAGTCCCCAAACGACTCCGTCAAACCATGTGATAAAGTTGTTGATTTGTGTAAACATTACTCTTTCCTCCATCCTTTTGCCTGAGAGATTTACAGCATTTTGTGTGCTGCGTACACCTTCGGCGCTCTTCCCTTTTGATTTGAAGAGACTCTCCTGAGTTTTTTTATTTTTGAATGATGCCAGGATCTTTTGTGTGCGGTGGTGGCGGTCATTCGTTTCGTGTAGAAAAACACTGTAACACAGAGTATCACATGAATTGATGGATTTCAATGGTTTTTTAAAAAAATTGCATTTATTAGAAAAATTAATCGACATATAATTGGAAGTTTTGGGATTTACTTTTCTATCAGCGGATGTTCTTTGTAATACATGCGGGTGAAATGCAGAAATGTCAGCATATCGCCGCTGATATATTTGCTTTTTTTCCATACCATGCCGATTTTTATGCGGACAGGTGGATTGAGCGGGATACCGGTAACATTGGAAGTGGAAAAGTTATCGGTCATGCTGGAGTAGAGAAAGCAGCCATATTTTCCGGTTTTTACAAATTGCAGGGTGGTGTAGATCTGGCTGCTCCGCATAACGATATTGGGTGTGTGGCCATCCATCTCAAAACGCATTTTCAGGATCTGATTCTGGACGGAGTCAGCATTGAAAAAGATCAGCTGCTCTTTCGCCATATCTTTTGTTGTGACTGATTTTTTTCTGCCAGCCTGTGGTCGTTGCTCACACAGAAAACCACCTGGTCGTTGGCCAGGACGGTGTTGTGAAATTTATCTATATTATACTGCTCCATATTGACCAAAGCTACATCCAGGGTGTCATCCTGTACCAGATTGCAGGCACGGACAGATCCGTATTCTTCCAGTACTACGGCAATTTCCGGGTGTTTTTCGTGAAACGCTGTAAGCAGCTCCGGAAAAAATACGGTACTCAGCATGGGAGGATCCCGATGCGAAGAGGGGGCTTTATCCTGGACATGCTGGAGTAATCGGCCTGAAGCTCATTACAATATTGAAGGATATAGGTAGCTTTTTTGTAGAAGGACTCTCCCTCCTGGGTCAGACTCAGCTGATTTCCTTTTCTGGAAAAAAGGCTGATCCCGAATTCAATCTCCAGATCGCGGATAGCCATGGAAATGGTGGGCTGGGTCACATATAATTCTTCGGCTGCCTTTGTGATGCTGTGGCAGCGGCTGGCTGTGCAGAAATAGCGTAGTTGATTCAGTGTCATGATAAACCTTCTCTCGATGTATTGTCAGATTAAATTTTTTAGTAAAGTTTTTCATTCCGTCCGGAAAGATGATGACAGAGTATTGGGTGTCTACATAAAAATAGCATAGAAATATAATATTTGCCAGATTCATTTGCTGATACGCTGATTTTATGTTAGTAATATACAAAAATTATCATTAAAAACTGATACTATAAATATTTTTATGCGGATATATGTTTCATTAATTTGTTTTTTTGTATGTACACAGGCTATAATAAAATCATCAAAAGAAACGTGTATGGCCTATACTTTCAGGAAAAAACCAAATGGAAGGAGAGTACAGAAATGTCTCAGACAACTATAACATTGCTGTTTCTTGTGTTTACCATTATCAGTTTCATCCTTGAAAAAATTCCTCTTGGACTGACTGCTTCAATCTGTGCCATCGGTCTGACTCTTACAGGAGTTGTGGATGCGACAACAACATTTTCACAGTATGTAAACAGTAACGTAATCCTTTGCGTTGGCATGTTTGTAGTAGGCCAGGCATTGTTCGAAACAGGAATGGCAAATAAGATCGGAGGACTGGTCACGAAATTTGCCAGAACAGAAAAAACACTGATCATTGCGATCATGGTGATCGTAGGTGTAATGTCCGGATTCTTATCCAATACAGGTACTGCAGCAGTGCTGATCCCGGTAGTCTGTGGAATCGCCGATGAGTCCGGCTATTCCAGAAGCCGTCTTCTGATGCCGCTGGTATTTGCCGCAGCACTTGGCGGAAACCTTTCTATTATCGGTGCACCCGGAAACCTGATGGGTGTGAATGCACTTCAGGAGATGGGGCTTTCCACAAGCTTCTTTATGTATGCGCCGGTTGGAGTTCCGATGCTTCTGATCGGAATCCTTTACTTTGTCCTTATCGGATATAAATTCCTTCCGGATGGAAAGAATGCATCCGGTGCAGCTCTTGAAGATCAGCAGGATTTCAGTCATGTACCGAAGTGGAAACAGACTGTTTCCTGGTAGTACTGATCCTTGTGATCCTTGCAATGATCTTTGAGAAAGAGATCGGCATCAGCATTGAGGTTTCCGCATGTATCGGAGCGATCCTCCTGGTTCTGACAGGAGTTATTTCCGAGAAAGACGCACTGAATTCCATTGACCTGAAGGTTGTATTTCTTTTCGGCGGTTCTCTGACACTTGCAAAAGCATTGGATACAACCGGAGCCGGAGAACTGATCGCAGATAAGATCGTAGGACTTCTTGGAGCAGATCCGAGTCCGATCCTTCTTCTTCTGGTGATTTTTATTGTAACCTGTGTGCTGACAAATTTCATGTCAAATACAGCAACCACAGCACTGATGATTCCAATTGCGGTATCTCTTGCAAACAACCTCGGAGCAGATCCGAGAGCCGTTGTTATCGCAACTGTTATCGCAGGTTCCTGTGCATATGCAACACCGATCGGTATGCCGGCAAACACCATGGTAGTCGGTCTTGGAGGATACAAATTCAAGGACTATGTGAAATCCGGTCTGCCGCTGATCCTGGTATCCTTTGTGATCTGTATGATTCTGTTACCGATCCTGTTTCCGTTCTATCCGTAAGGAGAGAAACTTTTGAGTTACTGTTCACTTTGTGACCAGCAACACTTTTAATTAAGTTCATTCCCTTCTGCACTGACCATACAGTGAAGGAGAAATGATAAATAAGCCAAAAAAGCCATCTTAACCATTAATCAGCCAAAATTAATGATGAAACAACCAACAAAAACCTATGTAACTAAAAAACATTAAACCATCGAACCATATCAGGAGGTAAATCATGACTAAGGAAAATGGAGTTAAAGTATTAACAGACATGGTAGCAGATTTTGTTGCCCACATTGGAAAAAAAATTACCGGATGACGTAGTAAGTGGGGGTAAACTTGAAGAGCTTGGTTCACAGGAAACAGCTGCACTTCCAAAGGTTCTTTATGAG